>Ga0157364_1007807_pt1 | contig 11088 bp, 6 predicted proteins | sample AttsexASBM2_FD_111476 | JGI IMG/M metagenome (GOLD analysis project Ga0157364, IMG submission 111476) | Fungus gardens microbial communities from leaf cutter ant in Ribeirão Preto, State of São Paulo, Brazil - Atta sexdens ASBM2 | ecosystem: Host-associated > Fungi > Mycelium > Unclassified ... | reverse complement strand
CATATTATACTATTTATTGAGTTATGTCTCTGGTTTTACTATATATATTTTTTGGCTCTGCGGTGGGTGTGTGGTGTGTGTGTGTGTGTGTGTGTGTGTGTGTGTGTGTGTGTGTGTGTGTGTGTGTGTGTGTGTGTGTGTGTGTGTGTGGTGTGTGGTGTGTGTGTGTGTGTGTGTGTGTGTGTAGACATGCTCGTCGGAACGCACCGACGATAAACTTTTTGCATCTATGCGCGCGCTTTTATCAGTAACTCATCGTCACCATGTTTTACACATGCATTCGCTAATTGATTCAAATTGACTCGTTTTCAGTCAACTACAGTTGGCGCGGAGCTACACAACAAATGTATAAAAATATAGCAATATACTAATATAAAAAAAATATATATATATAAATACATATATATATATATATATACATATAAATCGTCGACACGGGCACATATATTTATCGAGTTATTATATTAGATTAATGCCAGAACTGCCAGACCGTCAAATTACTGATATTGACAAATATGAAATGTTGTTTTTTCGTTAAAATATTCTCGTTTCTTTTCGAAAAATTACATATGTAGACAGACAAATTTTTTTATATCTATACTGAAAAATAATTTTTAGTTAAATTTTGATAAAGTCAGATATTCTCGAAATTTGTTAAAACGTTTTAATTATTTTATATATTTTAAATATCTTCTTTTGCAAACAGCTATAAATGTGTAACTTTTTTTCTGTCAATGTAATGACGTACATATTTCATAGATATATGTATTAAAATTTCGAAAGATACGTAGCATGTATGTGTTAAAGCATTTATCAATTTTTATTATGCATTTTCATTTCAAAGTTCCTTTAGATTGATCAAAAAGAACAAATTATAATAATATATCTATACCGTATATAAGCATCGAGAGAAAGATAAGCAGAGAGAAAAAATAAAAGAAAATTGATTTTAGCTGCAGCATTCATAAATTAATTTTGTTCCCATTTTCCTGTATCCATAATTTAATCAAACTTTAATCAAGCAGAAACTTTTACGATAAAAATTGTTGTAGGACCAATATTAAATTTCATAAAATCGGAGTATCATTCATTTATATATCCGGTTAAATGAGCAAGTAGGTCGATAACTTATTGGAAACAAACGCAAATTTTCGTATAAAGTATTTGTTTTTACCGGACTTAAACCAAGATTGCATTTATTCGATATATTTTGATAAACCTTCGTGTAATACACGGAAAAATAAAAAAAACTTCAAGTGTATTTTATTAATTAAACTTTTCCATCCTAAAAAAATAACTTTTTTCAACTCAGAATCCCTTTTTGCTGTCTCTTTTACCGATTTGATATCTTTTGATAATTTATCGCAATTACAATTACAAGCAATTATGCATTTATAATACGTACTTCCATGAAAGTGGAAGCATTTTCCAGTCTACGTCTATCTCGTTTGGGACAAGAAGGGACAATATCAAAACGACCGAGAGGATGGAGTGTCACGAGGGTAGGAAGATCGAAGGCCTCCTGATCGCTTGCGAGTGGAAGCAACCAGAAGCGGATATTAAGGTCTCACAGAAACAGGTTCACGAGCTGGTCGATGAAATTGGAATCCCAACGGTATGGCTCTCTCGTCGAGTCTTATCACGGTAATATACGCGATCGCGCTGGACAGAAGAGCAAAGTAAAGAAGGAACGCCTCGTCGTAAATATCACAGTAACGAATCGAGAACTGCCAGGCTCTCGGGACGATCGTTGCGTTACCGACGTTATGATCGACATCGATCTTCCTACGACTTATTTCCACTTATGGGTTATATAAAGAGTTGGATGGCAAAGTGGTGTACGTCATTTCTTATAAGAAAAAGAGTTAAGTATGTTATAACTTGTATTATACTTGCAATAGCTTCATGTGTAAATAATCTCGGAAGAAAAAAAAATCATAAATTTCACTATGTTTTTTATAACATTCTTCATTATTAATGATAACGTATTATTTCATTCAATTGTATAATTTTTCTCTTTGTATATAATGCGTTCTTCGCATCAGTCCGCCAATTAAATCTCTGTCATCATTATCTGTAAATCTAGTAAAATATTTTAGCATAAAATTTGTGTACTATAAATTCGAAAATCAAATCCATTCGTTGTATGTAAAGAATTTTGACAAAATCGCAATTTATATTTAAATCTTTAATATTTTGAATGTACTTTTTGTTATACAATAAAAATACTTAAATTTAATACCTCAAAGGATTACCTCACGGATTAAAAACAAATATAAAATGTTGAAAGTAAATATTACTATGTCCATATAATTGACAAATCATTAATTTCCAATATAATTTGATGATAAATATTCTAACCAATAAATACTATCACGAATGGAAATGTTAATATTATATTCATCTTTGTGATTTTACTCTTACAAAATGATATCGCATAAATTGCGCGCGCGCGCGCGTGTGTGTGTGTGTGTGTGTGTGTGTGTGTGTGTGTGTGTGTGTGTGTGTAGTTCAATACCAAAAAATCGGTACGCGATGGAAATTTTTTGCTCTCGATTTTGGATTTAGCCTAATATTAATATCTTAAAAATGTGAAAATGTCTGCAATAAATTTATCGCTAATGTAATCTGTGTAATTTTTCCTGTTCATTTACAAATCGATTAATAGATCAACTTAGAACAATCCTTTGTTAATAGAAATATTGGAATATCAGCGCTATCACCGATATATTCGGGAATTATTGCGGCCACGTTTCACAAGTAAAATAAATGCTTCCACTTAACAAGAGAAAATTTCATGCTAGGGTTGGCTTTACGTGCGACAATTCCACTCCTTGAAGACGATTTCTTTCTGTGCGCGAAAGATGAAAACTGCCAACGTTGGCCCGCAAAAATGTCGAACGTACGTCGCCATTAATTTTCTCTGCCGCCGTACATCGCGCTGGTCGCTCGGATGCTCTCTTTTCAGCTCTGGCATTCTTTCTCTGCTCCTCTCCTCCGCTTTAAGATCCATGCCGGCCGTGTTGCTTTAGGTCAGTGCCGTCTTTCCATTGCCACCGCCCTTCCTCTCTCTTCCTTCTCGAATCCGACTGTCTTGCTCCGTTCCTCCGAAGAGAAACGAAGGAAAGAGGATAGGTAGGTAGATAGGTAGGTAGGTAGGTAGGTAGGTAGGTAGGTAAGTAGATAGGTAGATCGAAAGGGCTAAGGCAGAGGAAAGAAGAGAGTACGAAGAAGAGAAAAGGAAAAAGAAAGAGAGAGAGAGAGAGAGACTCTAACGAGCGGTTTAAGGAGGGATAAGAAAACCGCCGGTTGGTCCTTGGTTCGTCCCGGAGAGTTCTTTGACTCTTGCACGACTTTTTGGGCCAACCAGCCCTTCTGTCTACCAGCCATCTCTCTCATACCACTTCGATCGTTCTTCATCAAATTCGCCTCCTTCGTCTACTTCACCACAGTTGCTCTGTCTCCGTTCTACTGTCTCTCGACCGGTTCCAGCTTTTGCTAAATTGTCTTTTTTGTCTTTTAATTAAGAGATAAATAAAAGTTTCAGCTTTCGTTATCTTGTTCTATTTATATCAAGGTAGATCTTGTTCTTGTTCTATTTTTTTTTATAATTCTTGAATTAAGTTGTATTCTTCACTTTTTCTTAAATGCTTATACACTCGCAATAATATGTGTGCATAAATATATAATGTGTAAACGTATGTGAGTATCCACAACATTTCTGTATTGAACTTGGATTTGCTAAGCCGAAATGACTATGCGGATCAGTCATCCCTACGAGAACCATCCTCAGAGGATCACCCATCTGGCGCCCTCTCTTGCTCAGAGTGTTTCTCGAAGAGCGAGAGATACGACAAGGCATCCTCTCTTCGTCCCTTCCTCCCACGTCGCGTCCTTCTCGCCACCCTGTCGCGCACCGCCGATCGTACGCCCGATTGGGTTCGAGTAATTCGCCGGAGAGCCAAGGGATAACGCGAATAACGGCAAGATAAGCTACGTAGCGTCCAGACGTGCTTCCGATATCTCTCTCTTTCTTGACATCGTTTAAAATTTTGCCAACCAGCGCAACGCTTCGAGATTAAAGATTAGACCATCGATATGTCGATATTAGAAAGTCAGATAACACAAATCTCTCTTAGAGGAACATTGGATGGCGTGTAAAAGAGGTTCTAATCTTTCAAACATTGCTTTAACTTTTGTTTCTAAACTGTATACGGTGTTGCCTTTATGATTTTGGTAGTGAGACCTTTATGGTTCTGTACACTCTAAAAAGTATAAGTATGGATTTAACACCAGTCTACAATTCTCGTATTAGTGTTAATTATTAATAACCATATTTTTTTAGAGTACAAAACCGAAATCGCTATCAAATCATAAAGATAACACTGTTTAGAAAGTTAAAGAGGTATTTGAAAGATCAGAACCTCTTTTACTTTCCCATGCAATGTTCCTATAAGAATTTTGTTTTGGTTTTAATATTAATACTAACAAAGTATATAGATTTACAATTCTTAATGTTTATATCAACACTCATGGTGTGGATTTAAATCCTGGGCAATGTTAAATCCACACCATGTTAATATTAATATCATGGTGAGAATTATATAGATACTACATAATATTAAATCCATCTATATTTTTAGAGTATATTAATACTTTTATAAATACTTATGAATAATTTAAAAATATCTATCATGGCACAGATATCACGCAAATAATACTTAAATAGGTAAAAACGCGATATACATTTTTATAATAACCAGCTCTATTCCTGGAGCTGCAAGGAAGGGTATTGTACCTTCGGGGATTTCGCAGATTTGGGGATTATACGTGCCTAGAATTTACATTTGGTTATGCGATCGCTTTCTCGCTGACCACGCAAAAGCAAAGCCGTTTTGTAAGGATTATGTTTCTAGAAAAGTCCGAGCGATTAAACATATATGAACGCCGTGAGATAAACGGCGATGTTAATCCACGTTAATACGGCGGGATTTTGGAATGTAACGTACAACAAATAAGAGTATTATCGCTCTCTTTATATACAAAATTTCTTTTTCCAACCGTTGAATGGTAGCGTCTGCTAAAAGTAAGAAATTTTACGAGAACAGTGAATTATCGATTATATGTCAAATGCAATTTCACCTTACTAGTATCTTTTCGTAAGCCATAAGTACATTTTCTGAGATTATTTAAAGAAAATTTTGCGAGCATCGCAAATCCAGTTTTCAATGAAGACTACCCTTCATGTAGAAATTTGCATCTTTGTGTTTAATGGAAATATGAAATTAAAAAGATACAAATATTAATCTAGCTGTTTCCTAGTAAAAATAAGGAAAGCGGAATTAAAAATATCAATCTCCAAGCTTTTCATAAATAAACTATTGAAATCGTTCACCGTTACAAGTTCTGGAATTGCATTAGTCATGGAAATATAACATAAAATAAAAATTACATTCAAAATAAATAAAATCGACAAGAAAATTAACGAATAAAAAAATCTCTATGCACCAAGAGTTTCATTATGATTTTCTACATGCGATTTTTAATCATAGTAGAAGCAGAATAGTCACTTGTATGACATCAAATCTCTTAGTCTTCATACGTGTTATCTCTTTTTCGAGCAACATGATATTTAAATATTAAAACATAAAGATGATCATCTCCAATTTAGAAATTGGATTATTTAAACTTATATAATAGATTAAATTAGCAATCATAAATATATATAAAATAGCAATCATAATAAATAAATATATTGCATGTAATGTATCGTACCTAAAATAAATAAAATTGTTTGAAATTAAAAAATGTATTAAATTTAGAATAATGGTCATAATAAATAAATATTGCATCTTTCATGAAATGTGTTGCACTGCCATTAATTTCATATTTTATATTTTCGTGGAATAATAAGTTTTACTTTAATTAACATTTTTTATCATAATGTAATACTGCAGTAATGGTGATAATATTTAGATACTGAATATGATAATACACACATGTACATATATACATATGCATTAATGTATTTCATATTCAATATTCTTCAAGAAGATTTTATAATTTAAACAAAGAAGAGAATATACATCAAGGAAAATAGAATTATCTAGTTATTGCATCAAGGAGCCGTTAATCGCACACACATATATGAAAAACATGAATCATTTATTCTGATTGCAACTAGCAGCTGTTTTTCCCTATTACGTTTTCGAGCTTTACAGCAACAATCCGGCGTGACGCGATATTAGCTTTCTTCTCTCGATCCGGCTCTTTAGCGGTTGCAACTTGCTAAGCCCAATTTGGTGGCGCCTCTCTCGTTCCCTCAGTGGACGCTTACTCACCAAGTGTGGTACGTGAATCTCTCTTCCATTACACGACGTCGAAACTGCGCTAAATTACAGCCTCGAAACCGAAGAGCCGTACCACCGAGTGAACGATCGAGGTGAGAGTGTAGTCGAGAGAAAAAGAAAAGATTTGAAGAGCTCCTTCGCGCCGTCGGCATTGGCGCATCTGCCGTAGGTGCTCCGGGACTTAAAGTTAGCGCAAGCAATCGTCGAACATGTGGTCGGTTAGAGACTAGTTGAGAATTAGAGTACTTATATATATATATATATATATATAGTCTCCGGTAAAATGCGTTAAGATGAGACAAAAGGACATTTTGATAAAAGAACTCTCTCTTTTAGACCAAAATTGAAAATATTAAAAAGAAGTAAAATCATGTATCAGTTACTTATTTCATAAATACATACTTACTAAATACATACGTATACCGTTTTGTATATTAATTTTTGTAGATAAAAATATCTAGCCGAGTATATATAACTGAATATTCACACGCGAAAGTATACACAAAAATTAGACGAATATTTCTACATCTATTGCTTACAAATATGATCAAACGTCGTTGGAAACAAATTTTCGACATTGTTCGGCGGATTCATTATCCACGAAGTTGCGTCTCGACAACAACTGTTACCCGACGGTGGTGGTTGAAGGCGTTGATAGTTGCGGTTGATGACTAGAATAGCGCATACTGGTAGCAGCTGTCATTACCCAGAGGCAAGCTTGCTCGTGACTAATCCTGCATGCCGATTCACCGTAACGTAGCCTACGAACCTGCCTCTATACATACATATATGTACATACACACGATTAACGTGCTAGGTTACCCTAGGTTGTCATCCTGCCGCAAGGAAACCAAATCGATAACGCGCGTGCTACACGTGAGCGACCCAGTAACGTGGCATCCGCTTTGTTTCCATCTCTTCGGTAAATAATCAAAATTTTTTGAATATTCTTTAAAAAAAAAGCCATTTACGTGAATTTTGTAAAAACTGTGTATTATTTATTTCCAATTATCTAATTCCAAAATAACTATTATTTTGCCTTATTCACTGTTAAATTTTCATAAAGTCAAATTATATCCAATTTTAGTTAATTTTAATCATTTCTGTAAGTCGCCACTGCTTTTACTTAATATGTTAATTTAACTAAAACAATGAAGTTAAACAAGAAAACTCAAGAAAATATATTAAATTTAAGACAAATTAATTATTTACTAAGTGCATATATCAATATAAATGTTATTTACTTTGAAATTAATCACAGAAATAGATCAATTTAGATTTTGGCAAATATGGAAGTTAAAAATAACAAACAATATTTAATTCAAAGAATTAATCCTTTCAAAGAATCAATCCTTTAATTTATTTAACAATTCGTCAGCTTCTGTTTGAAAATTACTTCGAAATTAATTGATACTCGAAATTTCTCATGTATTTTAAGATACAAAAAAGTTTAAAATAAGAAGCAATGTTTCGATGCATAAATTAAAATAATTCAATCAGTATTTAATTTAATAAATAAAGTTAACAAATTAATTTTTTCAAGTTTATCTATTAATATCTTTTTCTTTTAAAATATAAATTTTCTATATAAATTAATTAAATTAATCAAGATTAAATTTAAATAGAAATTCAATGTACAGTCGCGATTTGAACAGTATTCAAGTCAATCACAGATGACTAAACGCGGGATAATGTTCAAGAGACCAGTGTGAGAGACGCCTAATTTGCATAGCGGCTTTGCAGGATCGAAGGATTCGTCGAGCGATGCTTTTTTGGCACACCTCGCGTAACATTATATAATTCAACCGGAAAATTCAACGGATGCTCGCTTCGAGTTTCAATGTATTTTCCTTTCTCTCATTTACTTGGGTAACATTTCTACTGCGAATCCGTCTTCTCTTGCTCCTCCTGCTCCCTCTCCCTCTCCCTCTCCTCTCCGCCCTTGGTTGAGATATTTCCAGCGCGTAATGTAATCCGCTTTACCTCGACTGTACGCGCGGTTGACATATTTTTTCTCCCTTCGTCGTCTAAAGTACGTATGCTGCCATACAATGTTCTAAGGAGTCTTTCCCGCTTTTTCTTTCCGCCCGGTAATACCGTCCCGGCGAATGTAACGCAATATTTTCATTGCACTCTTTGCTCGCGGCTACGGAAATGAATATCGTCTCTTTGCCGATATTAAAGTCAAATCAGCGGGAAAACGTCGGGCTAATATTACCATTTCCAACGAGCCGTTTGATGCGAAGAAAAAAAGCCGTCCTGGCGGTGCGATGAGCTTTACCTTCTCCGGATGTTTCTGTGGATACGCTGATTCGTCCCAGCTCTCCTTCGCTCTATCTCGCACGATGTGACATCGCAGAGAAATTAGATTTCAATTTTTGTACGAATAACGAAAATTAATCACATTGGAGCCTCGATTAAGCATTTCTATTATTATTTTGTTATCAAAGAATTCAATATTCAAAGCAGCTGTATGTAATATGATTTAGACTATGATTCATTTGATGTTGCAAATATTTCGAAGCATTTTTTCTGTTGGTCAGTTAGTGAACTTTTTCTCCTGATTAGTCAGTCAAATGTTTCGAAGTATTTGTAGCAAGTGGACCGAACTTTTAGAAAATAACTTATCCCTGATATAAAATAACGTTTTTCTATCTATGGCTATGGTTCATTTATCGTTCGGCTACAATACGGTACGTGTATCGCTCAATTCCGACCGTGCAAGAATGGCTACGCACGACGGAAAGGCGAAACTCTTCGGCGATTCTCTTCTCTCCGGTGCACCGGAGCCTCGCCGCGCGTAATTGTGTACCTTGCGCTCTTCGATCAACGTCCGGTAACGAGTTGACATACCGCGCAAAAACGCGGATCGATAGCGTGTGCATTACGGCCGTGTGTCCATCCGTTACGATCGCGTGTGTACGTGCGTATACGTGTGAACGCGCGCGCGCGCGCGCGTCCCTGCTACGTCCATACGTGTGTGGTGTAGTCACAGATGAGCACCATCCGCTGTATATGGTCGCCACCGAGTACACGAGCGCGAGCACGCGACTGAATTTCGCGGAGCGATAAGCTTTCGGCGAAGAGGAACTTTTAGTTGACGGCAAGCTGGCAAGTTCCTCGAATGGACTCTCAGAAATTAATTTTATTTTTGGACTTCCCGCGCCGCCATTCGCGACATTCGCAGAGGAATCATCAAATCTGAGTATTTTGCGATCTAAAATAAAAGTATTCTATTCTTCTATCTACTTTCATAAGAAAGAACATTCTCTCTTTTTAATTAAAAAAAAAAAAAGACATAAAATTTCATCTGCAATCATATTTTTATTCTTTCCGTCTGTAATCTAACAATAAGTCTTTTTTTATTCAACTCAAGTTTTTTTTATTGTTCTATAAAGCTTTAAAAAAATATGGAAAAATTCAAAATTACTTTTCAACAATTTAATTATATTATCAAACAGTTTTTTTAACTGAAATTAAATCTGTATGTAATAAAAATTGAAATATGAGCAAAAATGAGAATAAAATTTGAAAGGGAAATTTCGTTTGTACCAAAAAAAAACCAGATTGCAGTTAAACATGGCCTTCTGTTTTAATCTTGTAATCTAACATTAAATAGTCCTCATGCAAATAGGACATGATCGCCGGAAATGTGCCGCATATTTACATCGGAACTAATTCGCATTATACGGAAATCTGTCGTCGAACCTTATGATACTATTTTTTATCTTGCCGGCACTTTGCATCACACCGCCCCGACCGTTGTTTACGTAATAAACATTCTTCTTCGTGATAAAGAGCGCGCTTAGGCGGGCGGAAGAGGTTTCTTTCAGAGCGTTTCTTCGGAGAACACGTGGTTTCGAGGTGGGAAGGTACTTTGTCTTTGCACCATCGCGCGTGCAGTGTTGGATGCTACGGCGTGAAGATCTTTTTTTTTTATAAATCGCTTTTATAGCATGCTATCAGGTCGCTGTATAAATAATATCCATTTATCCCCCGCAACGCTAATATTTACAGCGAGTTTATTTACACCTTTTTTCGCTTAAGCACCTATAATGCTACTAATAACCAGATAGGATATAACCTACTAATTATCCAATATTTTTTAATAATACTTTTTGCATTATTCAATCATATAATGTATTATCTATGAGACGACTTGTTAAATTAAATTCGTTACAAACTCTGGTTGTTATATTCTCAGAAATAAATTTTATAGATTATGTACAATTTTTCTATGAGCAACTTGTACAACAAGTTTAACTTTGTTCGTTAAATCGTTTCATAGGACTGCAACCTTCGATATCAGCGAGACAGTTTCGATTATGAAAAAACAAATAATATAATCAATAAAACAATGAGCAAGGAGCAAGGTTGTATCAATTGTATCAAATACTTTCCTCCACGTGCGACCAAAAGACGATGCATAATTCGTGCACTCGTATCTTTATCTCATTATCTTATAGTTCCCGTCACTCTCACCAAGATGGAGAAAAATAAAAACGTCTTTTTCAAGAAAAGAAAAAAAGATGATTGTCACTCTCCTGTAACGTCTTTTTGATCATAAATTTCATGTTTGCGAGTAAAAGCAAATTCAAGAAACGATCTATTTCAATTAAAAATTGAATTTGCATATTCCGGAATAATACATGTATCTTCATATTCAATACTCACTACCAAATTCTTTGGTAGTGTATTTATCATCAATGTAATACCGATAAAAATTAATAGAAATTTT
>Ga0157364_1007806_pt1 | contig 11088 bp, 9 predicted proteins | sample AttsexASBM2_FD_111476 | JGI IMG/M metagenome (GOLD analysis project Ga0157364, IMG submission 111476) | Fungus gardens microbial communities from leaf cutter ant in Ribeirão Preto, State of São Paulo, Brazil - Atta sexdens ASBM2 | ecosystem: Host-associated > Fungi > Mycelium > Unclassified ... | reverse complement strand
ATTGGGCTTTTTCATGGATTCCTATAAAGAACTATAAGATTCTGTAGGATACCTATTAGATACCTATTAGATTTACGCACATGTATATGAGATACATAGGAAATTTTTTTTACAAGATTTTACATAGGGACCTATGGCATCAATGAAAAAAGGTTCCTATAGGCATGGGAAAAAGAATGATGAGCACGTTGTTGCAATCGAATCTAAATGATATACAGAATGTATTTGGAATTATCTTCGTATGCAGATAAAGTAGATTAAACTGAGTCGAAAAGTCCTGTATCATTTTGCAATTTTCGCAATAGTTATTTAGTTTCTAAAGATTGCTGAATAAGCTTTATGACATATTTTAAAGAAGTATTGCAAAGAACTCTTAAAGATATCTTAAAATTGTCTCGATTTTAGATATTCTGCTCATTGGGTAATAATTGCGAAAATTGCAAAATGATAGAGATCGACCTTTCGATTCAGTTTAATCCGCTCTATCTGCACACAAAAATAGTTCCAAATGTTTTGAGATACTCTGTTAGTCCCAAAATAGTCACAAATATTCTGAGACACCCTGCATGGCCCCTGCATCTCTATAATATACATATTAAAGTGTATACATAACATCCTATAACTAACTGATGTAATTCCACGCGAAAATCTAAGATAATTTTTCCATAACTTCAAAAACAAAAGTCACATGATAAACAAGGTGTTTGGTGATTTAAAAAAGTCATGAGTATATATTTTCCTTATGACAATCAGATTTTTTTCATCCGACATGGAGCGTAGCTCGTTTATTAAATATTATGGCTTCCAGTTTTGGGAATTACGAATTATTCTCTCAAGTTGATATAGGTTGATATAGGTACCTATAGATGCCTCATGAGATCTAAAAAGATCTATAAGATACTATACTTTGATATAGGAACATGTAGGTGCATATAAGACAAAGGAGATGTGCATATATCATCCTATGGTAGCCTATAGGCATTTTCAGTCCCCATAAAACATCTCTCCTTTGTCTTATATACGCCTACATGTTTATTATATGTCAAACTGATATCTTATAGACTTTTAGTTCTCACGGGACATTTCTGTGGATACTTATTATTCTATTTGCATTCTTATGAATGTTCTACGTATACTTGTACATGCTGTACGAATTCTATAGGTAATTACATAAGCTCCTACAGAATCTTATAGTCCTCTATAGAAATAGGAATTCATGAAAAAATCCATGGAAATTTACAGTAGGATTCCAATTATCATTGAATTTTGAAAAGATATTTTGTAGATAATATTTTATTATATGGAGAAAGATACGCACGCACGCACTCAGACAATGTTTAAATATGATAAATTTATTTTGTGCATGATATGATTTTTTTCTCGACACCAGTCTTGAAAAGGAGCGCTTTGTTTGTAGAAATATACTTTAATAGCAGCGCATCTTGAAACAGCAACAATATCTTGAAACTCACGAAGTATGCTTTAAGTTACACCTGCATCGCTCATGAGTGCCTTGATGTAGAAATAACAGAACCGAAGGTCATGAAAAAATATAATGGAAAAGTAATAGATATAAATAGTATAAAATCAATAAAAATATAATGTTTTATAGCAAATGTGTGATTTATTTTCTATTAAATAATATCATTCTATTCCGCCATTGTTAAAATGCCAGGACATTTCTAAATTTTTATGTAACTTACTGCAGTGTAAATGGGACTTTAAGTCGGTTAACTCACAAGGAGGTACAGCGAGAAAAATAAGAGAAAAGAGGACGCGAAGAAAGATGAGAAGAAGGAGAATTGAAAGGAAGAGAAGAAGAGAGAAGGAGGAGATTGCGGCAACACTGACGAGGAAGAGAAACGTGAGAAAGACGAGGAAATGAGAGGAAGGGCTGCGGACTCAGGAATAAGCCGCAAGGTCTCGGCGATATCACGCCGTCGTGTTCTGGGAACCGATCGATTCCTTGACGAACCATGGCAAAGGAATTGGGAATCGATGGCGCAAAATCATTGAGGATCTTGTTGCAGATCATGCTTCGAATATCAAGAGTGAGAAATGTACTGGAATGCTTTTTCGACCAGTCCAAACTTCTTTTTTTCTCCAGACATTAAATCAAATTTATAACAAAAATTAAATATAATAATAAGACTCTCTAACAGAAGTTCCATTTTTTCTTGAAAGCTTTTTTTCTTATAACTTAAATGGGTTACGATTTATCAGCAAAAATATAGTAATAAATTTAATTGATTCATAAAGGATTCTTTGAAATTAATGAAAATTAATAGAAAATTAATGAGTCAATTTTAGAAATGACAATTCTAAGGATATCGATCTATGATTCGATATTTTAAAATATCATATCATATTATTTTTTTAATATTCTATATTTACATCGGAACTTTGAGTTTCTTTGAATTTCCGTATTAGCATATTGGATCTAGAATCTAGCTATCAATTGATTCGATATAAAGACTGTTTTCCAAAATTCACTATTAGCCTTGAAAGACTGTAATTTATATTATGTGCACTATAGATTTTCAGTACTGATAGAAAATTTTGGAATACACAGCTAAGGAAGTAAGAAAATTAGAAGCTAAAGCTAGGATAGATATATGGAGAACATAGACTCTCGATATTTCGTATCGAATCATTTCTAATCAGTATATCGCCATATTGTATATTTTGATTCATATCAGGTTATTTTTTTTCGAATAGTTTTGAACTAATGCAATAAGTTAAAATGAAATGAACTATATCTGTTTCACTCTAACTTATTGCACCAATGTACACCAGTTCAGAACTTGGGGTTGGAATAGAATAACTTTATCGATATATATAAGAAAATATATATCGAAAATCCGTGCTCTTTCGCACATAGTTAATTCTATAAAACAATTCTATAAAACAAAATCGTAAGGTTCGTAACTATGAGAACAAGTTACAAACTTTGCGATTCTGCTGAAAATAGCATTATTCTCAAAATTTTTTGGAGTGAAATCTTACTCCAAAAGAGTTAAAATACTGTCATTATTTAAAAAAAGTGACAGATTTTCAGTATTTTTTTTAGAATAAGATTTCGCTTCAAGAAATTCAGAAAGTATAAGAACTTATGACTGATGTTCTAACTTTATATACCTGCTTATATACGTAAAACGTATGATCATTCATAAATGTCTATCATTTCTCTTAAATCTTACAGCTATCAAGAAGCTAAAGATATTACATAAAGTTATAAGCACTTATAAGTTTTACATTACATAAAGTTATAAGCACTTGTAAGTCTTACGAGATCATATTACGAGCCTTACACGATTCTGCTCAGAGTTTAGGAATAAAAGGCAACAAATTTTTGTCAAGATATATGTTAGCTTGAATATAACTTTTAAATATCTACCCTGAAATTCGTGTATTAACGTAATAATAAAAAAATGTAAAGCTGAGAAAGGCACAGAAAAAAAAAGAGACAGAGAAAGACATCTCGAAAAAAAGGCGATGTCGCGTGACTCGTTCCGAAGGCGAGAGAACCCGCTTCGAAATTGAGCGGCATATGTCGAAGTTGAAAGAATATGCAAAATCTGGAAGAAAGAACTTCCTGCGCGATGTATGTATGCAACCGCGAGAACGAAGCGCGTTCCGGGCGGGCAGCATTCTTCGCGACGGCTGATTCCGAGAAGAAATGATGAAGAGAGAGAAGACATCGCGATGTAGAAGGAAGAAGCGATGCCGCGGGTCGTGCACAGGTACACGGCACTACACGGCCGTGCTGATACGTCGACGGATGCAGGTCGCTACGTGACACGGACAGGTTTTCCTCGGTGGAGAACACGGCAGGCGCCTTCCGGGTTCTCAATTCGGATAAAAAGAAGAGAGTCGAGCCATGTGTGGCGGTTCAGTTGAAGATTATACACAGCTGAGAACCGCCAGCGGCCGCTCCTCGACAAAAAAGATGGATCTCGAGAATGGACTTCACGGATAACGGACGAACGTCTGGTATTGTGTAGTTGCGCTTTTTACGAATCACCTGTTATTTTTTTCGAGGAATTTCGAGAGCTTTTCTCAAATTCTACATACCCGGATTTCTTTCTTTTCGAAAATGGTTGTGCAATTGCTTGACGCTCGCTTTTTTAAAGATATGAATAGTAAATGGTATTTGCAATATATATTATATGTACTCTCTGAATCTGAATCAGTGGATAATCACTGATGCCGAAGTATGCCATTGGTAATCAGTGAATTAAATATGAAATCCTTAACCTAGCTAATCTTTATTACGTAATCTAACAAACCTTTTAGTGCTTAAATTCAATGAATACGGTATTGAAATTACGTGCAAATGTCAATATTTTAGTTATATAATGCTCAAACATTCTTCCTTTTTTAGTTGAACTTCACTGATTATCAATGCCAAATATGCCACTGGATAATTAGTGACTACTGATTTAGATTTACAGAGTAGCAAATACCTATACAGTTACTATTTTAATTATTAGTGAATACTTTTTTCACGAATAATTTCTCCTTTCTCTTCCTCTCATATGTCATTATTATTCTTGGTCTCCTTTATGGAGTCGAATGTTTGCGACTCTTCGAATTTGATTAGCTCTAATCAATCTGTAGGCAAGGGTACACGTACGCATGCAAGCAGTAACCCCGTAATTTCGAAGGCATTAATGTTCAATGTATCCCCAAATCACCGAGGTTTATTACGGCGGTGAAGTTCGCTCAAAGCACTAAAACGGGACTTTGTACCCTCGGTACAAAACCATACAAGATTACAGCGTTCGAGATTCCCAGTAAAAAATTTCAAGTAATATTTCCAGCAATAAAATAAAGATTTATTCATAAAATAAAAACTACACGGTGAAAACAAAAAAGAGAAACTGAACTTCACTACATATTTTACTACTAATCATAGCGAAAGAATATGAGCCACATAAACATGAACCAGATGCAATTCTTTTGGAATTATAGATATCAAAAGTTGTGTATTAGCAGAAAGATTCCGATCAGAATTAACCAAAGTCAAGTAAATAATAGGTATATAATACATGACATTACTTAGATGTTATAGCGGATGATAAATATAGATGCTAAATAGAATAATGTCAATGTTGCTATGTTATGATATCATGTACTCAATCATCATTTCCTATTGAATTATCTTTCATTTTAAATACATATGATCGAGAACAGTTATCTGAAGTGATATTTACTCCAACAACGGGAACATAAAATTCGGTCACAGTAATTTTCTTTACTGACCAAGAATTCATCCTTATTTTTTTATTTCTTACTTTTTAAGGAAGATATTGAAAATAAATCCACACACGTGTGTATGACGCTAAATTATAATAATACTAATAATAAATTGATATATATATATATATATATATATATATATGTACATAATATGTATTGTATTTAATAACAATGACCTTTAATTAGAGAAACACTCCAAGTATGATTGTTTACGTAAAATAAAAATTATTTAAATAAAAAAAAAAAAAGAAAGTTTCTATTATAGTCATATAGCAACAAAATAAATGGTTGTGCAGCAAAACATTTCTCTCGGTGTATGTGAGATCGGCCACGGCGCATTAAAGATCTACTTGTGACGCAAAGCGCGGCCGGGTGTTGATCCCTGCTCTGTGCGCTCTTGAACGACTTGAACACGCCGTGTGCTGAATAGCAGCGCATCCGCGGGTGAAAGAGATGGGGGCCGACCAAACTGGGAGGGTTTCGTCGCCGCTCGTCCGCCTCTGTTCCTGTGAACGGGGCAGCTGTCTCTCGTTTGTTTCCGCGCGCGCGCGCGCGCGCGCACACAAGATGACCATCAACGGCATCAACATCGCCGGGGACACCAAGAGGTCAATCTCGCCGAGCATTCCTGCGTGGATGCGCGTAGATGTGGATATTCAATGAGAGTCATTCTGTGTCTAGACAATTTTATCGAGCTATCCATTGTAGACGTCTTATTTTTATTATATACAAATTTTATTGCGAATAATATATATTTGATAACAATTTCCAAAGATAAATCATCTATCTACTGGCGAATCACGACTGTGCCATTTTTAATTCATCTGATATCTTTTTCTTTTTCAGTTAATCTGGATTTGCACGTGAAGCTTTAGATTTTTGTAACTTTTCGTAAATGATTATAATTAATTACAAGTAATTTTGCTTTTATGGTGACAACCATTCCTCGTAAAAAGCCAAATTTACTAGTATTTAAAAATTATTGAATTGCTTGCCTTTATTACTGCTCATGACTGCATTTCAAGACCGAAAAAGATTTCAACACGCGGTTTGCAGAATCAGATAATATAAGTATATAAATTCATCGAAAGCACTAAGATCTGTTTTGATTGAACATAAGATTTCTCTTATTTAATTAGATTTATTCTCATCAGAATTCATATTCATAATTGTTTTACATATATTAAAAATCATATTAAAGTACATAGGGCCATTTCGACTCCGATTAACTTTAATCGACGATTAATTCGATGGGCAGAAATTATTTAAAACAACATCTCTAGTATACAATTTATTGTTTGTAATCTTTTTTTCGATATACTGAATATAACTTAAAATAAAAATAATTTTAATACTTATATAATTTCATTATTTATATAATAAAATAATGCTGATTAAGTTAATCGGAGTTGATCGAGAAATGCCTCTTATAGAGACGCGCACGTGGAAACGTTAAATTGTATGATGAAAAGAACAGGAAGATGAGAGAAGAGATCTTCCTACGCGAATAAATGGCGCGAAATGAGCGTCAAACAGGAAGAGCGAGTGACGAGAAAAGAGGGACGTGGGAGATGCAAGAGGCACGACCTGGACACAAAACACAAAGGGGCGTGTGTGGCGTGTTCGCGACCACGAAGAGAGACTAGCAAGAGATGCACGCGTGGATGTACACATTTGTCTGCGTTTGTCCCCGTCTGGCAGTTGCCAATGTTGCCATGCAGGATCCGAGAGTTGACGTTGACGTCACCCTATCTCCCAACGGGCAGCTTAATATTGATAAGTGGGACGTGCGTGGCGTTCCGGGATGAAGAGAATCGTTCTGTTTGCAAAGTATGTATCTCGGGACGAAAGATATTTCCGCGCGATGGAAATGAAAGAGCGTCGTGAACTTTAAGCCCGTGTTACACTATGCAAGATTAAGGCTACGTTCGAAAACTTCCTTCGAGATCCTTAATATTATTCTATCTTTATTGTTCATTAGATGTAAAACAAGAATAAGATAACACTCGGACAACTTGGACGAGGTTTCCAAACTTATAATTAGTATGAGGATTGCGGATTAGAGATTAAAATTTCAGTCAATAAAATAATTTTAATTTTAATCCGTTTCGTTCTGATTGATAAATTCTGATCTCTGATTCCCAATCCTCAATCTCTAATGCATGGTATGATAAAGGCTTTACGTTCGCCAAGCATCAAATGGATGGAGATGTGATCGATTTGAAAGCCTGTAGCAAACTACATGTTGGAAATTGCGAATTGTAGATTAGAATTCAACCAATCAGAATCAGAACAGAGATTAATCCTTCAGACCTGATTTCATTAGAACCATACCAACCAAATTAAAAACTATTTTCTTTTTTAATTCAATTCATGCGCATTTTAATAAATAATTCACACTTTTAACATAATTTTTTTTTAATTTTGACTATTTTCCCACATGTATACATTATTATATACATCAGCTCTCAGATGTCGACAGAATTAAATAATTCAATGGATAATATTTTTCAATTTAATATACATCAAAACGCAGAATTTGAAAGGGTAAAAATTAAGATTGTGATTGATTAAATTCTAATTTTTAGTGTTTTATTTTTAATTCGAAATAAAGTCACGTATTCGAAAGTTTATCTCGAAAATATTCAAATATATACTTGTAATATACTTGTATTATCTTCCTTTACATACATTTTTAACGCTAGTTAGAGCACAATGTGCTCTTTGCTTCCTGTTTCTTACTTTTTACTACTTTTACCTCCTACCTTTTTGCCTTTTATCTTATTTCTTCAATTTCTGTCGCCCGAGATAAAAGATGACAAATTTGAAGAGACGAGAAACATGATTATCAATAATATAATTGCGAAGAAGAAAAAAAGCAAAAAAGTAAAAGGAAACAAGGAACAAAGAACACAATAGATTATTAGCTTTTACATCCATTTATACTGTTCTATGTTTTTGTCCATTTTGCGGTCTACTTGTTATATTTTATTTGCACTTTATCAATTTTATATAACACATTCATCTATTTTCAAATATCATTGTAATAGCACTGACGCCTTACTTTTTGCAGGTATATGTCTCCATTCTGAACATTATACGAGTATATTAAACATTTCAAACTCTCGTTCCCTTTGAAAATGCATTAAATTGCTTGCTACGAAAACGTATTCGTTCTCACCATTGGCATTACGAGATTGACGTATCGATCCAACAAAATACGTTTAACTCTGGTTCTACATTAGTCGATCGCAAACTTGGTGTAACAGTCAATTTGAAGCATCAAATTTGAAATTGACGTTTCAGTTGTCAACTTAACAAGTTTGCGATCGGCTTGCGACTAATGTAGAATCACGATTAAACATATTCTGCGTCTTTGTGTGTGCGACGATAAGGATGATTTCGACCAAAGACTCCAATTAATTTAATTGACACTTATCAAATAATATCTGTATAATTTATCAAAACATACTATGAAAAAAAAAGTTTTGATATTTGTAAGTGTAATTACATGTTACTAATAAATTATAGTAATTTCAGTTACTTTAATAATAATAACTATAATTATAGCTATTTTCGATTGTCTATATACAGATATGTTTGATAGAAATATAATTATATTATTACTAATATTACAGCAATAATAATTATAGTAACGTAAAAAAAGGCGAGAGAGAGATGTGATTAAAAATTACAGAGGAATCACGTTGATGGGTACAAAATCTAGCGAGCATTAAATGAAAGGTTAGAGAAAAAAATAACTGATAAGTAAGTTGAAGGAAGGGCAGTTCGGGTTTAGAAAGGAGAGAGAAACGATGGATGCGATATATATGTTAAATTATGTAATTAACAAAGAGCTGAGCAGAAAAGGGGGAAAGATATGAGAATATTCTTTGCTGATTTAAAAGCGGCATTTAATAGAATAGATAGAAGAAAGCTAAATGAATTAATGAAGGGGATGAAGATAGAAAAGAAGCTGAGACTGAGAATTATAAGACGTATAAAGAAACGAGAAATATGGTTAAAATAGAGGGACAGAAAAGCACATAAGATTGGAAAAATTCTGGATGGAAAAAGTTCTTAGACAGGAATGTCTCTTGAATCCGACTCTATTTAATATACGTATCGGGCTTGGAGGAGAAAGAGGACAGTCAGGAGGATTGTAATAAGAAATAAAAGTATTGATTAATTATGTATGCTGACGACATGGTACTGCTGGCTGATAGAAAATCAGAGCTGAAGGAAATGTTGAAGAAATTCAAGAAATTTTGAGAAGAAAAGGTCTGAAACTGAGTTTGGAAAAATCGAAAATAATGGTGTTCGAGAAAGAAAAAGACGGAATGAAGAAAAAAGCATGGAAATGGGGAGAAGAGGATAAAGGATTTCAAAGAAATAAAATACTGCACATCATTGATTAATGATGAGGATGGTTGCGTCTCACTACTACTATGGTCCACGTAATTTGCATTTGGAAGGAAGAATATATGTTGCAATTCATTTAACAATGTTTCGAGGTCGGTAGTTATTTATATGTGTATATACTGAGGATACTCAAAACCGAAACGTCCAAAAATTATTAAATTTTATTTATATATATTTTTATCATTGAATATATTTTGCGCAAATTAGTACCAGCGTTGATCCTAATGTCTCGTGAATCTATGTATTATTTTATAAAATACTTGGAATATATATATATATATACTCTGCAGAAAAATGAAGGGATAAAAAAGCACAGAGAAAGAAGATAACAATAACAATAAGGAAGACGTGGAACATTGGAGAGAGATTATTTAAAGATGATTTCAGAAGAAGAATGAAGATATTTGATTCACTGGTGGAAAGTACTGCGCTATATGGAACAGAGTGGGGCTGACTAGAGGATAGGAGACTTGATGGAATAAAAAGAAAATAAGTGAAGTGAATTTTAGGACTGAATTGGAGGATACAAAATTAAACATACAAGCGAAAGAAACGAAAATAAGAGAGATAAAAACGAAAGCGATTAGAAGAGCAATACGAAGAAAAAATAAGAAACGCAAAGAAGAAACTGATACAGGAATGCACAAAGAATTTAGAAAAGAAGCGGTCATTAAAGGAAGAAGGCAGCTGAGAGAAGGAGGAAAATGTTGGAAAGAGCAGAGATGAGCAAGGAACAGGTGAGGTTGGAAAGAGAGGACGGAGATAGGAGATACCTGAGGATTTAGTGAAGAAAATAGAGAATAAGGAGAAAGAAGACAGAAGAATAAAGATAAATAAGTCTAGATATAATTGCAACTATAAAAGGATAATGACAAAGAAATTACCAAAATATCTGGAAGGAAAAAGGAAGCGGAAAGACAGAAGTCTGATAGCTAGATAGTGGAATATAGATACAGATGTGGAAATGAGACGAAGGAGAGCCAGTACTGAAGAAAGGTTGAAGACAGTTGCAAAATATGCCTGGTGGAGGAAGAAAACATACTCCACATATTAAAGGAGTGTGAAGCGACAAAAATTAGTAACGTAATCATAGTTACAAATACCAACAATTTTTCTTTTATTATAAATGGAATTATTGATTTCTTATTGTTTATCACAAAAAATGAATTATATAAACTTTGATTTTAACGATAAAATTAATTGTCGATAATTATTTCAAGTTAATTGGTGATTGAACAAAATGGCTCTTTTTAATGAATAAATTTATCAACCTTAATGTCTCTTCAATTTCTTGGCTCAATTTTATTTGGGAGGAGAAAGGCGATTCTTTTATATCTGTTTTTTGCAAGTTATTCTATACTTTTCTCGGTTATCGGATACAAGAATGAGAAAGACGAGATCGAT
>Ga0157364_1007805_pt1 | contig 11088 bp, 10 predicted proteins | sample AttsexASBM2_FD_111476 | JGI IMG/M metagenome (GOLD analysis project Ga0157364, IMG submission 111476) | Fungus gardens microbial communities from leaf cutter ant in Ribeirão Preto, State of São Paulo, Brazil - Atta sexdens ASBM2 | ecosystem: Host-associated > Fungi > Mycelium > Unclassified ... | reverse complement strand
TAACATAAGAATTTTACATATGAATAATATATAATCTAATATTAATATAAAACAAAAACAAAAAAATTATATATATATATATATATATATATATATATATATATATACACATGTATTTGATATAATGTTCGTACATATAATATGAAATCTCTTTCCCAATGAAATAAATCTAATCGTCTAATCTGAGTCGATATACAGATATCTGTATTATCTACAAATAGTTTTCTACTTTCGCCAGTAGAGGTCAGACCTCTCGAGAATAGTAACAATCTATGCATGGTATACGACACGCATTGAGTTGTATCTCCATTAATTTGTAAAAACCTTATTAGTAAAGGTAAGATAGAGAAGATTTCAAAAAAAAAAGCTGATACGGGAGTAACGATATTATCTCACATACCTGTGATAGGATCTCTGCCTGCTAGATTCGTAATTTTCAAAGGCTTCACCGTGTAATTATCTTTGAAATGAACGATTCTTCGAAAGGCTTTGCCTGCACCCGGTTCTGGTAGCTGCACAAGTTTCCATTTGTACCTTCTTGATATCTGAGATAACACCGAAACCGTCAAACCGACGAAATTAGATATTTGTTGACCGAAAACATGACGTGTTAATGTCGCAGCAGACATTTTGGAATAGATAAATCATTCAGCTTTAAAGTGGTGCCATCTTCGCAAACGCAGCTCTTGCCGTAATTCTGACCGATATCTCTTCACCGTTGGAAAGTAAAGTAGGTGTTTTAAATCAAGCGTAAACAGCTATAAGCTTCAAGAATAGTCAAAAGAGTTCACTGATGTGAAGTTTTTATATAAATATAAAAAGATTTTACATATTTTTTGGAAAAAGATTAATACATATTTTCGTATATATATTCAATCAAATCGGATATATAATAACACTAATATTGTAGAATGCATATCTTTAACTATTTTATACATTTTTATTGAGAAAAAGAACGGATGTTAATTTTACAAATTAAACAGTTGATACAAAATATTATTTTTTTTTATATTTAATGAATTGCGAAGGATTAATATTAATCTCCAAAAATATTTAAAGATATATAACTAAAAAAATAATTACTATATTTATATTTTTACGAAAATTTTTTGCATCAATTTTTAATAAATAAATAAATTTTTAATAAATAAATTAATAAATAAATTTAGCAATTGATGCAAAAAATACACGATTAAATTTTGTTAGAATTGTTTGTCGTATCTTCGAAAACACGTTACGTAAAGTCGTACAATCAAAAACCATGTCTATGTAACAACGGCTCTAATAATGAGGCTGAAGTTCAGTCGCGCGAACGCGCACAGATATAACGTGCCAATTAGTCGACATTCCTTAAGATTTTCGCCACGCAAAACGATAACAAATAAACGATAAAAGTAATGTGTGCCACGTTATTATATCGGCGAAAGCCTGAAAGCCGCGCGAGATCCGTGGCGACTGGCGAACGCGCACGAGGTCCCACATAAAGGAACGAACGAACGAACGAACGGCGTAGAGGGGAACGCTTAATTGGCCCGGGGTAATTATTTTATTAAGTGAGAAGATGGCGGATGGAATGCTAAGAGAGAGCACGCTGGTGCGGTCTGCCGACTAGGGGACGCCGACGGAAACGGCTCAGGGGGCGGACGTGAAGAAGGGGTGAAAGTGAGGGGGTGGCAGAGTCGGATCGCGCGACGGCAGCGCAGGGTAAGTGTGACTGTGTGGAGAACGTTTAAATACCTACGTACCCACCGACGATTGTACTCCGTCAGAGCGGTAGTTTTCCGTGTAGGTGAAATGCGGCCGCAACTCTCGGTCGTATACGTACGTATGTATGTATGTATGTATGTATGTATGTATGTATATATGTATGTATGTATGATGTATGTATGTATGTATGTATGTATGTATGTATGTATGTATGTATGTATGTATGTATGTATGTATATACATGCCTCACGTGCACGCGCAATTCTCACCGTCACGCACGTTCATGCGCTGCCTCCCCAGTCGTCATTCCCTTGTCTCCCTCTCTTGCTGCAAGAGAGAAAGGCGAGAGCGAGGGAAGAAACCACGAGATAAAGAAGGATAGCGTACGGTTTTGCGCGCGCGTTCAACGTCTCCGTCTCCGCGTTAGTCGTGAAGGAGGAACATCTATTACCCGGTACATAGACCGGAAGGGGGGTCGAAGGAAGCGGAGGTTGGAATCGTCCAGGGAGGGGTGCGGGCAAGAGTAGTCGAGCGGCAAATTGTCCGCCATCTTACCCACCTTATACCTTATCTCACACCCTCGCTCGTAACCACCCTTATCCGTCCCTTCCTCCGCTATGCTTTCCTCCAACCAGACCCTCTCACCCTACACACCGTTCTTTCCCTTCCTTACCCCGCTTAGCCTATCTCCTCTTCATCGTGTGGTCCTCTCTCTTTTTCTCTCTTTCTCTCTTTCTCTTTCTCTCTCTCTTTCTCTCTCTCTCTCTCTCTCTCTCTCTCTCTCTCTCTCTCTCTCTCTCTCTCTTTCTCTCTCTCTCTCTCTCTCTTTCTTCTCCTTCTCTTTCCTTTACCTCTCCCGCCTCCCTCGCCCGCCCTTTCTCTCGACAGTCCCCGTTGCGCCACCGCCTCCAAAGCTTTAGATTACCTACCCCCTTATAAGCGCTCGTGTTGCCCATTTATTACCACGACTCCCATGACTACCACGACCGAAAGACCAACCGCCCCCACTTTCTTCCCCGCACGCTCCCTTTCATCCTTCACCATTTTCCACCGTTCATCCCTTCTTCCTACCTCCATCTTCGACGCGTATCGCTCGCGTATTTCCTTCGTTTCTTCATTCTGTTCTTAAGCACCACTGCGATCCTTATTAACGCTTTAACGCTACCATTACATAACTACGCGTGCCCGCTCCCCGACTCGAGCTCGAATAACACGATTAGTCGAGTTTACAGAGAATTACTCATACTAGGAACTCTCTCTCTCTCTCTCTCTCCCCCCCCCCCCCCCCCCCCTCTCTCTCTCTAGCGCGTTGCTGCACTCCATTCGTCTAGATTTAACAACGATCGAGCTCCTGAAACAAGCGCTAGTTTATTAATCTCTTCTATTGTATTTATGTGTTACTAAGTATGTCACAACTAATGTGCTGATTTTATAATACTTTGTTTTATAATACTTTGTGAATCTTCTTAATCTTTCTTTATCTTAATCGTAGCTTTTTATTCGCACTTTCCTCGATACCTATCTTCCAACATTTTTTTTTTATCTATTTCTTTTTGTTTTCCTGCAGTCTTTATTATTTTACGAATTATACGTAATAAAAGTACATCTGTTTGAAACGTAGCACTACTATCTACTTTTCAACTGTGAATAATATTAATCATGTTTACAGAGAATTATGAATACGAGAGCCGCGATTGTTCGGGGTGTGCTGTTATTCTATATTTGCTTAAAATTTAGAACATATGATTTTCTAAAGAAATGCATTATACTCATAATGCTCATATTGTTCATGCATTGTCAACAAGTTCGACCCTATATAATTCCCTATATCATTCCCTATATCATTTTGAGTGAAAATTGATTGCCAAAATCAACTTCCCTATATATTCTTTATTTCCTGTTTTTTTTTATTTTATTCTATGGTTTATTTTCATTTAGTTTTCAACCACACCTGATATTTCCTTTGTTTCATGCTATTCTTGAGCACCTTATTATCTTCAACGTTTACTATTATATATAGCTATGCTTACGGTTTACGACGAGAGACTCAACACGATTAAACGAGTTTACGACGAATTACGTGTATTAGATCTACATGTCTCTTCAAAGTGATTATTATTTCTATTCGTTTAAAGGCATGAATTATCGAGTTTTCGTTGTAATGAAAACTGAAAGCGATATTAAGAGGTCGCGCTTTGGAAGTACATATAAATTCTTCATTAAACTAACTCCTGAAAATTTGGTCCTTTCATTTCCTCGTATATTTAACACTAAGTGTGTTAGATTTTGTGCTTAATATGAAAATCGCATACGCGCAATGTAAACAGATGAAATGGGACAACGCAATGAGAATTAGATGGCTACATTTAGTGCTAAATGTACGTTTAAAATTCAAATGTGTTGTATATTTCTGACGCAACTCGCGCTAAAGTTAAAGCTCATATATTTATTTTTCAACATGCGATAATTAACTTGCATATGCTTGCATTACGAAAAGTCACGGTATTGTTTACAACGTGAATAGCGCACTTACTTTTCACGACGCGTGCTATTTAAAATAACATACTAAATTGTGTATTTTCTAAAGAGCTAAAAATTGCAATTGTGCTATAAGACAATATTTTATATAAAAGGTACAAAAAAAATGTCATACGATAATGCATACGATAATGATTTACATTTTATGCAAAAATATAACATATTGATTACAAGTAGCGATATTTAATGCGTACAATGCGGCATAATTTTAATGCGGGATTTTCGCTCGCTGAAGAATAGTCTTGACATTAGATACGCGAGAAAAGTTCGAGGAGGCGAGAAAAAGCCCGAAGGAAAAAAACCGAGAACGGTGGTCGATGAAACGTTTCCACAGGGACGAGTTGAAATGAACCGCGCGCGGAAAGCTGCTGCAGGAGAGGAGCAACGAGCGAAAGAAGAAGCGAGAACGATGTAAAAAAAATGGACCCGCGCGTAACTACAAGAAGAGAACAGGAGAGATAAAGAGAGACAGATAAAGAGACAGATAGAGAAAGAGCGAGCCGAAAAGTACGACGCAGGGATAGCATTTCGCGTTGTAAAGTTTTCCGGGTAACCGCAGGAAAGGGGAAGACCAGGAAGGATTGTAGAAAGAACGACGCGGACGGTGGATGTACGTCGAAAGAAGAGAAAGGGGCGAGAGAGGAAAGCGGTTTCGGTTGACGGGCGGTTGCTTCGGTCGGCCCTGTTCTCGTTCGTTTCCTCTCAATTCGTCGGCCAGCGGCACCGAAAGCGGAGAGAAATCTACACAGGGAGAACGGGAGAACGGGGGTATGGGAGAATGGAGTCGCAGGATGATGCGAGAGTCGGCGGGAGAAGGAAAGAGATTCGCATGACGAGAAGGGGAGTACAGGAGAGGAGCTGCGAAGAGAGAGCATTACGCAGGATGGCATGACTGCGGGGATGCTACGCGAGAGGAATAAAGAGGAAGAAGAGAGAAAAGAGGGGAATAGAGGAGAGAAAGAGAGAGAGAGAGAGAGAGAAGCCACGCCGGTAGGATGACGGGACTGTTATGAAGAGGTGAGGAGTCAGGAGGATACGACCGAAGGAGGGTGCAAATAATAACAATAATCATATTTCCCGGCAACATGGCCGCTGAAAGAGGGTGGCCGCCTGGTATACGCGTAGGAGGGAAACGAGAGGGAGAACGAGAGAGAGTAGGAGGGAGAAAGGCAGCCAGGCGCGCAGGCAGGGAGGGTTATCATAATATTACAAACCACCGCCGCAGGGACGTATCTATACAACCCCTCACCCTCGTTCGCATTTGAGCCCTCCTCGAGCTGCGCTCATCTCTACCACCGCTCGTCCTCCCATCATTCCACCCTCTCTCCCCCCCCCCTCCCTCTTCTCTCTCTCGCCTGCATCCTCCTCGCGGAAATTCGCGTACACGGTACCTAAGTTCCCCGCGCACAATTCGCACGAACGGTCGCATCCGGCAATTGTCGCGTTATATACCCCCAACCCCAACCCCAACCCCTCGAGCATCCTCCTCACTCTCTCCACCGCGCTTCCTCCATCCGTGTTACCATCCTACCGCCAGTGGCTCTTCCTCCTCCTCCTTCTCCCTCATGCTCTATCTCGGCCTCGGCTGTGTTCTTCGTGTATACGAGTGTATCCCGTAGAAAATGTACGCCCGCATCCGCGACACGATCTGGCTTTAGTTTCCACGCCCAATGGCAGTCGCCGTTCGACGCGGATTCTCGCTTGACGAGCTTCATTCGCAGCTCCCATTACACACCCCGCGCCGGCACCTCTCCTTCGTTCTCATCCTCGATACTGGCGAACGGGCCGTACGCTCGAGAAAAATAATTACCTATAAATTCTATGGCGGTGAGGTTGATGCTTTCGAACGCCCGCGCGTTTCGCTCTACTCGACTCTCTCTCTCTCTCTCTCTCTCTCTCTCTCCCTCTCCTCTTCTATGCTTGTTCTCTTTTTTATTTTTTTGCATTTGCACCCGGCGAACAGCGCATTGTTCACCATTGGCGTAATATCCGGACGCGAAACGACGGACTTTCCTACCGACGATTGTCTTCACCCACGGCAGTGTTAACAGTCGATTCTCTTTTGTTTTCTCTTTTTCTTTTTTTTTTTGTACGCCAACCACGAATATGTCGAAGCACCTCGAATACCTCGTCGCCACCGCGCTTTCCTGGTGCCGAGCGTATTTGTCCGGCGCTCGCGCTCGCTTTTGTTTTAATTGTACAGCGCGAAACGCATGGAAAAAAATCCCGCTGGAAATGCTGCGCACTGGCAAACGAGCGGGAATATCAAAACTACGGATAACTCCATGGAATTTTAATGCCGCCCCGCTCACGCTTACGTGCTGCGGGAAAAAGCCGCGTATTTATAATCCCGATTTTATTAAGACATTATGAAATCATATTTCGGTATGTGATAATTTTTCAAATGAATTATGCTATTGAATTCTCTCGTTAATAGGAAATTACTATTTGCCAGCCTCTAATGGGATTGCCTACCAAGTGTAAATCATAATTTAATGCGATTGTGATAACGTCTGTGTCACAAATTGCATTACCTATTTTAATGTTTATACGAGTTCTTAAACGCTACGCAGACTAACGCTCATTAATTTCTTGCTTAATTAGTTTGTTGAAACCTGAATCTAATGTGAGAAATGGATTTACATATCTAGTCTTTCTAGATTTTTCTTTAATTGTAAGTTTATGTTCTTAATTATAACATATACATTGAACTTTATATTTGAACTTTATATTAAAATAATTTTAAATGTCATTATTAATCAAAATATTTAAAATGTTCACTATTAGAAATGTAACCACGAGCTTTCTTTACATGTAAATGAAGCTCGTGGTTATGAATGAAATTAAAAGTAATGAATGATTTAACTGAAAACTAAGTTACAGTAGTTATTTAAATATAATGAACGTGTACATTAAATTTCATAAATTTTCATGAAAAATACATTAAATTTTATATACATATACACAAATATACTTTTAGTTATAAATACATTAAATTTAATATAATGTCATGAAATTAAGTTCAAATTGTGTAACTTAAAAGTTAATGAAATTTAAGAACATTTCTAACAATGTTCAATCGCGTAAAAAAACCAAGTTATTTTTTTTTAATAATGACGAAGATTTTTATTTATGTATTTATTTTTATCAAAGATATTTAACATCAATAATCTTCATTGAAAAATGATAATTTGCGAAAAATTATCATGTCTTGCGATTAAGAGACTATTAATATCGTTACTAATTGCGGGACATTCCCTTTCCGTGTCTCTGCTCCTTTTTCCGTTCGGAATAGGAAACTGATGCGGATTTTAAACAAATAGTGATGGGGGCCAAAAAAATATGAAACTGTCGAAACACACCGGAGACAACGTGTCTACGGAAGAGAGCCGTTCGACTTAATTTCATCCAGATGTTCACAGGCATCTTCGAACGGTTCGTTGACTTTCCTGCGACAGCGCTCCGGCCGACATCACCCCTTTTAATGGCTTCTCGAAATGTCCTTGCCGACAAACTTGACGCTATATCGGGGAACACAATTCCAGTATGTACATACTTGGCAGGAGTATTTTGTTCATCGCAGAAAACTAGCTGCTATGCAAGTAATTTTACTCATTCGCGGAGGTTACATCAGGTCGATCCGCGCACGTACTCATTCAGGGATAATTATGTCATTTACCGGGCACAGCGTGTCGCTTCGCGCGGCTCTAACCAGTTGTGGAAGTTACGAGCCTCGTGTGTAGTAATATCGTTGCAATTATGAAACTCAACGTTTCAAATTTGCGGTAGTAATGCTCTATTTATGATGCAACACGCGTGCTATGTGACGCACAGGGATCGACAAATTAACGGAAACGTCATGGATGCTAGGAAAATTCAAGCGGAAAGTCAAATATTGCATCGTCATATTGTTTAAATTCTTATTCATTATCGAATAGCACGATTACTAAATTTATTAAACTGCTTACAACAACTTTAATTAGACAATTTTATTTTAATCGTCACAAAGAAGAAAACGTATAAAATTGCTACTGATGTCATGGTATCAATAATTATTAACTATTGAAAATTATAATTTGTAATTATTCATCAAGAAAAATTATTATATACAAAGAAAGTGTAAAGTCTCGGTACCTATACATCTTCTAAATGAATAAACATTATTTATTATTTATTTGAATAATTTCTTTCCTGAAATCGTCACTTGGTACAATTGTCGATTTGATCCTTTTTAAGATTACATCTCGAGTCTAATGTACATAGAACGGCGTATGGTAATTTTCTTCTGACATCGGAATAGTGCTCTCGTGTACTCATTACAGCGCATTCAATCTGAAGCCACTTAACTTTCGCATCGCTAAGGAGATTAACGGCATTACGTTAAGGCATATCTCTCTCTCCCCCCCCCTCTCTCTCTCTCTCTCTCTCTCTATCTATTTTTCTCTCCCTCGTAGAAGCGGAGATTAGTAGGTGCATACGGAAAATTGCTAAAAGCTACTCGGCAGTATCTCGGCACCGAGGACGACAAAGAAGAAGAAGAGGAAAAGAGATCGAGTCGTATATAGATCCTGAAGTGGCACCGCGAGCACGTTGGGTACTGATGGGTAGCCGGGGGTAGAGGTCGAGACCCGAGACCGAGGATCGGCCCCCGGGTAAGAGCGGCGGAGTCGTGGGTGGCGGCGACGCGAGCGGAGGGAAAGGAAGCACTTAAAGAATTATCCGAACTCGCAGGAGGGATGGGATTCCTCGCCAGCACGTGCAATCGTTCCCAGGCCAACACCTAATACCTACTAATACCGTACCGTGTATCTATCTACCCTTTTACCGCTCTGACGCGAGTCCTACGAGGCCAGGACTACGGAAAGAGTAAGTAGGGTCGTGTTTATAAGTGGATACCTACGTAGTGGCTGGCTGCGGACGCGACCCCGACGACCGAAAGGTTGATCGGATCCTCGAATCTAAACCGCCGAAAAAAAGGAGGCGCGCACACACACACACACACACACACACACACACACACACACACACACACACACACACACACACACACACACACACACACACAAAACTCGCCGACTCCATATTCGTCTAATTGTTTTCCCATTCATCACTGCATTTTGAAGAAAATCTATTTCGTCACTAGGAGCTATTTTTATTAGAATATTTACATTTTAAACGAAATTTTTTTATCGAAAATGTTGCATATTTTATTTCAAAAATTGAAAGAAAAAATATTTTCAAGACTCTTTGTGATATTTCTCGGATAACTCGGTCTTAATTATTGCTGTTCTATATCATATTAATATCTAGCAAATTGATAAACCAGAACAATATATTATGATCTAATAACACGAATAAACGTTTATAGCTTTCCACCAATAAATTCTAGAATTTCTGCGTGAATTAGAATTTCTCCGAAGAAATAGAATCTAATAAGCACAATTCATTAATTTATAAAAAATATTTATTTGATTCTGGTAACTAATACCAAACAGAAGAAATTCGCATGATATTTAAGTGATATGTATATTTAACATTATATTTAAAAATATAAAACAAATAACATATAAAACAAAAGATACAATATGAAAATACGATATAATAGAGAGATAACACATGTAAAGAAATACTGATACAATAAATTTACATCGAGCTATATCATAATATAAGATAACAGTTTAGAAATATCTGGTGTGGATTATATTTTTAGGAATATGCTTAATTTAGCTACGTGTGCAAAGAAGGCTCGGCTAATTTATTGCTATGCTAATATATAAGTTCTTAGTAAAAAAAAAATACATAGTGGCAGACAAGTCGAAGTTAGGACGAAAAGTTTCTACGAATTCAGAGATACTCATCTCCCTCGCATTCATGTCGAACTTTCCGTCTTCCAGAGCAGACTGCGGGCCTGCTTTTTAGACGTGATTCCCAATTCTCCGACTAATTATCTATTCTCCGAAATAAGAACTAAAATAGAAAAGATTTTTTTCTATTTATCTGTATTATAAGAAATGTATGTATACCAAAAATTTATTCTCAAGCATAATTTTTGACAAAAATCTAAAAATATATATAAAAAGATTTAAAATATACATCTTCAATTATGATATAATGAAAACATACGTGTCTGTTTCATCATATAATTACTCTCCAACGTAAAATTATAAATTATATAAAGATTCAATTTTCCTCTTTATATTATTAAATCGATCCTAAGGATATATGTATATACATGTGTAAAATGGGATTTGCGTAATGTCCTGCAAATTTTTATATCTTCATTAAAAGTAGAGGGAAAACAATTTACATCATTTTCCTATCAAACTCATTTATCAGAAATATATATCTTTTGATGAAAAAGAAAACATGCATGGATATCATCGAGAAATATTTACGGATCACTTCACTTTGCGATCGAAAAGCGAATTCTCTTCCCTACGGAAGAGGAAACTACGAGTCTGATCCAATCGTCCTTCTCAAATTGCCGGACGCTTAATTGCCTTTTTTCGGGCGACTCCAAATGATGGCCCTCCGCGTCCCACCTAGATTTCATGGAGGTTTTTCAGCATATTAATCGTGGGCACGAAACTGAGAGAGACGAAGGAGACGGGGGTCTTGCGAGTGCCACACGTGTTGCCCCAACGCATTCCCCGACAAATTGACTTCAGACCTCGACGCGCTTCGCTACCGTGCATCCGACGTTCCTCCTCCCACCCTTGTCCTCTGAAAACGATCTTTTCCTCTTCTCTCTTCCCCCCCCCCCCCCCCCCCCCCCCTCTCCCCCCCCCCCCCCCCCCCCCCCCCCCCCCCCCCCCCCCCCCCCCCCCCCCCCCACCCCCCACC
>Ga0157364_1007804_pt1 | contig 11089 bp, 3 predicted proteins | sample AttsexASBM2_FD_111476 | JGI IMG/M metagenome (GOLD analysis project Ga0157364, IMG submission 111476) | Fungus gardens microbial communities from leaf cutter ant in Ribeirão Preto, State of São Paulo, Brazil - Atta sexdens ASBM2 | ecosystem: Host-associated > Fungi > Mycelium > Unclassified ... | reverse complement strand
CATTTAGGGTAGGGTGCACAGTAGTTAGCACGGACCATGGGGATTAGTATATAAGGTAGACTACTCTGTACTTGGAACTCTATCGAGTTCTCTTGTGTTACTCAATACAAGAGTTGTTCTTTCATCTTACTCTAAAGACTTAAGATCATAACAAATCATTTCTTGACACTCCCACTCAAAACAATGTTAGAAACAATTCAGTATATCTAGGCAAGTACAGAACTTTTCAAAGACTTTACAGGATAGTACTTTGGTGAATATGTCTACTAACATGTTCTTAGTAGGAATATAATAGAGCTCAACCTCTCTCTGCTTAACATAATCATATATGAAGTGATGCTATACATCAATGTGTTTGGCACAAGAGTGGAAAACTAGGTTGTTAGCTAATGTAATACATTTCTGATTGTCTACATAAATAACTGTGGCTATTGTCTGTGAATAATCCAGTTTCTGGAGCAGTGTATGAAGCCATACTGCCTCTGTAGCATTTGTTGAAGCAATATACTCTGCTTCAACTAATGATGTTGCAACTATAGACTATTTCTTTGACAACCAAGAAATTAATCTACATCAAAGACAAAGCCTCTTACTAATTTGTGATTATCTAGGTCCTGTGCTCAGTTAGAGTTAGTTTAACCAATAAGATCAAATGTTTTCTTCCTATATCTTCCTAAAATGAGATTAAGATCAACTGTGCTCTTGAGATAACACAAAATTCTCTTTGCTGCCTCTAAATGAGTCATGTTAGGATTTCTACTAAATTGAGTAACTAATCCAATAGCAAATTAAATATTGGGTCCCATTTGTATTATGAATAAGAGTGAGCCAACTAGAGATAGATAATATATATCTCCAGTGTAGTCTTTATATGCTTGTTTCTCATTATTGGTTTTTGGACATTGGAATAGGGTGAGGTTGTGTTTTACAGATAAGGGTATAGAAACAATATTAGCATCTTATATGCTAAACTAGATAAGGATTTCATAAATATAAGCTGATTAATTGAGATAGATGAGTTAATTTGTAGTAACTATAATACTAAGCATATACTTCAGTTCACCAAAGTCAGTGATCTTGAAGTCTTTATTTAGAGTATTCTTGAAAGAGATTATCTTTAAGCTCTATAGATCCGTAATAGCCATATTATTGGCATAGACAAGTATAATAAGAACAATTCTTCCATTTTCTCTCTTAATATAAAGACAGTTATTGACAAGTGCATGCTTAAACTTCAACTTCATCAAAATCTTATGTAATTTCTTCTTCTATTGTCTTCTAGCCTGTTTAAACCTATAAAGTACTTTCTTTAGTCTCTAATAATAATCTTGCTGTCTAACTTTTCCACTTCTTCTGGTATCACTATATAAATCTCCTCATCCAGCTCTTTCTATAGATAGATAGTAGCAATATCAACTTGTTATATCTCAAAATCAAGAAATACTACAAGGACAAGAAAAATGCAAAGTGTGGTAAACTTGGCAACAGATAAGAATGCCTTAGTAAAGTCTTCTTTAGAAACTTGTAAGAAGCCTTTGACAACAATCTGGGCTTTGAATTTGACTTAATTTCCATATCCATTCAGTTTTTCCTTAAAAACTATTTGGCTTCTGACTGCTTTCTTTTCTTCTGACAACTTATCTGTTTACTCAAATATCTTGGCTTTCTTTAACTGTGCAAATTTAGATTTGATAGTATTATTCCACTGCTTTGAAGTAAGGAGACTAGAAAGCTTCATAATATATAGTTCATTAGCTATAGCTACAAATATTAAGTTAACACCTTCATTTATATAAACTGCATTGTTAATAGAAAGATACTCATATTTCTTTGCAGGTTTATGCTTTTTTCCAAAGTGCTTTTGCTTTAGTAAGTTATCCTATTTTGTGGATTTTTTGGATATGGTTGGTATTTGGTTTGTGACTTTCCTATTTAATACTTGGGAAACAGGTATAATGTAATCTTCATTTTCAGAAGTTAACTTTTTAATAGTATTAGCAGAAATGGAAACTGGTAATGTCAAGTTGTCTTTATACAAAGTATTGTTCACAAGTTCATTCACTTAATAGAGAGGTGTATCTAGTTCATTAATGTCTACAATTGCCAACTTACTATGTATTTCATCCTTAAAAAATTGAATGTTATGAGAAGCAATAGGTTTCCTATTGTTATGACCTTAGACCTGGCTCAGGTTGCAACTTAGGCAAAGACTTGAATAATAGTGGGAAATAGAGTTAATTGGTAAAGCATAAAGATATAAGAGTGTATCTATAGCTATATATACCTAAAGACTATATATTATGAATGAGGCAAATGAGTTATAGTATATAAGGAGAGCATAAGAGAATCTTGTCTATTATATGAGGTGCTGACTGAGATAACATACAGTGCAGCCAATCATTAAGTCATATAAAAGAAATCCCAACACCTGTTGTTTGTAAACAAACCATCTGTAAAATATGAGACATTGATTGTAATATCTATTTTTCAAATCTTCAAGTCTGTACTCTTTTTCTCATCAGTCTACCATTCTAACATTCATATACATATATTTATAGCTCTTGACTCCAGCTTCCCTTTTTGGACCTTCTTGAATATATGAGCCCAACCTAAAGCTCTGAAAATTCATAAGTGTAACATATCTGGTTTTCTTCTAGTTTATATCTTATAAGAGACAACTTCTTTCCCAGAGATAGATGTTAGACTTCTTATTGGTGAGAACTATATTTGAGTATCCTTTCATCACCCTAACTCTAAATGATACTGATCTTAATTAGTAAATATATGTAATGTGGTACCACAATCCAAAAAAATGCTAGCAATTTCTATATCACCCATAACTGCCATCATTATCTTTCCAACTTTATAATTGTTACAAACTCAAGATCTTAGAGTTGGTCAAGTGAATGAACCTTATATTGGGTTAATACAAGAGAACTCAATAGAGAACTCTGTACAGAATCATCTACTTTATATACTAAACTACGATAGTTCATGCTGTTACTTCTCTAGCCTACCCTAAATGACCATGTGTTTATCTAAAGATCAACCATGTATAATACATGTTGTATGACATCATTTTTCCAGAACCTTCTATATTGTTTTCTGTGATCTTATGACTTGTGACTGTTACTGTGACCATGTTATCTGATGTGACTGATTTGTGACAGTATGATTGTGATGTCACTCTAACCCTAACCTTAGATCAAATAAAGAAAATAGAAAAAAAAGGAAATTAAATAAAAAAGCTAGTATTTAGGTTTTAAATGTCTGACAATAATTGTCTATTAAGTTTAGAGAATTTGTAGTAAGGTTTGCAGATTTTCTTGAGATTTTCCTCTCATTTAATGTATTTGGACAGTTATTACCTCAATGTTCCTTCTAATAGCATATATAGTATTTGTTTATGGGTTTTATCTTTCTTTTGCTCTTCTTTAACCTTTTCTTATTCCCTCTACTAGAGCCTTTTGCACCTAAAGATCCTGATTTCATAAATAAAGCCAGCTATTTAGCCTTGGCTTTCTTCTCTGTTTTCTCAGCCTAATAATCTCACTCAGTCCAGTTAGTAACAGTAATAAGCTCTGTAATTACCATATTGAGTATAAGAGTCTTTTACTTATTCAGTAAATTTTGTTTGATAATATCCTAGATGGTCAAATGAGAGAGAGAAAAAAGCATAGTATAAATCAGATAAATATCTTCAGGTTTCTAACCAATCTTGATAATATGATAGCAAAGATTCAGGAAGAACCTAATATAATCTAATATAATGATGTGTTTATCCCACTTCTTTGTATAAAGCTCTTAATAATAGTAGTGGACATTAATGTCCTGGTACTGGGTAATATGGATATTGTGAAGATAATCCTATATTTTCTTTGAAGTTGAAATATTTGCAATATATTTATGTTGTTAGAACTCAATAGTATTTTTCATTAAGCCCATAGTAGCACCATTAGATCACAACCAATCAAGATAGTCCTCTCTTAACTTTAACCAATTTCTATACTCAATTGAAGACAATAAGTAAAAGAGGCTCTCAAAGTTTCAAGCTATTAACTAATAACTATAATTTTTGAGCTTAAAGGGTAACTTTCATATTTTCAGCCCAGGTATGGTAGTTTTTACTATTTAACTTTGGAAATTAAAGTATCTCAAATGTTGACTTGCTATTGGAGCCTATGACCTAATGAGAAAAATAAATTATAAGTAGTATAGTGTTATGACCTTAGCTCAGAGCTCAGGTTGCACTTAGGCAAAGACTTGAGAAGAAGTAAAGGTATGTGATAATTGGTAAAGCATAAAGATACAGAAGAGTATCTATGCTATATATACTTGTGTACAATGAGAGAACAATATGTATTTCATGAGGCAAATGAGTCACTGTATATGAGGATGAAATGAGGTTTCAACACCTTCTACATGAGATGCTGACTGAGACTGCTTCGGCATAGCTGATCATGTTGTTATACCCTCTGTCTATCTCCATGATACATTCTTGAGGTATTGATTGTAATACATAATAATATTGTAAATATAACAAATGTATATGAGTGATCTCTAAAAAATGCTATATTTAGAAACTAAATACTCATAGTAAATACAGCACTTACCTAGGATTCAGTACAATATATTGAAGTCCTAGGAGTAGATAAGACTTTATATAAGTACTCTATAATAAATTCTAGATTCAAATATTTATGTAGAGATTTATTTTATTAATTGTCTTTATATGAATATTTATACTTGATTACTCACAATCATTCCTATAATACCCAGTTGTTAACAGAACATATTATGACATCAATATGAATCATTTCTTAATAACTTTTTGCTCTTGGCATTAGTATTGGAGAGACTGTTGAGAAAGGTAATGGTAGGAGGGAAAATAGTGGTAGGGGCAATGTTATAGTCTTAAGTCCTTAGGGTTGGACAAAAGAATAACTCTTATATAGGAGTGACACAAGAGAACTTGATAGAGAACTCTGTATAGAATAGTCTACCTTATATACAAATACTCAATGGTCTGTGTGAGGTAATTCTAGCCTACTCTAAATGACTATGTACATACCTTAAGATCAACATGTATATCACACATTGTATGACATCATCCTTCCAAAACTTTCTATATTCTTCCATGTGTCTCGTGACTCATGACCATCACTAACCCTAACCTTATGTTCTAAAAATAGAAAAGTAGAAAACAAATTGAAAATAAAAATGAAAATAGGAGTAAAAATAAAGAAAAACTAAGTCCACCGTTTGTGAACTTGACAGGCAATAATCATGGAAGCTGGATCAGTGAATGCTAGTTAAACAATTATAAGATTCAACACTAAGATAGAAAACACAATCCACATATACCTTGGTAAGAGAGGTCAATCCAATTGAAAAGAGAGGCTAACCAGCCATAGATACAAGTTATAGACAAAATACAACAGTACAGAATGTTTACCTTGATTCTTTACATTTATATTTCTTCATTCATATCATCCTAGAGCCAGTGAACTATAATCTCCTGCTATTCTTCTACTAACTCAGCCTTTGTCATCACTTTCTCCTTGTTATTCCTGAAGAATACTATGGTTTCCTCATAGTTCTCAGTTAGTACCCAGCCTTCTTCCCCAAGTCTGTAAAAGTCCTATAAGAACTTGAATCTCCTATCTACTTTACTCAATTTTTTATCCAGCAGTGTTGTCTTGTGTAAGTCTTTAGCCTTGAATTTGATGGGACATAGCACATCTCCCCCAGTAAGCTCCTTTCACTTCTCCATAGCTTGAATAAGCACTGCTTTCAGTTTAAAAGTATTTCCCTCCTATAAACTACCAGCATGTTGGAAGAGACAGCTACAAAGTATATACAAGGGGTCTGTGAAGGTAATATAGTGAGGCTGGTTATACTCCTTTATGCTAGTAACATAGTGGTAGTGTATAAGATGGCAATAGTATATGTACTTATAGAAATAGTAGCATTATAGCCTATGAAACACTATCATCATAATTTTGGAAGTATTAGAGAATGCCGGTAAGGAGAAATATGAGCAGGATGGAAATGTGTTGCCATTCAATTAGACCAACAACTTTGCAGCCAGATTCAGGCAATTTTAACACAATAATATTGTTTTGTTGGAGGTCTGGATAATAAATATGGAAATAACTAAGATTGGGATCTCTAGAGACAAGTGAAGAGATAATGGTGAGGTACTACTCTAAGTTCTTGATATGATATAATGAAAGTTGTTTCTGGTACTTGTAATCAAACCTCCATTCATGCTACAATAGCAAAATTAGTTACTTGAAGTGTTTCAGATAATTGAGTTCCTTATATGCTGCTGCTGTGAGAGTTTTTTAGCACTTGGATCTATAGTTATTAATTAGTTCAAGGATGTAATATGAAAAGACCAAAAATGATATATAAGGTTCTTGATTCATATTGGGCTTTTCTCTTCTTTTATACCACAGCAGCACTCTTGTATCAGGATCTATGCAAAAACACTTGTTCTCCAGTGGTATGCCTAGTCCTAGTGTAATTTTCTCCAAGTCATTGGTGAAATATAGGCTATCTCCAGCAGTAAATGATAGCAACATCATTCATGATTCAAGTTGAGTGATCTGGTAAATAATAGAAATGACCTCCTAATCATCTAGGCTAAGCCAAATCTTGCTGAGCTTGAAGCCTTGAACAAACTCCATCAGAATATGTGTAGTTACAACAATATTGTCCAAGTAAGGAGAGTAATTATATATAATGGGAGTAGGTAACCCAACAAACCACAGATATTCAATAGTAGCAACTTTGCTAGCAATGAAATAGTGCTTTAGGATGGTTATAGGGTGTGGAATATGGGTGACCACCTACTGGCCATCATATAGAGTAATGGTGTAAGTATGGTTGAATCTGCCTTTGGTAAGCTTGATAAAGTTAACTACATTAGCAATACTTTTATTGACAGAGTTTGCTGCAAGTTAATGTAGTCTGTCAATGTTGGCAGTAAGCCTCTGCTCTTTAAGGCAAAGAGCCTCATTATAACTGTATAATAAAGATTACAGATTAGAGATATATACAACATAACAATATATATAAGACTTACACCCAGTGCTCTAACATGTAGTTAAAGAGGTTGTTTTAAGAGTCTACCATGGTAAACAGAGTGTGACATGGCAGCAAAGCTATCATGGCAGAGACAATACTTAGTAGGAAAGAGAATGACAATCTCAAAGATACCAGAAATTTGAGTAAGTTGAAGACAAAACTCATCCTCTCAAGGTAGAACATGCTAATATAGACTGAGTTTAGATAATGATGGGAAAAGGAGACTAGCAACCAGCCAGTACACTCTGCAATCTTTTCATAGGCTACTGAGATCTACAGTCTTGCATAACATAAGCAAATTTCTGTATATTGTAATCTACTATAAGATACTTAGATCATATTAGACATACACTAGTCTTACCTTATGAACTTGATAGACAAGAAGCAAATTTCCCAAAATCAAGTTTAAACTCATTCTTTTAATACTCAAGAATAAGGTAATGGTGATGGGAAAGAGTAAAAATCTTGCTACATATCCACTATAATTTCTACTTAGAAACACCCAGAGCTTACCAAATAGAAGATTTGAAGAGCCTACTCTTAGTCATTCTAATAGGGCTCATGGCAAGTAGATGAGTCAATAGAAGTCTTGCAAGAGAGGGAAATAATAAGCAAAGCAGAGAAGGCATAAAGATAGTAGAGCATGAAAATAGCAAGCAGATATTTAACTGATGACTTTTATGTTAGACATCACAGTGATGGAGAAGATCTTGACAAGAGATTGATGGGAAATGAACCCTCACCAGTGATGCTCACAGAGACAATCACAAAACAGTTATATGTGGTTGCAATTGCCTTTGTTGAATTCATTCAAAAACAGGTGAAGCAAATCTTATTGTCTACTCTAAGCAGATACCAAAAGAATTACAATAGTTGCAGTTTATGGCACCTTGTTAGAGGTACTTCAACTGGGATAGCAATAACCTCTTCATCTTCTCCATAAGTTATCACACTTTTCATATAGCCACATTAGCCTATTAAACATTTTCAATGAAGTAGATAGCTCAAACTCAAAATTTCCATGCATTATCTGCCACATCCCATGCATATTGGGTTGTTGCTGATGTTTATATAGATGTTATTAACATGAGTGGTTTGGATTTGTCTCATATGTTCCTAGTTAGCTAATGGCTTAGATGAAGACTAAGCTTTAGGAGAAACTTACTGCTTATGGTGTGGAGACCAAGCTCTAAGAGAAGCAAGTAATCATATTGTATTTATTTCACTATATGGGCCAACATGTTGATAGTTCATTCTAATAATGAAGAAGATACAATTGAAATTGTCTCTGAAACTTCATTGAAGAATTATAATAGCAATTATAACAAGTTTCAAACAATAGTGAGATTATTCTAATTTTGAGATATTAATTCATAAACCAGGAACTGCTATAAAAAGAGTTAACATCCTATCAAGATAGCCTGACTTTGGCTAGGGAAAAATAGATAATAAAACAATGTTCAAGTCAAGAATTGTTTAAGATACATAGAGTAAAAGAAGAAAACAAGTAGTGGAAGAATTTAAAAGATATGGAGAAGTATAATGGAAAAAGAAGAGAAAGACTAGAGAAAAGAGAAAATAATAATCTTTTAGAAGAAACAAGCTTTATATATTAGAATGTAAAACAGTGCCAGATTAGTAATTATACCATGCTATTTTTGAAAATCTGTCTATGGTTACTACTGTTTTATTATATCCTTTTGAGTCAGGTAGGAATTTCACTAGATCTATGCTTATAATCCCATAATAATAAATCAAAGAGAGTGAACAAGAATGAGCTTTGAAGGATATGGAGATTTCTTAAAAGGTCATAAGTAATTAAGGGCCATAATTCATATCAAGCTTCTGAAAGAACTCTGTAGACAAATTAGAATCAAGTAAAATTCCTCAATAGCTTATTACTCCCAGACTGATAGACAAACTGAAAAGTTACTAATAACTGAGTTTGTCTATAAGACAACACTCAAGTACAGATAAATTACCACTCTTGATAAAGGTAAAGAAAGCACTGAAGAGGACAAATGATGTGATAAAAAAGAGAACAGACAAGAAACAAGGAAAAGCTGTTGAGTATAAGAAAGAAGACCTGATATAGATTAATAGATTGAATATTAATACTAACCAGGCAACCAAGAAACTATTGTTCAAGAAAGCAGGTTCTTTTCCAGTAGTCAAGAGAATCAAATCTTCTATATATAAGCTTGAGATATTAAAGATGTGGAAAAGTTAACACTTAGTCATTAATGAATCCAAACTGAAGCCCTATATTATTAATGAGAGACTTTATTAACACTCATTACATCAAGTCAAGAAAGTATATCCAGAAAGTGTAAAAGATCTTAAACTCTAGAAGATGAGGATGTAAATTAAAATATCTTGCTAAGTGGCAAGAACAACTCTTTGAAGAATCAACATAGGAGGATTGGTGGGAGGTTATCAAAGAGAAAGCTTGATTATGTCAAGAATTTCACAGAAGCCATCTCAATATCCTTAGAGTTTCCACAATATAAATACCCAGAAAGACATACAATAATGTTACAAAAACACAGTCTTAGGAGGAGACAGTATAAGGTACAAGTAAGATGAGGGCATAGATCACATGAGACTAATCTAAAAATAGCCATAATGTAACCTGGTCGAGATTTATCAATAATAAATCTTGCTCTTCTAAATACTAGTCTGCAGAGTTTTGTAATATACAGTGACATCTTGTTGTTCTCAATTATAATCTAGGAACTGGTAGACATCAGTGTTGTAGCAACCACTCGCCAGAACGGCACTTGTGATATGCTGACTTCAGCAAAGCTCTCAGTAGGCTATCTAGTAGTGGGGATTACAAGAGAACTCGAGCCCTTGCTGCATTGCTCCTCTATTTATATAAATACAATGTGGTCCATGCTACAACAATGTGTCTACCTCATGTCCTATTACTCATCCACCATGCTTCTACCTCAAGGCCATCATGCTATGTCCATGTGCTCTGACATCATACTCTTTAATCTCCGTCACCATGCATGCACCATGTATATACCATGAGGAACTCATGTCCCTTGATGTCACTCCTAACCCTAACTCTGATCTAGATTCCTCTCAATCTTTCTAGACCCTAAGTCCTTCCAGACTGCTCTAGACTATTCCACATGACTTCCAGGTCATGTGCTCTTCTTCTATTGTAGACTAATAATTAATTACTTATCTATGTCTGGCTAACCCTAACCCTAGTCAAAGTCTGTCCACACTCTCATCTTATAACAATCAGTGTAGTGCATGTTTATTCAAGGAAAAATATATCCACATACAATGGGAGATATAGCTTGTAGTATCAAGAAGATACATGTATTCAATTTGAATGTTACACTGCCAATAGACTCACCTCAGTATATCTTACAAGAGCAGTCTGTACACCAAAAACTAGAACATTAAAGTTGTAGTATCAGTAACTTCAAGGCTAAGTAGTATGTTCACTATTGTTTCCAGGGGCTCAAATACTTTCTCCTCATGCTCTGTCAATGAAGAGGAGTTGGTGCAACCAAAAGCTTGCCATTGGAATGCCTAGATTCAACCAAGACATTGCAAGCACAACTGATATTCTCAGCAGACAGTGAGAAGGACATACAATGAGCAAGTCCACTGGGCAGAACAAGAATTCATGTTGTATGATGTTAGGGCAAAGAACCAATATCAGACTGATATCATAACATATTGTAATAGAGTCTGAATAAACTCCTCATAGGCTGAGGGTCACTAAGTGGGAAAGCTGAGTTGGACTTGAATATATGATAATTTTGTAAACCAGGCTCAGGCCTATATTAATGTGTTACTCATTGTTTAAGTAGATAGTACATGTAGTTTTGTTTTCATAGTAAAAGCCTTGTACTGCAAATACATTGTGATTTGTTTATATAAGGTGATATTATCTCTTAAAGAAATATTTAGAGTAGAAGAATACTGATTTGGGCTTATCTAGTATTTCTTCTAGATAATATATTCATTTTTT
>Ga0157364_1007803_pt1 | contig 11090 bp, 7 predicted proteins | sample AttsexASBM2_FD_111476 | JGI IMG/M metagenome (GOLD analysis project Ga0157364, IMG submission 111476) | Fungus gardens microbial communities from leaf cutter ant in Ribeirão Preto, State of São Paulo, Brazil - Atta sexdens ASBM2 | ecosystem: Host-associated > Fungi > Mycelium > Unclassified ... | reverse complement strand
CTGAAAAGGAGCTTGCAGAACAGCTTGGCGTTACGCAGCAAGCCATTTCCGTACGATTACATACGAATAAAGATTGAATTTTACAAAAAAAAGCTCAGAACTTTTTTGTACACCTAATAAATAGCATTCTGTCAATTGTTTTGCTTAAAAGTGTCTCATCTTAATTGAGTAGTTCTAGAAAGAAAAGGCTTAATAGATTTTTATAATCAGTTGTTATAAATCAGTTGTTATAAATTTGCATTAAAAAAAATAATATTACAAAACATACACATATACAGTTTAATAATTGAAAACATTCAAACGCAATATTCAAAATTTTCTGGAAAATCTGATTTTTTTTTAGTTATGTCATTGTTTCGCCAAATGTACGACATATATGCGTGAAAGGATTAACTATACTTAATTTCGTAAGCGGGGCTAAAGATACTCACCCTTCGCACGTGATGATACCGTAGTGCAAGCCGGTCGCCTTGTCCTCACAGATCATGCATATCATAGGCGTTTCGTCTTCTTCGTTCTCCTGAGGCGGTAAAGGAGGCGCAGGCGGTGCCACCGATATGGATTGCGAGGCCGCCTCAGATTTGACAACAGTACCGCCGTTGCTAACCCACGGTTGCGCGACGGAACCGGACGCCGTGAGATTCAGCGCTTGCATCTGTTGCGCGGCCGGCAGCTGCGTCAGATCGCCAGCCCACAGCCTCTCCATGTTAAGCGGCGGTCCGACAGCGGATGAGTACGTGACCGCGGGAGACGAGGGTGGTTTACCCCTGGATTCCTGGCCAAGATTCAGCAATAGCTGGGCAGCCGACTCCTCCGACGAAGAGCACGAGGCGGCCGCTACCGCTGTAGCAGACCAAGATGCTGCTGGCGGTGGTACCGGGTCCAATGGCGGCGCTGACCATATCATCGTACGGACGCCGCCGATCTCACCCATTAACACCGTGGGCGGGGGCCGCGGTGGTGCTGGCGCTGCTCTCTGCGCCGGTGGTTTCATACCTTCACCTGAAATAAATCATCAATGATCGATTGTTACAATGTGTTTGTACAATTTGTACAATGCCTGAATAATCTATTTATATAATTGTTGCATCTTTAAGGAGGTATTCTAGTCTAGCAAGTAAAAAAATCAATTTTTTTTACATATTTTGCAAGTATTTGGTATAGAAAATATATCTGCAAAAGGAATTAGCTCGATTCGCAAAATTAACAAAGTTATAGCACCTGATAGGGAGCGATCTTCGGCTCGTTTTCGACGTTCGGACACACAATAAAGCATTATTAATCGACATTTTTATTTCGACTAAGGTCAGAAAACCGTTATTCTTAGAAGGTCGTGTATTTGGAGTGGAATCTTTCTAAACCTGCATTTTCATGTTGATTTTAACGCTCGACGCTCGATTCGAGCGTCAAACTGTCACATGATCAAAATTGACGAATACTAAGCATCAATTTTGATCACATGATCTGAAAATGACGCTGAAAATGAGCAATAGCTTAAGAGATATAAATAAAAGTTCTATAATATAGGATACAGAGGATAACATTTGCATAAGCAACTTTCACCCCACTGTTTTGAATCTTCTCTGCTTAAGAGCACTACTTCCACGCGAAGCGACTCCCATTTCCCCCTGTCAAGGGATGCATGACTGGCACGACTCTCCGAGGTTGATGATATTTATTTGGAAATCACACGCCTCGAAACAGGAGGGAAGATGGAGTGGAAGTCGCTTCATGTGGAAGTCGAGCGCCCCGAAGCAGGGGGAAAGATAGGAGAAGTAGGGATTCTTGTGGGGAATTACTAAGGACACTTTTTCCTTACAAAATATCTTAAAATCGGTGAGGTATCACCTCAACCAAAAACGGATATTTACGTATTTTTTATCAAAGTCAAAAAGTAATTGTGATTTAAACTAAATTCTATGGATATTCTTTGTGATTTTCATAACTAATTGTAGATGTAATAATTTCCATTGGAAACCTAAATGACGAATCGAGGAGGAAATTTATATTAAATACTTCTTTGTTAGAAGTTCTTTTATTATAAATATTATTGCAAATATTATTTAAAAATGATATTTAGTAATTATATATAACGGTTCCTCACGACATGGGATTCAAAATAGTGATTAGATATGAAAGGATAAATCATTAAATAAATTTAATGTGAGAAATGCTTGATTTAATAAAAAATGCAGAACTTACACGAGGTTGCCGTGGTGGTAGCGCCGGTAGTGACACAGCTGACATTGGTACCGCTAGAACTGGTGGAGACAGTTGTTGCATTCTGCCCACCGTAACTAACAGCACTGCTGATGACACCATTGAGTAGCCTCTGCGTAGCGAATCCCTGTACGCTAGTAGTGTTCTGAGACCAAAATTGATGATGAGCCACTAACAGATGCGGTGGTACCGGAGGTGCGCGTGATCTTGGTGGCGCCGGTGGTGAATGTTGCTGTTGCAAGGATCCGTGTGGTCTGGCTGAACCAACTGCGCCGGGACTAATGTTTAGGTTCAAGTTGAATTGAGATGACGGGCTATTCCGGTGACTAGGTTGGTTGGAAGCTTCCGAACGACCACCGACACCACTGCCACCGCCACTACTACCGCCCCCACCTCCGTCGAAAACCGAATTGTCGGATTCTTCCTTGGTCTGGACGGACGATAGGTCGCCCTTTAAGTCCGGACTGTCACTCCTCGAGGAGGCATCTTGGGCAATCGGAGTCGACGAGACCGCTGGAATTGGCGAATACGGCGACGTTTTGATCTGTACGGGGGTGATGGAGCGTTGTTGTTGTTGCTGATGCTGCTGCTGTGATTGCTGATGATGTTGCTGCTCGTCGGAAACCCTGAAGCTCATCAGCGAACCGGCATCCGGGAAGACCGAGTCAGGCGACGCACGATCCGAGCATCCCGCGTCGCGACCCTCTTGACCGTTTCCTCTTCCACCGCCATCACTGCTGCCGATACCACGAAGGGAATCTCCTCGTGGTGGCCCTGGACTCGGGCTGCCCAGCAGGTTATACTCGCTCGTCACTCTGATCTGGCAGCCCGGCGAGCTCGGCATGTTTGTTTCCGGCGACAGAGTTGAAGTATCGGCCATGCTCTCCCCTGGAGCAGGAAAGTTTATGGGTGAAGGTGCGTCCGTCGTCGGGTTTCCCTGCGGCGAGCCTGCTGATCCGAGGGATACCGGGGAGTCTGAGAAATAAGTTGGTCTCACGTTTATACTCGGACTGCGGACAGTCTGTAATGCGACGGGATGTTTTTTTCCTTTTTTCTTTATCTTCGGAAACACGATTGAATATAATAATGCAGGAATATGAGATCGTTATTCATACGCGCACGTTATCTCATAATGAAATTGAATGCACAGAGGAATGAAAACGAGAAAGGAATCGGCAAATTGGAGAATTGGAGCAAATTAATGACGTCCACCAATTTTTTTAATTGGTGGAGCAAGCCGATGCTCAGAGGAAGGTGAGATAATAAGCTATGATGGAGCGTAACGTATTACATCTTCTTATGATATTTCATTTGATTATTTCTTCCTTGATGTTTGATTTTCGAATTAACATTCCAGTGATATTCCGAGTTAAATAGTGAATAAGTTTAATGTGCGATATAACAATTCAATTGTTATTACAATAATTTAAAAATCCAATTCTATTTAATATCAACTTGGAAACATAATATATAAACTTTATATAAAATTAATAAATTTATATAAAAATTAAATTGCATTATCTAAAGATTAAATAAGAAGGTGCACACAAGAATTAGTCAATTAACAATTTTAAAAAATTTTCATTTCTGAATTCTTGGTTAACTTTTAGGGCACATCTTACGATTTTTGTTACAGAAAGTGTGTGCGAGTCCGCTAACATTTTAGAGATATAATTTGTTTGTATATGATATTCCTTTACGTGAAAATTTCAAAAGAATATTAATAGATTAAAGCATATGCTTTAAATCTTTACAAATTTCAAATGTTTTTTTCTTTGTACTTCTAAAATTCTAAGATTAACTGTTTGAATTCAGCATTGCGATATTATACACTACTCAACAAAAAATAGAAAATACTTTCGAACATGCTCAAAATGCAACATTCAAAACACTGTAACTTGATGGAAAATCATCGTAGATAAAAAAATCAAAAAAGCATTTGGAGTTTAAAATCTTTATTTTTAAAATTTGATAATTGATATTTTAATCTGATTGATCCTTTATTATGCGGATTTCTAAATGCATATCCGTCAAATCCAAAATTTTTACAAAGACCTATGGTGTGAAGTAAAAAATCATAAAATTACAATTTATAGCAATCGAAAAGAATAAATCTTTATCTTTAATTTGCTTTTTATTGAACGTTGCAACAATTTTTTTTTCATCGAGTTATTGATCGAGATATAACGTTGAAACAAAAATGATTACATTGTTTTTGCTTTTGAAAATAAAAAAATTAAATAAAAAATTAATTATCGTGATTTCATTTATAAAACAATTTAATAAAACCGCCGTTATGAATGGCATCATTGATGGATTTAAAACTCAATTTAATTATTATATTAGTCTCGATAGGCAACCGCTCCTTATGCAATCCTATATTCAATAGCATTGTGTATACATAAAGTATTTCATCTTCCTTCTCCATAAAAAATAGCGCTTCTCGTGATAGATTCCAATATGAGGTATTCTTTTATAAATCGAGCACTTACAATAATATGAGATAATATTTTTAATTTACTAAAAAATTTTTTTACACGTTTCGTATATAAAATAACCCGATATGTATTTTGACAATATATTTTGAAAATATGAAAGGTTTTAAAAACTCGCTATTTATACACTTCTTAAAATCGCGATAAAATTCTACTTCTATTCTACTTCTATACTTTCTACTTCTATACTATACACTACTCAACAAAAAATAGAAAATACTTTCGAACATGCTCAAAATGCAACATTCAAAACATTGTAACTCGATGGAAAATCATCGTAATTAAAAAATCAAAAAAGCATTTGGAGTTTAAAATCTTTATTTTTAAAATGATAATTGATATTTTAATCTGATTGATCCTTTATTATGCGGAATCCAAATTGTGCTCATTTTAAATATAAAAGAATTATCTACATTACGTATTCATTATAGTAATAATGAATACGTAAATGTAGATAATTGTTGTTAAATTGTTGTTAAATGATTATTATAAACAATTAAAATATTTAAAGTCATTTTATTGCTCAAGGTCACTAAAATAAAAATTTAAATAAAATATCATCGTCCTCATTAAATTTTCTATAAAAATCATATTTTTTTAGAATACAATTATTTGATATAATATTATATGTGGAAGAAAATAATTTCTGCGGGCGGCCGAGCTGACCACTGAGTCCGCTTCATCGCCATTGTACTGCATCCGTCAATAAGTGTGCGAGAGATTAAAAGAAATTTAATTTTTCATGGTCCTTCTAGATCAAAATGACCTAAGCATCATCTTTCACGCTAGATTTCAGAATCAAAGTGACGCGTACCTGCTATCGAGATTTGAAGCTTCAACTATATACTATAGATAGAGATGCTTAGTTTTTTAATTGGACTGTTAGTATGCATCTAGCAGCTATTCGCACCAAAAGCGTTTTTTTTCGGATCAAAGTGTTTACAAGTGTGATCAGCATGTCGTTTTCGTTTAAAAAAATTTATGATTTATTAATATATTTTTGCATTAAATTAATATATTTTTATTAATATATTAATATATTTGTGCATTAAATTAAGCAAGATATGAATTGTCCTTCAAGAATAAAAAAACGAGAAAAGAATTTATCATGTCTACGACCTATTTGTGATAAACACATTCTCGAAATCTGAATCAGTGGATAATCTATTGAAGTAGAATATTTGATACTGAATTACTAGCACATTTGGCAATGGATAATCAGTGAAATTCATCTATAAAAAAAAATTTGAGCATTATGCAGGGTGTCCCAGTATTACAAAACAATATCTCTGTTACTGTTAATGATGCGCGAAAATACCTAAGGAAGAAATTGTTTGGTTCGAAGGGATACATATTATGGGAATTATTTCTTTCTCAAGGTCATATTTTGAGAATCTTCAAAGTTATCATTTTTTTAAATAGGACTACATATTTTTATCATTATAGTTATAGTTTATCATAATAGTTGAGGTCAAGACAAATCCAATGGCCTATAATACTATGATCTTCACGTGATCTTGAGAATAAAAAATTCAGAAATTTTGAGGAATGAGTGAGCGAATAATAAAATAAGTACAATAAAAAGTCTGGCATATAGAATTTATTGTAATAAGTGTTCAAAATTGTTCCTGGACTTCTAAACATTTGTTAATTCGAGTATTACGGACGTCACACATCTGCGAACATTTGGAGTGTTACAGTAGCATAAGCCTGTCGAATTCTTTCTTTTATGTCGTCACATGTCTTAAGTTTTGTCGAAAAAACTTTCTCTTTGATAAAGCCCCATAGAAAGAAATCTAGAGGATTAATATCAGGAGAACGTTGTTGCCAAAGACTTCTTCTTCCTATCTATTTAATTGGATATAAAATATTTAATGCATTGCTAGAAGAACGAGCGGGGCGGTGCACCTTCTTATTGAAATCATATAACCAGACGTAAGGATAGGGGAACATCTAATAATGACGGAAGTGTATTAAGCAAGAAATTTATGTACATATTGCAATTAAGAGTCGTAGTCCAATTATATAGTCATCCAAAATATCACACCGTACATTTAACGACCAACGATATTGAAACTACAGTTTGCATCCTAGGATTTACTGGAGATCAGTAATGCATATGTATCGACTCACAGTTTCAATATTATTAAATGACTTCGTCTGAAAAAAGTATTTTTGATAGGAATGCATCCTGAATTGCTTTATCTTGTATCCAATTACAAAAATTCACTCTCTAGAAATCATTTTCAGTCATTTCTTGATGTAAAGAGATGTGATATGAGTCTTATTATTATATAAAATCCTTAAAATAGAAGATTTACCGATACTACTATCTCAACTTAATTGTCTAGTAGACAGGTATGGACTGCAATTGCTGCCAAAACATTGATAGCATTATTATTATTTGTTGTATGACGTATTCTTTCTTGTTTTGACAGGTGAAAAGAGTTGTGTCATCGAAAACGTATCTTCCATACTCTTAAATGCCGATTTCGTTGGTCTCTCTGGGTATCTGACTGCATAGAGCTCAGCAGAACGTAGTTTTGTTGGCACTCATCTAATATCAGCAACATATCTACGGAACTATTAATTATGTCCATCTTATTCAAAATTTCCTCGATGTAAGTCTGCGAAATACTGAAGACTGACTAACGATAACTTTATTTACATACATACCTTCCAGCATTGAAAACATGCTTAAATTTGATATCAATGAATGTGTTCTTGATTCCGAATTAACAAGGTTATTGCTCAGGGGTATGACATCATACACACCTCTTTACATCAAAAAATTATTGGAAACGATTTTATCCGAGAATGAATTTTTGTAATTGGATACAAGAAAATCAAGGCTGATGTATTCCTATTAAAAATACTTTTTTCAGACGAAGCATTTAATAATATTGGAGCTGTGAATCGACACAATATTCATTACTGATCTCCAATAAAACCTAGGTGGCTGCAAATTGTGCAGTTTCAACACCGTTGGTCATTAAATGTATAGTGTAGTATTTTGGCTGACTATATAATTAGACCACATTTTTTTTACACGATTCTTAATGGCAATACGTATACAAATTTCTTAATACACTTCTGTCATTATTAATGTTCCCCTATACTTACGTCTGATTATATGATTTCAATAAGACGGTGCACCGCTACATTATGCTTACGTTCTTCTAGCAACGTATTAAATATTTTATATCCAATTAAATGGAAGATAGGAAGAGGAAGTCTAATCTCTTGGCCATGTTCTCCTGATATTAATCCCCTAGATTTCTTTCTATGGGCCTTTATCAAAGAGAAAGTTTTTTTCGACAAAGTCTACGACATGTGACATAAAAGAAAGAATTCGATAAGCTTGTGCTGCTGTAACACCCCAAATATTCGCAGATGTGTGACGTCCGTTCAATATTCGAATTAACAAATATTTAGAAGTCCATAGAAACAATTTTGAACACTTTTTATTACAATAAATTTTCCTATGCTAAACTTTCTATTGTACTTATTTTATTATTCACACTCATTTCTCAAAATTTCTGAATTTTTCATTTTCAAGGTCACGCATCACAGGAAGAGCATGGTATTATAGGTCATTGAATTCGTCTTGACTTCAGCTATCACACTATAATGATAAAAATATATAGTTCTATTTAAAAAAATATCGATAACCTTGAAGGCTTTCAAAATATGACCTTGAGAAAGAAATAATTCTCACCATAATGTGTATCCCTTTGAACTAAACAATTTTTCCTTTAGGCATTTTTATGTATCATTAATAGAGATATTGCCTTGTAACAGAGTTACTGGGACATCCTATAAAAAGTTAAAATACTGATATTTTTACATTTATTATACACGTTCTAGCACTTGTAATTCTAGTCTTACATATACATTAAATGCGCTACACTCAGGATAATTCCGGTATATACGCCGCATCTAACAAAACTTAATTTATTAAATATTATTTATTCTTTTTAAGATAAATGAACTATATCAGTAAAAACTTTGTACTGTCAACTATGAAAAAAATATTAGAAATCCGGAAAAACTTATTTTTCGTATTTAAAAAAAACTTTTTGAAACCCTTGCATTTTTACCATAGGGATAGGATATACATATCGCTACTCATAGAGAGAGAAGGGTACAGCTTATGAAAAATTTATAAATAATATTTATAAATAAGACGTAAAATGAATAACTTATAAAATATATTTACAGTTTTATTAAGGAATAAGAATGATATGTATATGAAATATGTATATATGAAAAATAGATAATAATTACATTCTTCCTACATATATTACAAGTGTTATTACATATTTCATGTAACATGTTTATTACATTTAGTGCACTGAATCCAATCTGAGCACTTTGTATGTTTTAGGCATAAATCTCGCCCACTAAAAATGTCGTATGTCTCAAACAGAGGGGATATACAAAACAATAAACTAAACAAAGAATACAAGAGTAAAGCACTTGTATTTTTCTATATAATGCTTTACTATTCCTCTACACTTATGTATCACGAAATAATCACTAAGTCTTTTTTTACGCGCCCTATAGTCATTTTATGTAGATTATAATTTATGATGACGCTACTTACAGTGAAATTAATTCGACTCACAATAATTTTATTAATATTGATAGTTAGAAACTAAAATCATAACACAATATTAATTTAAAGGCATATAAATTGCGGGAAAGTAATTGCGGGAAAATTACTTCTATTTTTTTCTGAGTTCTGCGACATAAATCTCAGTGCAGCGGAGATATTTGCCGGAGTTACCCTATATACTGAAGTAAGGTTCACTATAGATTAGGGATAACACATTTCATTCATTAATTAATAATAGCATATTTGGCATCAGTTATTATCCACTGATCCAGATTTAGAGAGACTGTATTTGTGTACTGAAATTGGGTAGCGAAGAGTAACGTTTTCTGTATTTTTTGTATTTTACGTTTTTCATTTATATTTATCTTCAGTATTAATAATAATAATAATTTTTACATTAATAATAACTTAAATTAAACCATTAATAAATAATCTCTTAATCGAATTTAACATCTTTTTTTACACCTAAAAATCGAACATTTTCTATTTTCCTCCAAAATAAATATCTTTTTTGAAACGTAACCATACTATTTTTTTTTTAAATACATCATCTCAAGAATACTAGATTAAAATTGCATTTGAAAATATTATAAATTTAAAAAGTTATGATTTTTTTAAAATAAAAAAGCACATTTTTCCGAACTTAACATGTTTATAATTTTTTTTTAGTGTTAAAATTAAATTTTTCACTAAAACGCCATTGTTCCATTTTCTTAAAGGATGAAATTATATATTGTAATTCTTTTAAATCATTGGAACTAATAATTAATTTTGTTTAAAGATGAGTCAGGTCATTTTAATCCAAAGTAACCATCGTGTGGCTTTTTCGAAGTGTCATGAAAAGTTAAAAAGATTTTATCTTTATTAAAAAATAATCAACTTTCATTTATTATAATTCGATAAAATAATGATTATAATAAAATTGACTACATTTACATAGCACCTTTAATCGAATTTTATAACATCAGTTATGAAATTGATCATAGTTCCATTTTTCCAAAAAACAGCTGTGATTAATCAATTTTATAATTACAGATGTTATAAAATAACAACCCGATTAAGCCGTCAGCCGTGTAACAGAGATCATTAATATGATTAATGATATTTCGATAATTAGTAACAATGATAACAATGTGAATAATATAAAATAAAGAAAATAAATGTTGTTATAATATTTACTTGTACTTTCGTGTAATGAAAAATATTTTGCTAGCAATTTACTTTTTACTGTATAATACCACTAAGCAAAAAATTGCTAGCAAAATATTTTTCATTGCAAATTAATATAAATGTAAATATCATAAAACAATAAATATAAAACAATAACTATAAAACGTAATACATAATAAAATAATGACATGGTTAATAAATAATTTACATTATTCATTCATTTTGAATTTAATTATGCACCTCTTTAAAATAATATCAACACACATTTCTTTCCTTATTTTTGGTTCATTAAACTTGAGGTCGTATTATGATCGCAATTATTCATTTTCATTATTTTATGTTATTCATATTGTTATTATTGTATGTATATTATTATAACTGTAAATCGAAATATCATCAATCATATTAGGTATACAACTTTGCTTCCGCCGTTTTTTTTCCGAAATTCGAGGCTTTATTAATTATGTAAAAAACTGGTTATACATTTATGATTCAAAGTATTGTCCATCGCTGGCCACTACTTTCTCCCATCTTTCGGGTAGCGTACGAATCCCGCGTCGAAAAAACTGGTCATCTTTTGAGGCTAT
>Ga0157364_1007802_pt1 | contig 11091 bp, 10 predicted proteins | sample AttsexASBM2_FD_111476 | JGI IMG/M metagenome (GOLD analysis project Ga0157364, IMG submission 111476) | Fungus gardens microbial communities from leaf cutter ant in Ribeirão Preto, State of São Paulo, Brazil - Atta sexdens ASBM2 | ecosystem: Host-associated > Fungi > Mycelium > Unclassified ... | reverse complement strand
TATAATGAATATTTCTATTTATTTTCTAAATATAATTTCGTTTTCATTGTAATTAACAAAAATGTAATCTACAAAAATAAACATTTGAAAATTAACTAAGTATTTAATAAATTAAAAGTGATAATTAAAAGTGCATTTCATTTGCCAGTAAATAATAGATTTAATACGACAATGAAACACACACAACTAGATCATGCTAATTGCAATTATCGTGACGTATTGCCGTTATTACAGTTAATATTCTGCAGCATGACAATATCATAATGCTAATTAAATTACTCGCGTTTGTCACTGTTGCAACAGAATAAACAGAAAAATGGCAAAGGTGAGATACAGAGTGATATTGTTAGCTAGTGATCCGCAAGATAATGTGTACATAAAACGATTAACGTATATTCTATCCGCTTATATATTACTGATTAATGGTATATCAATTATTGTAATTTTATCGTCATATTTAAAAACTTGAAAAATAATTGTGGCAAATTCGATTTGAAAGGACGCGATTCAAACGAATGGCACTAAAGTTTAAATACTGTATCGTAAACAAACGTTTATGTTTCCAAGAAAATGATTTTTTTACGACAGCAACAAGTTGTCCCAACGAGGATTCCATGTTTTCTTAGCGCCAACTTTACAGCTTACAGCAGGTTTAATGAGACACGATACGTTACGCGGCCTGATAATTACGAGCCGGGGCAAGTGGCAAGCTCGGCTTACACTGTGCATCTACTAATAAAACGCAGCCTTCCTGCGTGTAATTGAACGATTAAAAGAAGCTCCTTAAGAGGAAACGATGGTAAAAAGGATTTAAAGAACATAGAAATAATCGTTAATGAAAAAGATCTAAGACATTATCAATATAAAATCGCTTACATAAGCGCGCCTCGGAGAAAACGAGCTAGTTGAATTTGTATTCTCGTGGAATCACCGCGTCTCCCAAATGATTGCATTCCAACCAAAGTGCTCGGTGGTTCGAGAGAACCTTCGCGAATAAATAGCAGCACTCAAGATGCAGACGAAAGAAGGGGAAAGTGAAGGGCATTCGAAGGATCGAAAATAAAAGCAGGATAGATTTTCCTCCGGTCGATCACGTTCAAAACGTCGTCCAACACGTAGACATCCGAACCACATTTCTCTCTCTTTTCCTTCTCTTATTCCATTTCTTATTCCTTCTCTTTATCTATCTTGTTTCCGTCGGAAAGAAGGATTTGTGCAACGCGAACGATCAAAGCGTTGCTTTTTGAATGAAAAGTAAAGGCGTGTGAAAAGAAAGTGCTTTTCAATCATGCATTGTGATTCTCGTATCTATGTAAAGAATAGTACTCTTTACAAAAATTTATAGATATACAGATGATAAATTGAATATATTATGATCGCAAAAATACCAATAAAATATCCGTCAAATATTCATACAGAACGCACAAAATGTTATATCGTTTAATTATGTTATTAAAACTATACATGTGGTATATTGATTCTTTTAACTGTAAGAACAATAAAATATCCGTTAAATATTCATGCAGTGCGCAGGAAACGTCATACCGTTTAATTATGTTATTAAACTATATTTATGTATATCGATTTTTTTTTAACTGTGTAAGTAAATTTTATACTTCGTAAAAATTCTATTATATAGGTATGATACCAAAATCAAAATTAGGTGGAAGTGAAGACAACACATTATAAACAAACATACTTAAAATAAATAGTATGACAATAATGCGTCACCCTGTAAATTAAAGTTAATAAGGCACTTATTAAAAGCGAGAAGATATCTGCCAATATATTTAAAAAAGCGCGAAAGTCGAAAAGATACAATGAACTGATGCAAGAATTGCCTTTTTTCATAACACTTTCCTCCTTCAAGTCTTCTATCCGTCATCTTTATTCGACGTAATACAGTCGAGTGTTGTCACCTTTTCGCAGCGGTATGAAACTGAACTCTACTCGTGGTACTTCAACGAATATATACATTGCGAAATTCCGGAATTCAAGAAAGAAAAAAAAAGAAATAAATGCAGGAAGGAAAGAAAAAAGTGAAAAAAAATTGCCTTGCCTCGTACTGTCGAGGAAACGAAGCGACCTCATCCAATCCCCTCAATGCCGCTGGTCGTTTCCTTCGCGCGTCGTCGTTTCAATTAGCACCGAGAGATTTACACTTTGCATCCGCGAACATCTTGTCCTGTCGTCGGGGAGAGTACTCGAGATACTAGGAATTCGCTTCAGTTAGATTGAATCTCAGTTGGCCGACAATGGCGTGGCGAACGAGAGGTGCTTATGTAGACATCGCGCCACCATTTGGCCGAAGAGCCGATACCTTATCACGCACGCACGTCGTAGATGGTTAATGGAGATTTTACGAGCGAGGCAGATGCGAGATGATCAAGAGATTCGCAGTTTTCCTAAATCGATGAATCATTAAATATCAATACTTCTTAAGTTCTTATTGATATTAGCAAAACTTGCAGCAGGGCATCAGAAGATGTTTATATTACACGAGATTCACATATTATAATTACAATAAGTATTGTAACTAAACTTGGATCGTTGTCGAGATACTTCAACTAAGCTTTTACTTAAAATATTATTTATTTAAATAATACTTCTCTTCAAAAAATAAAATGTCACATTTATCTTAGCATGTTTAATATTTAATTTAAAGTTTAATATTTAATTACAATATATCCAAAATATCTAATAAATACGTAAAGAACAATTTAAATGCTTTTAATGCTGTCAAATAAATTTCCACGTCGTGTTCCTACACTCATTACGCAGAAAGTCTGTTTTTCGGCGAATTAACGTCCGGAGTTATGCCTAGAATTCAACTCAACTCCTTTCTGCAGGCAACCAAAATATTTACTTCGATCTGACAACTTCCAGAGTCGCGCTTCCACCAGACTATGCTACTGGAGCGCAGCGGAAGACAAATAGGATTAAAAGGCACTCGACGTGGTCTTAAGTGTTTCGTGCCGGCAAAAAGAGGATTCCGCGGACAACTACCCTCGCTATTCTCCACTCACTACGTCTTCTGGTACCAGTTAGCAGTCGAATAAATACCGCCTGCAGTCTCTCCCTCCCTTCCTCTCTACCTCTTTCTTTCTTTCTTTCTGACGTGACAAACAGGCTGGAAAAAAATAAAACAATAACTCGCTCCGGCCGCAACAGTTCTCGCAAAAGTCCAATACGATTGAGTCTCTCTTTCTTATAAAAGATCTCAATTTCTTCGCACTCCCTGTTTGATCACGAACATTGCAAGATTGAAATGTTTCTGCAAGATATTCGAAATACAACTCGCGTCCGCTTTTCGCCGTCAGTTAAAAGTCGAAGAAATACCGTCTGAGATTCTTCGTCTCGACAGAGATACTCTGGCAATAAAACTTCGCTTCGCTTTTCGGTCTTTTAGACAAGCACGTTCCACTGTTCGTCGTTATACGTTAAGCGGCCGGTTGTAATAACGTCCATCGAGCGGATTTTCAAACTACTTTGGAACAACATTGAAGTCTGGATCCGACGATGTAGTTAGTCGAAAATGGATTATATAACATCAAAATTCAAAAGTTTCTACGTAGATACAAATTTTAAGGGAAATGCAAGAAAAATATTAAAGAAATACAAAATCCATAGAATTTGAAATATTAAGATGTTGATGAAGAAAATTATATTAAAAAGAAAATGCGTTCACAAGTTTATTTCTTCGAGGTTTGAAAGAAGACCGGCAAAAACACACGAGATCGCTCTTATAAAAATCCGATCCTTCTGAGTCACGTGCAGTTTCACCAGCGATTTTACTTGTTAGCTGCCGTCTCAACGTTTTCTTTTTACTCTGCCTATCGCAGCGGATCGGAAGAATTTTTGCAGCGTCATAACTCGAAGCAGAACTTCCTGCCAGCGAACGCATATCGGCGACTTTGATACAAGAAGGTGTGACCGGCTTCTGGTATTCCGCGAATTCCGCCTCAACAACGTTGGTCAAGTATCTGGAATCCTGCCGACGAAAGGAAAAACGAGCAATAGGCGAACATCGTGCATGCCATGCAGCTTTTCCCGATTCGTCGCTCCTTGATCCTTACACCTTAGTAGGTTTATATATACGAAGAAATAGAGAATATAAAAGGATATAAATTCGCGAAATAAATAAATAAATAAGATTGTTTTTTAATTAACAATCCCACAAACGGACTGTATTTATGAAATTTTTTATAAAAAATTTTTTCTCAAAACTCTCAAACTCTTTTTCAAAAAACTCTCTCTCCCTTCTCTTTTTCTCTCTCCACCTTCATATTTATAAAATGTAATATAATGTAATAGATTAGTTTACGCATAATTAATAGATTAGATTACACATAATTAATAGATATTACACAAAATTATGTATGTATGAGAACATAATATGTATCATGTGATTAGAAAATCGATACATTTCATACGTTTCATATGTTCCATATGTCGTAACTATTGTAAAGCCACGTACTTCTCGAAGCAGTATAATCACTTTCGACGTATTCCCGAAAATCCTTTAAACGCTCATCCCTTTAAACTGCAGTATGCCGTGAGCCGATAAGCCAGAGCACGATACACCTTCTCTGCTATTCCTCGATCGCTCAATCGATTCGCAAAGCAAAAAGCCGCACAATTCTATAGGCAGAAGCCACAGAGAAACAATGGTTTCTCTGTACTTTCGTGACATAATAATCATTCGTGATATTTAGCAACATTGAATTGCATGACAGATCAGATATAAAACAAATCTATAAGATGATAGTACAAAATAAAAGGATTAAATGAAAAGAAGAAATAATGTAGAAACGAGATCGTAAGCAAGACTAAATAAGAGACTGGCAGTTACATTTAGCGATAATTGAAACGAGCGATATTATTCGTAAAAATGTATTCGTGCAGAAGCACAGACTGTCACTAAGCAAGCGCTGCACGATGGATTTCTCAACGCTGGAGGGGTTAATCGCCCACTTGCCAGAGGAAATCGCGAGGATTTCCGGTCGCGCGCGGCACGGCTCGTGCCCGACCTTCTTATTCATTCATTCTGCCCTGTAAGAATAACGAGGCTCAGCCTGGAGCACGCCAGTAAAAAGTGATTACCCTCCGACAAGCATCATCCGCAGTTATCAATTTTCTCCTTTCGCGACTCACGATCCGAAGGAAGCAATATCCACGTAGATTTCTTAATCTCTCTCTCTCTCTCTCTCTCTCTTTCTTTTTTTGTCTTTCTTTCCTCATTCCCGCCAACCTCCGCGAGAGACAGTGACAGACCACGCCGAGCTAAATCAAGGGAAGCGAACATCGTCTCTCAGCGCCAGCTGGACGTTCGATCGACGACGTGACTTTTGTAATCGCGACTCGCAATTATCAGATCCAATTTGTCGCTGAACGAAAAAAGAATGGCGCATGAAACGATCAGCGCGGAAGCGATCGAACTAGAGGAGAATCGAAACGGTCGAAGGGGTTTGTCGTCCGGCCCCTATCCTGGCATTAACTTCCCTGCAACTACCTAGCAGCAATGGCAATTACTTTGCGTTCGGTCGATACCGCGATCTCGAATGCTACCATTGCGGGGAACCAATAGAGTGAGAAGGAGAAGGAACGCCACCATCGCCTCCTATTTCTAGCGTGCGTCCTGGCAAAGTGTTTCCTTCGAGTCTCTTTGGGAACTGAAAGGAGAACGAGGGAGAAGCGAATAGCGCAGCAGAGAGGGCGTCGAACGATTTGCAGAAGCAATTTGTCCGCGACGCGAAATCATGCGGTCGGATTCCCAGGACCAGTTCCCTGCTGAGTGGGGCTCGCGTCGATCCTGATTCCCGAGATGGAAACGCTTAATAATCCTGCGCGGGATATAACCCCGAACGCGGCGAAGGGACGTCAAGGAGGAAACATACCGTTGGATTGCCTAATCGTGAATATGGAGGTTCCGATTAGCGCTACCGTTATGGAAAGGAATAGTTGCTACTCCCGCAAAGCTCTGCAACAATGCATCCGACTGTAAATAATACGCGAATACACAAACCAAATTGACGGTAGCTGCATCAAAGAGATTGCTCTTCGATAATGAGCATGTTTCATTAAAAAAATATAATGTTATTTGCTAATTGTGTTTCCATAAACTAGTAGACAGAATCATTATTGACATATTTGTGTTTATATAACTAGCAGACAGAAACATTATTGACATAGTTATTTATATCTTTTATTTTAATTATGCAGAATGTATACGCGAAACGCCTTAATTAATTTTTAATCATGCTGAAGCTAAAATTGGAATTTTTGGTCTGAATATGCTTTAAGCGTTACATTTGTTTGTGATTCATGCTTTATTAACCTGTTTTATTGTATTTGCACAAATGATTGTAAATCAGAAAGCATTCTAGATTGATTAAAGTTAATCAAAAATTAATTGTCTCTCTATTAATTGTATTTCCAGCTTCTATACTAAATGAAATCAATTCTGCATAAAAAAAAGTAAAAGTAAAAAAGTATATACGATAAACATTATCGACCTCATACTCATTGTACAGGCCGTATTTATACGCGTAAGAATTTTTTTTTGTAATTTTATCGAACATATTGCAGTCGGTATTAGTATGAATAGCTGAATTATTAGCAGCTCTAGCGGATCGATTGCAAGATCCGGATTTTCGATAGCATTATGTACGAAATATGGGCGTAGGTGGTGAACCGCGGACGCCTGCCATGTTGTGGTTAAGCTCAGCCACATAAAAGGTTCCATTTAAATCCATGAGTCTCTCACGAGCACCCAATACAAAATTCCCATCGTCGCGGCACATATTCACACACTCCACGCACCTCCACAACCTCTCGTTACCGCGCAATCAAAGGTATCCGAACGAAATTAAAAGTATATATATTTATCAATACTGCACACTCTGCGTACTCCTCTAATTAGCTTTAAACTGGCCTTTTCCTATACCATTATCGATACAACTTATTTAATTAAGCGGTTCGTTTATTACACCTCATTGATAGCGACTGATAATTTGGCTAATTAACTTCCTCTTCGTTAACGATTTTTTAAAATTAATTTAGTGCATGCCACATTTTCATTATATCTTTATAGGAAAATCTAATAAAAATCATGTTTCAGAGAAACAGAGAGACAAGAGAAAGAGAAAGAAAGAGAGTGAGTTTTCTGTTCAATATGATATCATATTTAATATGATATATTAAATAATTCAATATACGATTTAATGTTCCAGAAAAAAAAATATTTATCCATAGTTTTTTTTACTCTGATCTTCATCAAAAAGAAAACTAATTATTACAAGTAAACTCTGCACACAGTCGGTTTTTCATATAAATATTGGAGAGTTGAAGATTTAATCCGAGATATTTAAACAAAATTAGGATTTCGTTGAAAGCAACAAAACTCGCAATAAATGATAACTGGTGATAACTGTAGATTCCGCAAATGTATTTAACTTTTATCACACCGACAGGGCATCGTCCGGTTGGAAGAGAAAACGCGAGATATTTGCAGCGAAAATATCACTCGCGAAAATATCATCCTCCTGAGGTATTAAATCTAACTGCCAAATCAAGGCGGAGGATTTAACTCCGTGTGAGATAAAAACTGATGGCGTGCCTCGAGCATTATTGCGACGCAACGGGTTAAAACGACATGCCGCTGACGCGTTTCTTCATTTCTTCTTCTCACTTTCGCTTATTTTTATCGAGACTGCTACCATACCGTCACGAAAATAAATTGGCTGTATACCATTTCCGCTGTAAATGTTTTGTTGCCTCGACGGAATGGAGACACTGCGAATTCTCGCGACGAAGTTATTAACACTGTGAAATATATCTGCAACACCTTCGGGCGAGCATAAGCGATAAAAAAAATATACTTTGTACGTGTCGCTGAAACCCTTAGTTTCCTTCCATTCGCATCTGTTTAGCATTTTAAGAAATACAATTTACATCATACTCGTGATATTATGCAACATTATGTCACAGACGGATATATTGCCTACAGGTGTAACTTGCAACAATATTACAGCAACTGTGGCGTATGCGACAGCTCCCTTTTTCCTGCGTATTTTATCATGAGGGAATTCGTAGCGCGGGGATCCCTGTTTGTTCGGGGTAATACAGAATTTGCCGTATATTTGTGTGTATCGAATTTCCAGGCCAGAGTATTACCCGAAAGATTGATCGTACCTATTTGGCGAAACCAAATTACACTTCTACTCGTCTCTCGGCTCCTATCTTACCAGCTGTTACACTATCGTGGTTAGCCCGATTTATTTATGATCAGCACGATAAATAATTGGCTTTCATAATAAAGTAAGAAATATCGTCCGAAACATCAATAGTTTATTATCTATATTGTTCGAGAATAAAAGTGAGTAAGAAGGTAAACAAGGTGTTGCGCTTCAGACAAAATTTAAGAATTGACGCAAAATATTGTTTGAAAAATGTCATAATAATGCAGTATGTAAAACACTCACGCTAAAGGGGATTAATGAATTCTTTACGGAAGGTATCATCCATTGTTGAAAAAGTGACATCACTACTTGGCATCCTACGACGACTTCCAATATCCGTTTTATAAGAAATCTGTAAATTATATTGGATAAATTATAGATAAATATACAAAAGATCCTCTCTTAATATTAAAAAATATGTTCTTAAGATAATATAATTATTTTATATAAAATTGTCAAAAATATCATTTAATTCTTAATGACATTTAAAAACGCAAAAATTATATACACATATTGTATACATACAATATATATAAAATTGTACATTTTGATAATAAAATATATATGATTCTGATTTAAAAAAGTAACACTTTTGTCTTTTGTGACAATGAAATATATCCGTACAACATATATTACAACGAACGGGAAAATATATTTTTTATCGGATTTATTGACCATCCAAACTAATTCGCTTCCACGTGATTCTATTACATTGATCATTATACTGGTATACATTTATTTGCTTTCAGATTTTATCGACGGCGCAAACCGATTTCCGGCCGGTTCCGTGAATTTCCACCCCCGCATTCTCGTTACCCTCCCAATCATTCCCTCGACCATAAACCGCTTCTCGAAAAATCGGAAATACGACTTTTGAGTGCTATCGCGTGAAACGACGTTCCTATTCGATGACACGTCCGCGTGAGTTTTCGTTTTCAGCAAACTGCTAGCGACAAGTAAAGTCTGGACGTTTCAACCAACGTGGCCGCATAGAAGACGATACAAAAGGAGAAAGCACACAATGAAAACGAATTACAATATACCAAATCAAAAGGACAAACTTGAGAAGATATACTAAGCGTATAATAATTTAATTTGTCAAATCTGATTTATCAACAAGTATTACTTATAATCTTTCAAGATAGAACATTCTGAATGCATAATTGTATTAAATGGGTAATCCATGTAATCCAAATTTAACATATGTTTTTAAAATTTAATACCCATACATACATTGAATCAATTATTTATAAAGTTTAATTTAATGTTAAATTCCTTATGGAAATATCCCATAATAATTCACGTTTTATTAATCATTTGTATTTACTTTTGATATTTAACATTATTATAAAACATATTGAAGTTAGGAATTATAACAAAGAATCCTTTCATTCATTCATGAAAATTCCATACATTCCTATAATTAAATTATTATTGCGCAAATGGCATATCGAAAATAAATTTAAATCAAATTTCTCAAATGAGTATAGGAATTCTAAAATAGAATCTCACGGAATCTTCGTCCAATTTCGACACGCGCGAATAATTCATGTTCTAGATAAAATCGGACCAAGTAAGAATTCTCTTCCTCTTCAAAATTTTCTTCTCAGAACAGAATTCATTCGCTGGAATCTGAGTTTCGTAAACCGGCGACTTCGACATTTGTTGACATTCTTTACGAAAAGAAAATAAGACATGAGAGAGAATCGAGGGATATACTATGACGAAATCTATACGAGAAATCTGAGAGCAAAGACGGATTTATACACCTCGTGCAATATATGCGCCCGCGCGACCAAACTCAGACAATATCAAATTTTTACTTGACTTGTTTAATCGAAGTGAACTTGCTGGTATTTTTAAGACATGTGTAAATTGAAACACAGTTTCAAAGAAGTTAAATGGATAAAAATCATTTAAGAATAGGGAACTTATAACATTATTTTAAAATTAATGTTTTTGAAATTCTATTCATTTAAAACATTCCTTCAACCTTGTTTGTTTCAATCGAAATCTAAGTTTTCGCTCGAAATATCTCTGTCAATTTCGAACATTCTTGTAATAAGAAGATATTTCTGCTTTTGTTATCAATTTCAAAAATAGATACTATGAAAAAAACGTCAAAAACTTACAGAATATTAGTCTCTCGCGGAAGACTAATATTAGATACATCAGTTGGAAGCTTTTGATAAAAATCACAAATATAGCTTCATACTACAGTGCAAAAGTCACAATTGCAAATCAATCGTTTACTCACCTCTTTCGAATCCGCTGCGTTCTAGGAAAATTCAGTTCGTAGCACAAAGTGGGTGCCAATATGTAGTAATAAAGATCGCCGAAGCTTAGATTATCAGGATATTGTACTAATGAATTTCCACAGTCGTTCATCTCATGCTCAAAGTCGCTGACATCATTTGCACTCTGTTGAATGCCGGAAGCTGTAATAGAAAGAGCGTATTTTATTAGGTCGCGTCAGTTTATTATTATACGATTATATTAATAAAAAAATTAATAAAATCCGTGATACGTTACGAAGAAAAAAATATCTTTTAATGTTTCTTCTTTTCACTGTGTGAATGAAAGGCTTTCCTTTCATAAATAGACATGCAACACAGTCAGTAAAGTGACACAGAAAGATATAAGATCTAATAAATATGAAATAAGCAATATAAAAATTTGTTTAAAGAAGCTTTTGCTTTTGAATGAAAGGTTGGAAGATACAAATCGTAGAAAACATCAAGAATTTACTTTATATACAAATACATGTTTGCAGCATTAACACGATTTAAATGCTTTTGTGTGTGTGTGTGTGTGTGTGTGTGTGTGTGTGTGTGTGTGTGTGTGTGTGTGT
>Ga0157364_1007801_pt1 | contig 11093 bp, 3 predicted proteins | sample AttsexASBM2_FD_111476 | JGI IMG/M metagenome (GOLD analysis project Ga0157364, IMG submission 111476) | Fungus gardens microbial communities from leaf cutter ant in Ribeirão Preto, State of São Paulo, Brazil - Atta sexdens ASBM2 | ecosystem: Host-associated > Fungi > Mycelium > Unclassified ... | reverse complement strand
CATTCTATATCAATTCTGTGGCTTCTGTTAGATACTTCAAGTGAGAAAAGAAACTACTTCTATATCCAACAATCAAAGCTCTTGATACTTACAAAACATTCTTGTATCTTCCTGTTGTCCTAAAAATAATAGATACCTCTAAGATATTTTTTATTTAAGTATTAGTAGACTCTGAAGCCACAGAAATCTTTAATTCTTGCAGCTTCATAGAGAAACACTGTATAAATACCTACAAACTCTTAAAATCCATACTAATCTACAATGTCAACAATATTCTCAGTGAGGATAGTCAAATATTTAAGGTAGTGGATATAGTCTTATGTTACTAGTTGTATTCTGAATAGGCTTTGCTTGTAGTCTCAAGCCTAGGTAAGTAATATCTTATCTACAGTTGTATGTGGCTCAAGGATTACAACTCTGAGATGAACTGGAAAAAGAAGAAAGTGGTTATAAAATAATATTCTATATATTGCACTAATTGTCAAAATATTCAGAAGTGCCAGAAATATGCCTTTAATATAATAGACATTAATGATGTTTGTAACTCAAATTTTGATAAAGTAGTGGGTCCATTTACAAAATGGGAATATAAGATAATATATACAAAGATAATTGAACTATAGGAATAAAAGAGCTGGTATAGCAGACTTTATATTTTTGGTATTAGATATTGGAGTCTATGATATAGCAGAGGTAACAAACTCTGTATTTTTGACATTGAATATCATAGTTAATGGTCTTTTTACAGGCTTAATCCTAGAGATAAGTTAAATTATATGATCTCTATTAGAACATCTAGATAAAGTTTGTAGAGTTTTAATAGAGTTGTGTTTTTAGAAAAACCTAACAGAACAGAATAAGATTTCTGAAGACAACAAGTATCCTATATAAAATATATTCTCATCTTGTAAATTAGCTTGTATGTAGAGAAATAATAAAGATAGCATGATTATGGACATTTCTGATAAGAACATCTGTAATATTGGCCTAGAAAGAAAGAGAGGTTACTCTGAGTAGTGGATGGGAGGTAATGAGGATGGTAGTTGAGTTTAAACTATATAGGAAGCAGTAGGAAGTGGTAAAGTTATGAAAATAAATACTACAAGCTTTAGTAGTGGAATGAGGTTGAGAGTTAGAGATATGAATATCATAGACTTTGGTAGTGGTGCTGAGTAAAAGATAGAGAACCTTACAGGCCTAGGTAGTGGTATTGGGATCAAAGAAGTAGGTCTTCTTACAATCTCACTAGCAGTAGTTTGGAAGTATGCCAAAGTTCTTCTTTGTGAAACCTAACTTGATTCTCTGGATGTAAGAGAGAAAATCATTATGTCTTTATCTGTTGCTTAATTTTACTGAAAAGTTTTAGAGAGATACTGAGAAAGTGGCTACAATATAGAAATTTAGATTAGAAGGCTTATAGAGTAGTCAGATCATGTAAATATGGTTTTCCAACTCTTTTTTATATCTATGAAATATATAGAAAGAAATAACTATATCTTCAGAATCTTCTGCCAAGATAGGAAAGAGACTAAAGTAGCATACATTCAGAGTATGTATCCTGCACTTTTTAGCCTTTTAAATATCTTGACAACAAATACAGTATATGATATAGAACAATATTGTCAGAGTTGTAGAAAGTAGACTTTGTTTATTTTATTTTTATTTTTATTTTTATTTTTTATTTTAAATCTAGGGTTAGGGTTCAATGTGATATCACAAGTCACCATCACAAAATGTCACACTATGATACTATCACAGTCTCATTATTATACAATTATATAATATAATAGAAGGTAATAGATACTTCTAGAATGATGATATCATACAACATGTTATATGTATGTTGACCTTAAGGAAAACATATAGTCATTTAGGCTAGGCTAGAGTAGTAAAGTACAGACTATTAGTTTTAGTATATAAGATAAACAAGTCTGTACAGAGTTCTCTATTGAGTTTTCTTGTATTAACCCAATCCAAGGTTTATTTACTTGACTAACTCTAAGGTCTTGAGTTTGTAACAAATATGTCATAACAACCTCTCTCCTTTACCAGTCAATTTCAGGGTCAAATTTTCCACATTACATGAACTCAAGAATTAAATTCTACTTATTTAAACTAGATATCATAAGTAAAGCCTACTTTAAGTATAATTTGTAGCAAAGTACAATATTTATCACTTCTGATACTTATTTAGCCTCATTAGGGATCTCATTAATATTATAAATATATTACAAACTTCATTCAACTTATATCTCTACAACTAGTGAACCAGTTCTCATAAACCAAGTTGTACTAAAAATTCCCAAATGATAGCTATCTGTATTATAGCTCAAAGCCCTTAGAGTTGGGTTAAGAGATAACCTTGTATTGGGTAACACAAGAGAACTCAATAGAGAACTCTTCACAGGATTGTCTACCTTATATACTAAAGGTGCTTAGTCCATACTAAGTACTTTTAGCCTACTCTAAACTGCCATATGTGTGCCTCAAGGCCAATATGTGTTGTATATATTGTATGATATTGTCCTTCTTCACCTTTTCTTGTGTTTGCATGTCTAACCCTAACCCTAAGTTCTAAAAATAGAAAAATTGAAAATAAATTGAAAATAAAAATAAAAATGAGAAAGAAAATGAAGAGAAACTAAGTCCACTTTTCTTAATCTTGACAATCTGCATATATACAGTATGTACAAAAGTAATAGCAAATTACTGGACATATCAGACTATTAGTAACTACACATTACATTGGCTATTATCTTAGGAATAACTGAATAGATTCATACAATCAAACTTGCATTAGAAAGTGCTCATCAAATAGTTTCTAATAATAAATTATACATTATATAAAAATCAGTGTTCATAAAGATACAAACATATTAATATAGTAACATAATTAGTTACCTTCTAAAATTAGCCTGATATCTGCTATAATGGATGACAATTCTACTGAATATGAGTTTTGATTATGTTATTAAAACAAATACTTAGTCTAACACTAAAATGTGTGAATAGCTATATTTTGTACCTATTGGAGTGAATATTAGGTACTACTGTTAGCTTAGGTTATACTAAATAAGTTGAATGAGCTCACCTTAGTCCAATACTAAAATATATAAATGGCTAAGATTTCTCACTTATTAAAAGTTCTTTTATATATGAGATAGTTAAAATAGAAATTTATTTGTCACCTCATAACTTTGTATCTCATCCAACATATATAATGGAAATAGTTTATACACAGACCATTGCTATTTTGTATAAATACTTTTATGTCTGAGGATTAGATCTCAGACTTAACAATATTAATTTTTATCTTTTTATTATTGATATCTGTATTGATCTTTATTGTCATTATTGAACTTCTAAGTTACTTCTAAACCTCTGAGAGTCCACTCAAGGTTCAGATATCATAAAAAAGTAAGTAGCTCATTTTGTAATAAGATGAATACAGATCTTAAGAGTTTGTATATATTTAGAAAATGCTTTTTTGACTAATAAAAATCTCTATAGCTTTGAAATATACTAGAGGATGTACTATGTATGGCTCTGAAGTGTTAGTAGTCTCTTCTAGAGTGATTGGCAAGTATAGCAATATTCTATAAGAGTTAAGAGTAGTAATTGTAGATTTTAGAAGGAGCCTCTTTTCCACTTGTAGTGTTTAGTAGAGAGTACAGTATTTATATAGAATGAAAAAATGAGTGTATTAGATAAATAACTATTATATTTGGTATATTCTTCTACCTTGAAGATAGTGAAATTATTTACAAGTGGTTAGAATACACAAATTATCAGTAACTTTATACAAAATTCTGCTTATCTTAAATATTATCTGAGTCAGTAGGTTTTAGCTACTGATGAGTTTTTATATCTTTCAAAGTATTCAGGTTCATCATTAATTTCTCCTGTTGCTTAGCAGTTAATTGCCAAACATATAGCTTTATAAAGTACTTATAAACTATGTAGTTTGAGTTGCTATAAATCTCAAAGGTGAATATTATTGTGGGGATCACAAGAGAACTTGACAAGGAGTCTTTACTATATTTCTATACTATTGATACAAAAGTCTCATGGTCTGTGCTAGCAATAAATAATCCTACTCTAATGTCTATGCCTTTACTATGTTTTATCCTCATGTCTTCTATATGGATACCATATCATATATATGTACTCTGATATTATTCTTTTAGTTCCTTCTTCTAAAGTCTCTTCTTTTAAAGTCTAGGCCTATGACGTTACATAATGTGACATGTCATGTGACTGCAGTCACATGCCTCTTCATTGTTAAAAATAAAAATAAAAATAAAATCAAAAGAAAAGAAATATTAAGTCAAGAAAAATAGATAAAAGAAAAAGAAAAATATTAGTATTCAAGCACACCATAATATGGGGCAGAGTTTTTATGTGGAATATATATCTATCAGGATATAAGAAAAAAGCACCAATATTAGAGTTAAAAGCAATAGACTTGGTTTATTTTATTTTATTTTCTTATTTTCATTTTATTTTCTATTTATTTTTGAATTAGGATTAGGGTTATAATGTAATTGTTACAAAATATTATATATTAGTCATATATATCACATAAAAGAATATAGAAAATTCTAGGATAATGATATTATACAATATATTTTATACAATATTAATTTTATAGATAATATATAGTCTTTAGTGTAGGTTAGATATAGTGTTGCACAGATAACTAGCCTGGTGTATATAAGGTAGATACTTTGTACTTAAAACTTTATTAAGTTTTCTTGTATAAACCCTATACATAATTTTTATTTTATTTTAACATTTTGAGGTTTAAGTCACAACAACTAATACTAGATATTACTAGAATGTTAAGATAGCCTGTATATAAGTATTATTAGTAGAAATACTACTTTTTTTAGCAGAACAATGCTAATACAACTAGAAATAATAATATAAATATAGTTAAGAATAGTAAGAGAGATATCAAAAATGTTTATCTAATACAGCAGGAAAATGTATGATGACTATGTAGAGTGTTAATGTTGGTAGAGACTAGTAATAGTATATCATAGCTAAAGATAATGGACTTAGTTTATTTTATTTTTCTTTCTTATTTTTATTTTTTTATTTGAGATTTAGAGTTAGAGTTATAATATGATGTTATACATGACTGTTATAACTTTCAAAAGTTTGTTACATGTCACAGTCACAGTCACAAAATCATGTATTACATAGAAGAATGTAGAAGATTCTAGAATAATGATATTATACAATGTTTAATATACATGTTAATCTTATAGATAATACATAATCTTTAGGATAGGTTAGTATTAGTCTTACACAGACTACTATCTAGTATATATAAGGTAGATACTTTGTACTAGGAACTCTATTAAGTTTCCTTATGTAAACTCCATACAAGATTCTTTTTTTGGCTACTTACTAAGTCTTCAGCTGTAATATTAGAACTTAATACCTATTTTTTAAGACTACACAACTTAGGGCCCTCTCTATTCATTTTTCTTAACTCTCTTATTATCCTCACCTAGGAGGAACACTGCTCTTTGGTTAAGAAGAATAGTTAGACTCTATGCTGAAGAAATATATTAGCCAAATAGGATAAGCTTAGTTTTTTATCTTGTATCTAAGCTCACTAGTACTTGATAAGTGTATTACCTTATGTAAACATGGTAGATAGCCTTTTTACATAGTAGCTCTATACTATAATATTCTCTTGTGACCTGTATATATAGGAGAATAGCAGATGTTTTTAAAATCCTATCTAGAGTAGAATGACATTTTAGGTCAAAATTGTTTACATTTTCCTTAGAATAGTAGTAAATAGTTCAGGTAGTCAGTAGATGGTGTGAGATGGGACAAAAAGAGTACCTATTAGCACCTATAGAAATTGAGTTGAGCTTAGAATACAAATCTGAGAAGAAAACCAGCTCTAGCTCTAGCTTATCTTTTTACACCACCACTAATTTCATTATTACTAACACCAATTGATTTACTTCTTTTTTACCATAATATAATTCAACATAATATAAGTCAGATTTTACTTCAAATAAGGTAGTAGTAGAAATAAATAGTAGTATTATAGATATTATTGGTAGTCAGGAGAGGAGTAGAAGAAGAAGGAGTCTGGGTTGAATATAAATATGACCAAGCTACCAACATTCAATAGGGATACTAGCAAAATCTTGGGTTTTATAACAGTGTGTAGGCTTTATATCAGGATGAGGATGAGAGACACTTTAGTGAAGAAATAAGTTCAATAGATTTTATTGTATGTACAAGGAGGATTGGCAGACATATAAGAATAGAATGTGATGAAGAATTAGGAGAATAGAAGCTTGGAGTTTGCAACAGTGAGAGACTTTCTTACTAACCTGAAACAAGAATTCAGAAATGGAAATAACAAGTTAGTAAAGATGGCTGAGTTAAAGAGTGTAGAGTAAGAAGCAAAAGCAATAGAGAAATTTGTACAAGAATTCAGAAGAGCAGCAAGAGGAAGTGGTTTTGAAGAGTGGATATTGATAGAAGATTTTAAATGAGAAATAAATAGTACTAACTAGCAAAAGCTGATAGAAGTAGAATAGCTACCTTGAAGTATTGAACAATAGTATTAATAAGCAACATTTGAATAGACATTAAAGAAAAAGTAAGAGAGAGAAGAAAAGGTTAAGAAGCAGGAGAGATATAGAAAATCAAGTATTAAGAACAAATATGCTAGCAAATACTAGAAAGACAAATAGGCAACAATTGCCATAGCTTCAAGTTTTGCCAAGAAGATAAGAGATCTAATAGGCACTAGTAGGACCTATACCAAAAAGAGAGTAAAGAGAATAAATACAGTTATGGTGAGCTTATAACAACAGCAGATAGTATTTGTATCTAGACAAGACTTATATACTATTAAGATTATAGAAGAAACTGTTATAATTGTAGAGAGTTTTGGACACATTACTAGACACTGTAGAAATCAAAGAATAGTTGGACAAGAAAAGAGGATTAGTTATCAGGATAATGACAGAGATTGAAAAGAGGAGAAGAGCTTAATAGTCCTCAATTAGACTCTAGTTACAATAAGTTTGCAATACTCAACAGTTAATACATTATAGAATATGTTGTAACATAAATGGGAACATGTTAAAAGAAGTAATAGTAATATCATACAGTATGCTTATCATATGTTAATCTTATAGATAACATATAGCCTTTAGGGTAGATTATATAAGGTCTTGCACCAATAAACTAGCTAGTTGTCAGAGTTGTGGATGATGAACTTAACTTTATTTTACTTTACATTTTTCTTTTATTTTACTCTAGATTTTATTTTTATTTTTATTATCTTAGACTTAGACACAGAAGTGTAATGTGATATCATATGTGAATGGGAATGTAACATATGTCACAGGGTGATCACATATGTTACAGTCACAGATCATATGATCATATAATACAAAGAAGGATATAAAAGATTCTGGAATAGATATTAGATAATGAATACACCCAGAAGAAGAAACCATCTGTGGGAAAATTTGCAGAAGACACTGGAAGAGGATGTAGTGTGTACATAGACCACAGTCTGTAGTATATAAGATAGAATAACTTGTATTTGGAACTCTATTGAGTTCTTTTGTGTTGTTTAATACAAAAGTCATCTTTTGTTTTTACTTAAGGATTTAAGCCATAACACTAGTGTATATAAGATAGACATTTTGTACCAGAAACTCTATTGTTTTCTCTTGTGTAAATTCTATACAAGGTTTTTTCTTGACCTAAAATCTAAGTCTTAAATCATAATATTAGAACTTGATTTCTATTCTTGAGTCTATCCAATCCAAGGCCATTTCTTCTCTACTCTCTTGTCATTCTTGACTGAAAGCAATATTGCTCTTTGGTCAAAAAGAATAGCTGGACTCTAGGCTTAAAGAATATATTAGCTAGGAAGGAGAAGCCTAGTTATTTATCTTGCACTAAAGCCTATTGGTGCTTGGTAGATGTAAAACCTTATGTAAACATGTTAGATAGTCTTTTCACATAGTAGTTTTGTACTGTAATAACTCCTTATGTCCTATATATATAGGAGAATGGCAGATATCCTTAAGACTCTGTCTAGAGTAGAATAATCTTTTTAAGTCAAAATTATTTACAATTCTTTAGGGTAGTAGTTAGTAGTTCAGATAGTTGTTAGACAGTGTAAGAAAAAACTTGAAGAGGGTCCATTAGTACTTATAGAGATTGAGTCTAGTTTAGAATATAAGTTAGAGGAAGAAGCTAGCATAAGCTCCACTCTACTTCTTTATACCTTATCATTTCCTATACCACCACTACTCTCATTATTACCCACACCAATTGATTTTTTCCCTATTTATTACAATATGAGTCAATATGGTTCTTTCAATATGAAACAAATTCTACTTCAGATGAGGCAGTAGCAGGAGTAGATTATAGCATTACAAGCATTATTAGCAATAAGACAAGGAGCAGGAGGAGAAAGAGAGGTAGTGACTAATATTAGGTTAAACATAGAAGTAGCCAAGCTACTAATATTCAATAGGGAGATAAGCAGGATTTCAGGGTTTTTGATAGCATGTAGACTGTATATTAGAATAAGAATAAGGAATATGATAATGGAGAAGCAAATTCAGTAGGTTTTGTTATATATATAGGGAGGATTAGTGAATATTTGGAAGGAGAATATTTTGGATAATTTAGAAAATAGAAGTTTGTAATATGTAATAATAGAAGAATTTCTTATTAACATGAACAAATAATTTGGGAGTGGAAACAATAAAGCAATGAAAGTGGCAGAATTAAAGAAAGTGGGACAGAAAAGTAAGATAATAAAGGAGTTTGTGCAAAAATTCAAGAGAGTAGCAAGTATAAAAAAAGCCCATTAATTGAAGAATTTGAGAGAGGAATGAACAGGATGATTCAAAGAAAGTTAATAAAAGTAGAAAGGTTCTCAAGAAGTATTGAGAAATGATATGAGAGGACAATAAACCTAAATAGGCATTGTAGAAAGAGCAGTAGGGAGGAGGAGAGGTTGAGGGGCAGGAAATGAATGGGAAATCCAGCACCAAGGTTGAATATTCCAGCAAATGCTGGAGAGGCAAATAAACAATGATTGCCACAGTCTTAAATTTAGTCAAGAAGATAGGAGCAACAGCAGGTGCCAGTAGGACCTGTACTAATGGAAGAAGTTGAGAGACTAATGCAGTCATAGTACACCTGCAATAGCAGATAGGGCTTATGCCTAGATATAACCTATATACTATAAATATAAATTGAGAGAAAAATTATTATAGTTACAGTTGCAGAAGTTTTGGATATTTCAAAAGAAGAAGAGAGTCTGGTATTTCTCAATTATACTTTGGTAATTACAATAGGCTTCCAATATTCAGTAGAGTAATGAAGAATAAATTCTGTTGCAACCTAGACAATGTAAACATGTTAAGAAAAGTAATAGTAAATATTGGACTTGAAAGAATTGATACATAAGAAAGAGTGACAGTACATAGGAAGGAGTGACAGTAGAAGCATTGTTAGATAGTTGCAGAATAGTTTTAGTGATAAGTTTGAAATTTGCCAAGAAGTAGGGATTCAAGTTAAAAAATAGAAAGACTAATATATGTAAGAAATGTAGGAGAGACTAATAGAAAATACTGTAGAGGTCAATATTTATTACCAGAGACATAGAAAAAAATTTGAGATCAATATAATTGGTGTTTAGAAGTAGAGTGTAATTTTTGGAATGTTATGACTTGCTTGTCATAATTCTGAAATTAATTGAGAGTAGTGAAGGTAAAGATAATAAGGTGTCCAAATAAGTGTAGAAAGTAGTAGAGACCAAAGAAAAGAAAACAAGAGTAGTAGAAGCAGAAGAAGGAAGAGAAAAGAGAAGAAGAAGGAAAGAAATAAGAGAAAAGAGAACAGAAGAAGGAAAAAAAAAAGGCCAAGAAATTGGTCTCTTAAAGGTTCTACAAAAAGATTTATGTTTATAGAAAGAAAGCAGGTGAGAGGATGTCAACAAGAAAGATATAGGATCATGTGATCAATGTGAAGAAAAAGTTTTTACTGAGAAAGAAGAAAGTATATCTATTGTTAGGAGAAGAGAGAGAAGAGATGTGCAAGTTTGTTGAAGAATTAATTGAGGAAATGGTATATTAATCTCTTAAAGTTGCCTCAAATGATATCTGTGTCAGAGTTGAAGACAGTGGACTCTAATTATTTTTCTTTTTCTTTTTTATTTTTATTTTATTTTCCTTTATTTTCTAATTTGGGAACTTAGGGTTAGGGTTAGTGTGACATAACACTGTCACAAACCGTTACATATCACATGAAGTGGTCACAGTCATGGTCACATGACCACATGTTACATTGGAAGAATATAGAAGACTCTAGAAGGATGATGTCATATAGTATATATAATATATGTTGATCTTAAGGTGAACACATAGCTGTTTAGGGTGAGCTAGAAGTAGAGTAGCATGGACCATGGGGTTTCAGTGTATAAGGTAAACAATCCTGTACAGAGTTCTCTATTAAGTTCTTTTGTATAAATCCTATACAAGGTTCTATTTATTAATCCATTCTAAGATCTTTGAGTTGTAACAATCTGTGTTTTTTGTAGAAGAGAAGGATGGTAAGAAGCATATAGTACAGGACTATAGATATTTGAATAACCGGACTATTAAAAATAATCATCTTTTACCTCTTATCTCAGATATTGTAAAAAACATAGGTACTAAGAAAGTATTTACAAAGTTGGACTTGTGATGGGGTTATACTAATGTACAAATAAAAGAGGGAGATAAGTGGGAAACAGCATTCATGGCTCTGGAAGGGTCATTTGAACAAACTTCAATATTCTTTAAACTTGCAAACTTTCTAGTAATATTTTAAACAATGATGAAGAAGATCCTACAGAACTTGATCAATACTAGAGAAATGGTGAGCTTCATTAATGATGTTATAGTAGGAATGGAAGAAGAGGAAAAACATGATAAAGTAGTAGATGAAGTAGTAAAGAGGTCAGTAGAAAATGACTTGTATATAAAACTAGAAAAATGTAAGTGAAAGATTAGAGAAGTAGGATTCTTGAGAGTAGT
>Ga0157364_1007799_pt1 | contig 11094 bp, 6 predicted proteins | sample AttsexASBM2_FD_111476 | JGI IMG/M metagenome (GOLD analysis project Ga0157364, IMG submission 111476) | Fungus gardens microbial communities from leaf cutter ant in Ribeirão Preto, State of São Paulo, Brazil - Atta sexdens ASBM2 | ecosystem: Host-associated > Fungi > Mycelium > Unclassified ... | reverse complement strand
CTAATACATTAAAAATTTTTGGAATTTTTTCTAAAGAAAATATACTATTAGACATACGGATCTAGTTTTTCACATATTTATTAATACACATATCAATATATGAAACAAATTTTTACAGCAATATTTTCATTCCAAAATTCCAAGAAATTAGTGAGAGTTGAAAAAATAAGGTGACCAAACGGTTGACACGACATCTCGAGAACCAATTATCAGGAATAAAAAAACAAAATTTTTTCTTAAAGTTTATTTGCATGGCTATCGCGTAAACTAGAATTATTGAAAATTTGCGAGTTGAACATATGTTTGACATATGTTTTTAGAAAGTGATGCGAAGAAACACTTTTTTTTCGCTCAAAAAAGTTGAAAATATTTAATAAAATATTTAATTTTTAGTGAAACCGGTTTATTCTAGTTTACGCGACAGCTAGTTAATCTATGAATACAACGTCATAAGAATTTTTTAAATTGGTTAGCTTTTCCGAAATTGTGTCAACCATCCAAAAAAACGTTTTAAGAAAAATGCGTTTAAAGTTTATTTTACAGATTTTTTAAAAAATAAAATAATAATTAAATTTACTGTTAATTAGCGATTCCTGGTCTATAAAGTAATTACCTCAAACATTTGATTGTAAAAAAAGAATTTTTGGCCATAAAATCGTTAATTTTTCGAATTTCTTTCTGAAATTTTGAAGACAAAAAACAAATAGATTTTTGGCTATAAAATTCTTAATTCTTTGAATTTCTTTTTGAAATTTTGACAGTGTATTCTTAAAATGTTGTAATCGAAATATCGATTTTTTGAAAATTTTACACTAGAATGTACTCTTAAGGATACGTACATTTGCTTGCTATCATTATATTCCTTATTGTCTGTTCGATTGAAAAAAAATTAATTAAAATATTCATTTTTATGTACGCTCTAAATGATTTTTATATATATACTCATTCTGAGCAATCAAAATTAGTATGGGTACACCCTAGATGTGGCATTTACTTTACAAAACGATCGAAGTGTTTTTAAGGATTAAACACAATTCACTAATACTAATCCAACAACTTCATCTTTACTGTTTCTCTTGCCATAAAAAATAACTAATAAATTAATTTTCTCTAAAATTCTGTTAATTCGAGTTGCTAGTTGAGAATTTGAGTATGGACAATCGTCTTTTGATTTGCTGCTCGATCTGAGACGCGCCTTTGACTGTTTCCTCCTGCTTCCTTCATCCAAAGAAATATTCTCCAATCTTTACCTTTCTCTACGCTAGTTTTGTGACCCCATTCGCACGTGTCATGCCGTTCTGATTGTTTTCCTATTCTTATCGATACAGATGTAACAATGTTATAAGAGTTTGGAACGTTATTGTATGTCCATCTTGAGACACATGTGTGCAAAGATTAATGGTCTTTTATTATTATTACTATTATTATTATTATTCATCATATCATATTATTGCATTATTTATTTATAGCAAGTTGTATTAGAATCTAATTGGGAACTGAAAACAATGTAAATTCTACAACAACATAATTTCTTGACATTGCAAAAATATTACCGGTTAACATATTTTATCGGAAATGCAAGAGCAATTAATAAAAATTGAATTAGTCTGAAGTAGAGTTAATAAAGTAACATAATCGAGAAACTAATATGAAAAAAGCCCTTTTAAATTATACGCGTATACCTTGTCTAATATATTATTTATATTATCTGAAAATATTTTTCCGTCATAAAAAAACGAAAAATTTCTTAATATAGGAAAAACATCCTCGTCTTATTTACTTTCTACAAAGCGCAAAAGGATTCTGGAACAAAAGGATTTCGAAACAAGATGAAATAGTATTTTTTTTCTAAATTCTTCTTGAATTTTTTATGATGTGCGTATGAAGAAGCATTTTTGCTGTTGAAAGCATTTATTGAAGAAAAACGGAAAAGACATGATGTAACAAACAATTAATAAAAAAATTTAATATACTTCTTTAAAAGTATATAAGAATACAATAGACGAAAAAAACAAAGAACCAATTTTTGAAAGAAATCTTCTTCAATTGCTCTTTCATGAATCTTCATGTTAATCAGCAATCAAAAGTACTGCGGTTTGTAATTTTCTTCTATTATCTCAAAATATTTTTATGTATGCTAGATAACTAAACAATTTTGTATTTGAAAATTAAGATAACCTTATTTAAAATCTAATATTTAAAAATATTTAAAAATATAAATATTTCCAGATAATAAAATTGAAAAACGAGCCGAACATTTTTTATACAAAAAGTATATTTTGAAATATTATTCGTTATTCATTATAGTAAACTTTTTTTAAATCCATCTTTCTATCTTTCCATCTTTTAGCAACTTCAAGCAATAAAATAAGATTATACATCCAACTATTATTAGATAAATATACGAAAATGCAGAAATTATTGAAAAGAAAAGAAACTGAGATACTTTTACAATGTAAGAAATTTGTATAGTTGTGATCATTTCTTCAACAGAAAGACAAGCTGGAAAAATATTAAAAAATGTATTACATATTCTTAAAAGTGAAAAAAATATGAAAAATTATTTTAAACATCGCATTTTAATGTAATAAATACAAAAATAATGCGTCTAGAAGTCTAGAAGATGCTTATAATATCAGAAAGACTTTTCTTTAATATGTGTATTATTTTAATTGTTAATTTATACCAATAAATTTTGAACTAAATAATTTTGTTTTTATTATGCAGTATTAATAACAAATATTATTTTATTATTATATAATGAATATTATATATAATGAATATATTTTTTTATTTATTATTTTTTTAATTATTATTTTTTTTACAATATTTTAAAAAACACTTTATTAAAAGTTCTCTAATCAGAACTTTTATATAACGCGCGTATTGTAATATGTGTGCGTCAGCAGCACTGTTTTGATTCAAAACATCTTAAGCCATATCAAGCTTTACATTAAATAGAAATTCGGAGTTTAAAAAGCTCCGTAAAGCATAAGAAAATGTATATTCAAATTTCTTCATTTCTTTCTTTTTTATGAAATAATGAACTCTAATTGAATTTCTTATGCCTTATATGTATCATCCATTATGCAAAGTCTGTGCTCCCCACTTAAAAGCTCAAACCTGACAGAGTTCGAATTTCTGGTTTTTCAGCTGAGTCTGAGCCTGAAGTTATGAATATTTTATGGTACATTTTGCTTTTAGTCTTAAGATTATTAAATTTTTTATATTATAAATGTTTATATTATAAATTTTTTACATTAAATTTATCATCATTTTATAATGTTGTATTTTATTTTGCAATATTAAATCACGACTTTGTATATATATATATATATATAATGTTTGTTCAAACAAACGTAAACTAATTCTATTTCAATGAGCTAATGAACAATGAACTAATTCAGTTTCCATAAACAAACTGTTTCTGTTATGTAATTTCATGTACACTATTATTAAAGTGCAACTGAGACGCAGCTCGAAATAGAACGAACGTCGAACAGCCAAAAATACTTTACGTTTCTACTTAGTCGTCGGATGTCCAGTGGTTAACAGCTGCGTTTCGAAATTAGTTTATTTCAATTGAAAAATATCAAATATATACACGTATCTTTTCTGGTAAATTATCCTTAGCATATAACAAACTGTTCATAATTAACATGATAATTTTGTTAAAGAATTGTAAAAGGAATTATTTATTAGAAATACCTTTAACATATTTCATTATAGTTCTAATGATTTGTGACATATGTATATACATGTTGATTACGCAAAAATATTAGAAAGAATCTAAGACGTGATTCTATATTCGCTTGAATAGAGAACGTAATGTGAACAAAAGAAAAGTGTTAGTGGTCTGTTTTTTTTTTCAAAAGATCAAGGTCTTAGTTGTGTTCCGTTATTCTCTTCGTTATTTGATTACTGTTGATTAAAATTACAATTTTTGTCATTTTCGTAGAGAAAGAAGTAAGAGATGTCTAAAACAGAGCATTCAGATCTCACAGCCGAAAAAGATGCACCTCCTGTGGAAGTGACAAAAACCGATTGTGCTGACAATACAGTCATAATTATTGCAGTGAAAAGTACCAATGTAATGCGAGAAGATCCTCTTGCACCTGCGGAAGTTGCAAAAGAAGTATTAAATGCGCAGTTTGAAAACAAATGTTTAATAGAAGCAAAAATTGACACAAATGTATTTGAAGAAAAAGAAGTCGATAATCCAGATAGATATATTAAAGAGACTACTGATATAATCACTCATATACCTGCTGTATCTGTGAAGGATGTAACACAAATCGAAACGCAAAGCTATGCTGAAAGTGAAGAAACATTACAGAAATTTATTAACGAAGAAAAGGTGAAAACGAGAGTAATGAAACTGATTTTGTTATTTTTGCAATTATTATTTATCAATTCTTATGTGGTGTCTAGACCGATTTATCAAAGCAGAATGCAAGAGATGACATTGCAGTATACATATCCAGATTGGAGGCAGAAGTGCGGGTGAGAAAATTCTGCGAAAGTGCGGATTGTTCTGATAGAATCAAATCATTTCGATTCGATAACGAAATTATATTTCTATGTTTCAATAAAAAATCAATTTTTTGAAAGTTGATTTCGTTTGCTATATCTTTCCACATGTTTACTGTTAAAATATACATGCACATCAATGATCTTTCATTTATAATTATTATATTTCATGTATGTATATTATTGATTTAAAAAAACCCTTTACACGGAAAGAATAACTTTGCTCAAGTATCTGAAAATTTAGTTAGATGCAGATCTGAAAATATAATTACATGTTGGATCAAAATAACTATGTAAAATGCTCAATGATGATAACATTGCTAAAGAGTTTTAAGATTTTAGCAACCAAATAATTATAATGGATATTTAAACGTCTATTACTTAATAGTACAACAAAATTATTTTGTATGTAACTAAATTTTCATATATTTCAGCAGTACCATTTTTTTTTTCGTGTACAATTTTCTATAAAAAATTAAAAGTTGATTTTGCGAGTAGAATCTTGTTATTTCTCTATTCTATATATTAATTCATATATCTTATATTAACATTGATGGAGAATCTAAAATCCTTATGACCGATAGAAAAGAACAAAAGAACGCGACATTTACCAGAAGAAGTTCGAAGATGCAAAGACAAAGTTGACCACTTTGCAAGCACATTACAGTGCGAATCGTGGCAATGATGAGGATATCCTACAACAATCGAAAAAGCAGTTGCGTGAACAAATGATGCAGCCGGCACTGATATATGAGGAACATAATCGCATGATAGCGAATCAAGAGAACCAAATTAACGCGCTGAATAATCAAGTGGCCTCATTAAAGGAAGTAGTATCGATCACGCGGGATCTATTGGAAATCCGCAACATAGAGGTGAAACAGTTGCAAGTGAGTCAATGATCTTATTTTCTCTTCGTATTTACGAGTTACAACAAGATTTCTTCAAACAAGATTTTTTTGTTTAAAGAAATTTTGCATTCATCATTTCTATTCACATATTCTTATTCACTTCTTTCCTTGAGCTCTCTTCTAACTTTTTAAAAATAAGTAATTTGTGAAGAAATTTTGTAATTGATTTCCAAAATTTATTTGAAAAATAAGATTTTACTTGAAAAAAAGGGTTTGCATCATTTCTACACTCATTTCTTTGATTTTTTTTTCTCAAGCTCTTTGATTTTTTAAAAATAAGAAGGAATTCTTTGGAAGCAAAAATTTTAGAATTAATTTCGAAAATTAGAATTTTATTTCCTATAGATGGAATTTTGAATTAATTTCTTCCAATTCATTTGTTTTATTCAGAAAACGATTCTAAAATGCTTTTTACTAATGTTAAATCATCACTAATATTCACATAGCATAGTAATATCATAGTAATATCACATCAATATCATTTTCCATTGCAATGTTACAATGAAATGTAGCAGAAATATTGCTAAGGTATTGAGATGACATATCATAGTAATATTACAATATCATAGTAATATTACAATGTTCGCTAAAATGAATTACAGGAATATTACTCAAATATATCAGAGAAATATCAACAAAATAGTTTGAAATGTTTCTGTGATATTTATATAATATTTATATTTATCAAGAAAATAGAAGGATAAACTAGAGTCAAATTTAAATATAAATATATGTAATAATCATTTAAAGTTTTAATATTCTAATATGAAATATAAATTTGGTATGAATATTTTACATACGATACTTTGCATTACATTGTATTACATAACATGTTTCGACATCGAAACACGTTATGTAACATCTGATGATGGCACAATTGTGCCATCATCAGATGTTATAAATTCAGTAAGCAAAAATACAATAAAAAAGTCAGGTGTATTTTAAATAATCACAATTAAATCACAATTAAACGGTATAAAAGACGCAGTGAAATGTTCATATGAAAAAATGAATCCGTATCTTATGTGAATTCGATGTAACATCATAGATAAAGGGTGAAAACAAGATTGCGAGCAATCGGTTGAACAACCGGTTGGTAGAGAATTTTCACGATGATCTATTAAGATCTTTTAGATACAAATCAGCAATCGATCTCATTACTCTATTGAAGAATTCATCGTACCTACATTCTTCTATCGCATGATGTAGATATTCAGTAAAGGCAGTTATAATGTTGTAATAAAACAGAATGTAACAGATAATATAACGTGTTAATTACATGTAACATACATGTTAGTTGTAATTTCCCACTCACTGCAAATTATAGTTATATAAAATAAATATAACAATGTAATAACATTATATAACTATTGCATAGTTAGTTAGAAAAGGTATAAAATGGTAGTATACTATATTCAGCATAACATGCTGAAATGTTATATAACTAATAATATAAATAATTCCAATGTTATGTAATTATTATATAATGAATTATATTATAATTACATAATTTTATTTATATATACTTTATTAGAGCGATCACACATAAAATGACATATAAGCTATATAAGCATTACATATAAGATCGCTGGACCAGCATCTTATATATTATATAAATCAATATGATTCCTTTATGCTATCATCCAATGACTTTAAGTTATGCTTATGAAGCTTATATCGTTTCATGTGTAATAACTCTTATGGACTTTCTGCAATAAGCTATTACTATAGTAGAAAAATTACATATATGTGTGCAGTTCGGCCAAACCACGTCTACTTTTACTTCGTTAATAGGGAGCAGGGCTACCAATTGTGAAACTTAGGATATATTCATAGTCCGTTCTTATTTTAAAACCAAACCTAAAATAATGTCTTAAGATACTAATACAGTCCTCGGATGGACTTACATCTTAAGACTGTACTTAAGACAATCTTAAATGTAATAATCGACTGTAAATATTGACTGTATCGCGTCGTGAAAATGATACTGAATCTTTTCTTTTGTTTGATACATTTTATAATGCATCTTAGGTTTCTCTTTCTATAGAAAGAGAAACAGATTTGTCAAACTCTCTTAAGTACAATCTTAAGATGTCGTGAGTCAATCTGAGAATTGTATTAGCAAGATTAAGACATTATTTAAGACAATTTTAAAATAAAAATGGACTATCTGAATATTGCTTCATGTTTAACGTTTCACAGTTGAGCCTTCCTCCTTATGAACAGTCCATAGACGGAAAAGAGATTTAAAAAGAGACACTGTTCACCTTCAGACACTGCACATACTATGTTATCTCTTCCATCATGGCTACTACTAAGTTTTAAGTCTTAAATTGTAAGAAATTGATTAATTTTCTTGTAGCTTGATTTAAAGCTTAGGTAATGACTTATACAAACTTACTTTTTTAAAAAAGGTAAAAAAAGGCGCTAAGTATACGTGCTTCTCGAATAAAACCTAAGTATTCAACCCAATTAATATAGTTTTCCTTCAAGGATATTCTTATTGAAGGTCTTCTTAATCCAAGTAATGGCAACTTTAATTCTCTGTCAAAAATTATTATTCTTTGAGAAAAATTAATGTATCAAATGAAAAATTCATGTATCAAATGAAAAACTCAGATGCTACAATCTTAACTAATCAAGTTAAATTTTATCAAATTAAAAAGTAAAACATGGTATTCTCTTGTTTATTCAAATTTACCTTTTAAAAAAAAAAAAGCTAAATGTGTGTGCTTTTCGTAAAGCATTTGGGCCGGTTTTACCAACAAACTTAATTGGCCGTGAAACTAACTAATTGTGTTTGCTGTTTAGTAAAATTGACCACTTGTGATTGACAGTTAATCATTCGGCTTAATCGAGTTGATGAAACCGGTACTTTGTATATAATACTAAGTATCCAATCCAATTAATAGTAGTTTTAATTTTTCTTTAATGAATCCGAATTACATGGAATTTAACTTGGTGCCAATTGCTGATATCAAATCTTTTCTACGAATAATATATAAAATTTTGAGGAATTTAACTTGGCGTCAATTTTGTTGCTTAAATCTTTTATACAAATGATACATATTACAGAGTTAAGTAAAAACAAAACAGTACTACTTGTGTTTTACTTTTTAATTTGATATCTAGAATTTAACTTGATTGATTAAGATTGTAGCATCATATGTCAATTATAATTGGTCAATTCTACACAGCAAACACGATTAGTCAGTTCTACAGCTAATTAAATAATTGGCGTTGGTGAAATCGGCCCAAATGATTCTTTACGAAAAGCACGTACGCTTAGCGTTTTTTTTTACTTTTTTTTAAAAAAGTAAGTTTGTATAAATAGAGACAGTTGTGTTTTACTTTTTAATTTAATAGAATTTAACTTGATTAGTTAAGATTGTAGTATCTGGATTTTAATTTTTTACTTGATACATTACTTTTTTTCGAAGAGTAATAATTTTTGATAGAATTAAAGTTGACATTACTTGGATTGGATTAGAGGACCTTCAATAAGAATATCCTTGAAGAAAAACTATTATATTAATTGGGTTGAATATTTAGGTTTTCGAGAAACACATATACTGCGTCTTTTTTTGCCTTTTTTAAAAAGGTAAATTTATACTGATCACACATTGTAGTGGTGATCATTTATATACGTATCATTTAGATTTTATAATATATATGATACATAATCATTAAAGTAAATTAAATTTTTAAAAATCTCATCACCACTTATCTTATTAAATCTTATTAAAGATATCAAATCTTTTATACAAATAATACATAAAATGTTACGGAATTTAACTTAGTGTCAGTGTTAATCTTTCTTTATCTTTTTTTTAAATGGTAAGTTTGTAATTTAAAAAATCCTACCATCCTCATCATTTTATAATTGTAATATAAAAATGTCAAGGTGCATCAAAAACGATGGTCATCTATATATGTATTATTTAGGTTTTATAAATGATATATATATATATATATATATATATATATATCATATAACCTAAATAATACATATATAGATGATCATCGTTATATATATATATATAAAGATAATGCGTTTTGCGGGTTTTCTCCGTGTCCAGATCCAATTCTTGAAATGCCAACGTTTCGTAAACCTTGCAGTCCACTTCATCAGGATGAGGAGCAATCTGATACTGAGTTGTTCCTCCGGATCGTTCCTTTTATATATTACGCTACTTGGAATGGTGAAGGGAAAGTAGAAAATTGTAGGTGGGGGAGGGGGAAGAGGTGGGGAAAATCGGTCAGTCTTTAATAATCGGGAAAATAGTTTTCCATATTTTATTTATATTGTAACCATTATCTAATTAGATTGTTAGGTGTTTTTGTATCTCTATGGCTTCTCTACACTTTGTTGGAAAGTATGATATAATGTTGGTTATTGTGGTCGTTGTATCAAACAGTATTTGATATTCTATTTTCCATGTTGTGTTCTGATAATGCTGATTGCGTGATGTGTTTTAATCTGACATCATGTTTGGTGTTCTTTTATCAGTAGGTTGACCATTCTCCCAGTTTCTCCAATGTATACTTGCCCGCAGAAACAAAGTATTTTGTATACTCCTGCGGAGCTGTGTGAAAGTCTTTGATCTTTAGGATTTCTTAAGATTTGTCCTATCTTTTTGAATGGTTTAAAAATAGTTCGGATATTGTATTTGTTTAATATCTTGCCAATCCGACTATTATTCCTTTGACATATGGGAGAATGGATGGGATCCTTTCGTCTGGTTGTGTGTCAGAGATTATTGTCTTGTTTGCATATTTATTGATTGTTTTGATTACGTTTTGTCGTGTCCATTTTCTGTAAGGCTATTTTTAAATGATTGAGTTGTCTGTAAATGTTCTTTGTCAGAGATGGTAAAAGCTCTATGTACAATTGAATTGATTATAGACTGTTTTTGTGGGTATTATGACTCGGGATGTATCTATCTGTGTATGTTGATTTTCTGTATACTGGATGGCCTAAAGTACCGTCAGCTTTCTTAGAGAGGAACAGCTCAGTATCAGGCTGCTCCTCGCCCTAATGAAGTTGACTGCAAGGTTCACGAAACGTTGGCATTCCAAGAATATGGACACGGAGAAAACCGCGAAACGCACAATCTTTATATAAAAAGCACCCGTGGAAGTCTCAAGAATATTATCAAATGATATATATATATATATATATATATATATATATATATATATACACTATATATAATAAAATTATTATGTTTGATTTAAGATTTCTGAGTAGTCATTATATTGAATTATAATTAGAAGTGACATGTTAATTTTTATTACGTACATTTATAAATAAAGACAATTTGGATATGACGAAATGATGAGATTTTATTACTATTTCTAGACAAAAACAAACAATCATTATTTTTTTACAATGGCACTTTTAAGAAATGCAACACCTTTTTGAAAAAAAGCGATTCTTTCTTTCGAATCGTATATCATTGATACTGTAATAAAAGTTGGTTTTATTGACTAGCTATCATTGTTTTATATCAGGTGTACAACTTTGCTACCGCCGTTTTTTTCCGAAATTCGAGGTTTTATTGTAAAAAACTGGTTATACATTTATGATTCAAAGTATTGTCCATCGCTGGCCACTACTTTCTCCCATCTTTCGGGTAGCGTACGAATCCCG
>Ga0157364_1007798_pt1 | contig 11095 bp, 7 predicted proteins | sample AttsexASBM2_FD_111476 | JGI IMG/M metagenome (GOLD analysis project Ga0157364, IMG submission 111476) | Fungus gardens microbial communities from leaf cutter ant in Ribeirão Preto, State of São Paulo, Brazil - Atta sexdens ASBM2 | ecosystem: Host-associated > Fungi > Mycelium > Unclassified ... | reverse complement strand
ATATAAAAGAGAGTAAAAAGAAAATATATATATATATATATATATATATATATATATATATATATATACTTATATATATACTTATATAAAGGTACAAGCACTTTTTAATGTACGAAAAGAATTAATTTTCTCTACTTGTTTATCTGAATGCTTTTTTCATACCTTGTTGTATATAATATATGTATAAATGTGTGTGTATGCATGTGTATACAGTGTCCCAAGTTGATATTGAACAGAGAATACCATTTATGTTATTATTTTCCCAACAGTTCTGATAATAGGTTCTGTTACAAGCAAAAAAATTTGAAAATTAAAAAAATGTGAGACAAAACTTTGAGAAGATAAATAAAATTAAATGTGATTTAAATTAATTAAAGACTTCAAAGAATAAAATTATTTCTGGAATAGGCTATATGTATGCATATATGCACACATATCAGAGAATAGTAATAGAAGCACATTAATATATTCTTGACACCAATTCGATATGCCTTCGTAAACTTCCTTTCTAGGAAGGACTGTTATATGTACACGCAAGTCTTAAAAGACTATTTTTACTTGTATCAAGCTACACAACAAAAGTTTTTAAACATAGTTTTATACTTATTGATATTTATATATTTACGCAGATTCTGAAAAGATATAATGGTAATCATATGCGCGAAAATAATTCGTAAAAGGTACACACATATATATATATATATATATATATATATATATATATATATATTTGTTAATCTTTTTGATCTATTATTTTTCTAGATAAGTTTTTGTTCCTTATACAGTATATTAATAACAGACTGCAAAACGTAATTACGTCTGTCATAATGTGAACAAATATATATTGTTATTTCATTAATTAACAGTTATTCATCATGTTTGTCTTGTTATCTCTTTGCAATTCTTACTTTAATTTATCAGAGTGTAATGATTTCTTTAAATATGGAAACGGTAAGTCACACAGAAACATCAATATATTTATTTCATAATTCATATGTAACAATCTCTTGTAACATATACAAGATGCCTTTATATATGTTGTATTTAGTGTGTATTATAAAATCTAATTGGATGTGTAATTATTTGTGCTGGATCACAGTAAATACTTAAACAATAGAAAATAATTCATATATTATTTATATATTAAAAGTTATGTATATAGTTTCTTATATTATTTATCTTTGATTACTTATTTATATTTAAAATCTCCATAATACAGAATCATTTCTTTACATCAAATAACAATTAATATTCTTATTACATTATAGCAAAATCTATAAATAATTTAATTGTACAGTTTACCACATACATTTCAATTTACAAGCGTTTGTTAATAGCATCGAAACTTTGTTTTAAATCATTGAATAATAAAAAAAAAAGAATAAAAATCTAACATCTAAGACACATTGTATGAATACAAGTTGTTCGGTAAAAAAGCTCTTTAACAAAACTTAAAAAATAGTGATAAAAAATAATTAAAAAACATGACATTGTTATAACGATTACCAATGATTAATTCAAATATCTTGTGTAGCTTTAACTTCCTTGCCGACTACATCTAGAGCCATTTTACCCTTTCCTGCTGTTTCGGTAATTTGCACATACCTGGTGGTATCTATATTATTTAAAGATAATCGTTCCAACAACTGTAACTCAGATGGTTCTAATTTTTCTCCAAGTTGCCTCAAAGCACTTAATATTTCTCCTCGTTGGCGATCGGCGGCTTCTTTGTTCAGTTTTCCTAATTTTACATCTCGATCGATTTGCGAGAGACGTTCCTTGAGTCCAGTAGGTTCCCGCTTACCAAACATTCTTATCACGGCTGGTGTTTGAAAGGCGGCACTGATGGCTGCTTGAGTTGCCTATTAAGAATTTACAGTCGAGTAGAAACGTATACTAGAATGTATCACATTATTATAATTTGTTAAGAAAAATATATAAAATATACCAATTGCATTGCTCCAAGTTCATCAACTAAAGTCATATTTCCGGATATCATTCTTTGTAAGCTCTCATTAAATTCACGGAGTTGTTCCATAGTATCTTCCTTACATTCCTGATAATCTGTCTCGTCTAGAGTTTCGTTAATTCTGTTAACGAAATAACAAAAAAAAACAAAAATAAATATATAAATGTAATATTTTTGAAATGAATTAAAACGAAACAAAACCTGCAATCTTCCAAATCTTCTAACTGCTGCACGAGCCGATCCAATTGTTCTTCCAAATTCTTCCTGAGTCTGTCAGTTTCTGCTTTTCCGTGAGAACTCATTTTGCAATCAAGCGAAAACAGAACGGGGAAGGAAAAAATGTATGTAACGATGAAAAGTAATATATAGGTTAGGATTAGGTTAAAAAATGCCGAAATGTAATTCTTTGGTTATTAGACAATATATATACATATAAATATTAATCTGTTAAAAAAAGAAACAAAATTTCTTCATTCGCTATTTATTTACAATATTTCGCAATGTTGCAGAATATAAAAATTGTATACTGGAAAGTTTACATTAAAGCAGAAAAGCAGAATTTGTCAGAATTTCACATTTATAAAACTAGTGAACCAATCAAAAGATGCACTGGTAGCAAAAAGATGCCTATTAGTGGCTGTATTCTGTAGATCTGTTTTTTTTTGGGGGGGTTTTTTTACACTTTGAAACTTAAAGTGAAATAAGTATATGTTAAATATTTGGCGAGAGCGAGAGTTCCAGTACAGATTAAAAATAAGAAAGAGACCTATTAATTTAATTTTAGGAGCTTTCCAGCAGAGGCATAAATCGACACAAGAATCATTCCGTTTTTGTTTCGCACTGATTATTGAAGGACAGAATGACTCTTATGTTAATTTGTGTCTCTTGCTGGAAAGCTTCTTTTATTATAAATCCGTCTATAAATACTTACTATGATCAGTATTTATAATCGATTTTTACATTTAAGACTATTTTAAAATATCGTGAACCATTAAAGATTGATATTCATAGTCCATTTTTATCTTAAAATCGTCTTAATTAAGTAATATCTTAAAATATCTTAACACAGCTTTTTGATTGGCTTACTTTAACACTTGACTATTGACACTTTAAGATCATCCCTGGATGTTCTAATATATCAATAATATAATATTATGGGTTTCCCAAATATTTTTGTATGCAATACTTTTCGAGAATAATATCTATTGTCATCTGTGTCTCTTGCTGGAAAATATCCACATCAATTCTATTCAATTCTACAGATTAGCTTTTTTGTCCAATTTGAAGACGTTGATTGGATCTCGCATGCGTTGGGTTCGAATGAATAGGTCTGTTCGCGTTGCTTGCACTTTTGGCATTCGACATTTCTTTTCTTTTCAAGACAAAATATATATCTTATTTTAATTTCATACAACAGATCTAATTGACCAGTATGTTCGTGTTGCGTGGATCAGTTGAAGTCTGTTCATGTTGCTTGCACATTTTACACCAAACATCTTCGCTTTTTTTCTCTTCCTCTTCAACGCGCGAATATAATTTATCTCATTTTAAGTGCAAAAATTTTGAAGATTTCAAGCAACGCAAACAGACCAAGGGGTCGATTGTGTATCTTCAAATGAGGTGAAAATTACAAAAGGGAGCAAATTCACTAGAGTATTCATAATTTAATTGATCACCTAATAATTTTTGTTCATTTTTTTGTAATTTTCATCTCCTTTCAAAATCCACAATCAATTCACCGAAAGTGAAAAGAGGAAATTTTTACTTTTATTAAAGTTAATGGAGAAAATTTTCACTTTTCATTTTTCATCCTAAAAGTTTCATGATTGATATCCTGGAGGTCGATTCTGTATTTTCAAACAAGGTAAAATTTCAAAAGTGAGCAAATTTACTAGATGTTAACCAATAAAATAATCAGTATTCTAGTAAATTCGCTCACTTTTATAATTTTCACTTCGTTTCAATCTTCGATACAGGGGATCGATTCTGTATCTTGAAATAAGGTGAAAATTACAAAAGTGAGCGAATTTACTAGAATACTGATTATTTCATTGGTCAACACCTAGTAAATTTGTTCTCTTTTGTAATATTTATCTTGGGGTCGATTGTGTATTTTCACATGAGATGAAAATTACAAAAGTGAACAAATTCATTAGAGTATTCATAATTTAATTGGTCAATATCTAATAACCTTTGCTCACTTTTGTAATTTTCACTTCCTTTCAAAATCCATAATCGAGTCTCTTGTTTAAAAATACAGAATCGATTCCCTGGAGATCGATTGTATATCTTGAAATGAGGTAAAAATTACAAAAGTGAGCAAATTCACTAGAATATTAATAATTTAACTGGCCAATACCTAATAATCATTGCTCACCCTTATAATTTTCATCTCATTTCAAAATACAATCGAGCCCCCTGATCTTTGGTCAACAAAAGAAAATGAAAAAAAAGCAAATTCTCTAGGGAGGCGAGATTCATCAACATTCACCATCTCCTAGGGTTAGCATCGATGGCGGAAACGTCGAGTGCTCGGAAGCGTGGTCATTCCCCTACGTCATTACGAACGTCGCGTCTGGTAAAGTCTGATACGCGACTCGAGTCGCGACGTCGCGTCGGACAGGCAGTATCAGTAGGATCGAGTGAACGATCGAGTACGCGTGGTAACGGCATTACAGACTACAGTCTGAGTCTCGTGATTCGTGGTGACGGCGTGGTCGCGTATTGGTATATACAATAAAACGTTGCTCTGTTCCTCATTGACTTAGCCGGCGAACGGTTGATTATGCGAAGAGAGATCGCGTTTATGCGAAACGTTCCTCTCTCTGGTACTGTTTGGTGTGCGGACGATCGAGCGGAGATCGCGGGATTACCGCGAAAAACGAACGATCGTCGCGCGGCGGGATATATCGCGGACGCCCGATATACGGTGGACAGAAGTGCGCGACGGGAACACATAGGAGAATCAAGCGTGCGGTTCTTTTTCCCCTGTTGTCCCCTGTTGTGCACGCGCGAAATCGTATTTATCGAGTGAACTCGAGGAAGTGCGGGAGCGCGCGCGCGCGCTCTTGCTCGTGCTCGGTCCGATCGTTTCGATCGTTTCTGTGGGATCATTGCCGATCGCGTTGCCGTGGCACGATCCGGACGCGTGATCGTTCCCCGATCGCGGAATTATTTATCTTCCAAGGTCGGTGGGGATCCTGAAACTAGGCGAGTAAATCGGCGTGGAAACTGAAGCGGTACGTGGGCGAATAAAATAACGTACCTATGAGTGCGACTCGCGTGAGGTACCAGGTTTCTAAGGACAGTTCGCACGAGGAAGGTCCACGATTGCGATGAGCATGCCGACGAAAGGGAAACACCACCACCTGTCCCACCATCATCATCCGCAGCATCACTCGCAGCCGCAGCAACATCACCAGCCGCAGCAGCAACAGCCCCATCACACCCAGCAGCAACATCAGCATCAGATCATCCTGAACCAACCCGTCGTGCATTCCCCGCAGACCTACAGCGCTGTCGTTACCACCAATACTCGCTTCCTGAATGCCGGTAAGTCTTTTCTAAGTGATTCTGCGAGGATCGTGTCTGTCCGAGGGATACGATTTACTTGTAATTCGTATTTGACTTGTCGAATGTGAGACATTTTCATATTATTTCGATATTAGTCGATGATGTGTACGAGAATGCCCTGGCGATCCTCGCTATGTCGCCCAATGATTCTACTCGTCGCGCATGCGATTCCACGGGGGAAAAAGTGTTATTTGAGGTTAGGACGACCACGCGACATGTGGCACGTACGCCACGAGAAGAGAGCACGTTCTTCGTTTCTCTTTTTACGAACGATTCCTGTGGTCGATCCTGTACGTTCGAACGAGGTGAAAATTGAAAACGCAAATGTACTGGAATACACTTATTTATAATTGCATTGGCCTAGTAAATTTGCTTACCTTTGTAATTCTCACCTCGGTTCAAGGTACGGAATCGACCTCCTTTATAATTATTATAGATTTAATCGGAATTGTTCAATTATTATTATTTCTTAAATTTCTATTGTGTTTTTTTAGAAAAACGGAATAATTCCGAAAAATTCCCGTATCAATATTTTCGATTGTTCGATGTAAAGAAAGCTCGTTCGATATCCGGGTGAAATGAGAGGTCAGAAGTGGATGTACAGTTTTTATGATGAAAATTTCAAGATGCGCAAATCGGCAAGTTAACTTCCTTTCTCGTAAAGCCGCGCTGAAAATCGACGCGTATATGTATGCCAACGGATCTCTGGAGAATGAAAGTTTAAAGAAATGATTCGCAAAAGAAAAAAAAATAGCTTTTTTTTCTCTTTCTTTCTCTCCCGCCTCCGTTGAGTCCGATTACGAATGTTAGATCTGTTCTTTTTTAACCGAACTTCTTGCATCATTCATCTTTTTTTTTTGTGGAGAGAAAAAAGAAAAGAATTGAGTTGAAACAAGCAGACGTATTTCAGTTAGATTGCGGTACTGTTTGATCATTCGTGATGTTATTGTGCTTGTTATTCCTGGAACGAAGAATTGGATTTGATCGGCTAACGTGTTTGAATCCCCCCGAGCTTAATTTCTATCTCCCGTCGATTTTTTTGTTTTTGTTTTTATGGTCCGCCGTCAGGCTTTTCTCTCTTTCGTGCTTTTACTCGAATAATAACTTCTTCAGGAAAGAGAAAGAGACAGATGAATATGTGAAGTTGTAAACATGAAAAGCACAGACAATAGAAACAATACAGAGAATAACACATTTATAAAAATATAATGTTTTTGAACTAAAGTGACCGTTTCAAATTATGAAAGATTGTCTCAAGTTTTAACTGTTTGTCCCGTTTTATATGTTTAATTTTGTCCAAAATTAATTAAAGACATAATTATAAATTGTCCTTCTTTTAAGTCTGAAATAATAAGTGAATAATGAAATAATAAATGTAAGATATAATTTTCGACTAACATGATTTTTTTATTTAAAACCCCAGATATTTATAAAATACCTTAAATAGAAAAGTACAATTTAAAAAAATAAAATGTGATTTCGTGACTTGGTGTAATTTTTGTTATAATCTTATATAATGTTATACATTAAGTATTATTATTTACAAATATAATAATATAATATGTTTAATTAATAATTGAAAAATATTTATTTATTAAAATTAAAAATCTTATTGATATTGAATTTGTTTTTAAATGTTCTCCCTCCCCCCCTCCCTTCTCTCCCCTTTTTCTCCTCTTCAGGAATTGATTTAATATCTCTGCGGTGTTTTTTTTTATATATATAATTCTCACTATTGTTGGTGTTAAAAGTTATATTGGATTGTCTGGAAAGTTTGTGCCGATGTTGAAGGAAAATTGAAACGCAGAAAATTTAAATTTTAGTATACATTTATTAGTATATAGGTTAGTCGGCACGAACTTTCCGGACAACCCAATAATATTAAAATTATAATATATTAATAATAAAAATTAGAAATAGATGAAGAATTAATTGAACCGAGAAAAGTTAATCTATATATTGGAAATAGATAACATGGTGAGAATTATATAGATACTGTATGGTATTAAATCGATATTTTTTAAAGTGCAGATTTCAATCTATCAGAAATCATATCAGAATTATTCCCTGTTTCTATTGTGTATGCTTTTCAATTGAATCTCAGGTTTATCTCGGTCTTCTACAATAGGCCATTACCTAAGCTTTAAGTCTCAAGCTGTAAGAAATCGACCAATCATAGTCGATTATTTTTTTCACATTCAACAATGATTGATCAATTTTTTATAGCTTTAGACTTAAAGTTTAGATTATAGTTTATTGTAGCAAGTCTTAAGTAAGTCTCGAAACACAAATGAGTGTAGTAAGCTTTAAATCGTAAGAAATCAATCAATTACAGATTATTTTTCCCACATTCGACTGTGATTAGCCAATATCTTATAGTTTAAAGCCTCAGACATAATACAAAGAAATAGCAATAGAAATAACACAATTTCAACCTATCAGAAACTGTATATTCCAGTGTACTTAATTTCTGATAGGTTGAAATCGTATTATTTTTATCATTATCATTATTCTTTCACATTCTGGAGCTTAAAGTTTGCTACTCCTATTGTGTTTCGGGAAATAGCCTTAAACACAATGAAGAAAAAAGTAATAGAAGGAATAAGAGGTTTCAAATTATCAGAAATAATGTACATTAAAATACACGATTTGATAAGTTGATGTCATCTGTTATTCCTCGTTTCTATTGCATGTGCTTTTCACTGTGTTTAAGGCTTTACTCGCTCATCGCCATCGCGGTATGCGATATACAGGTGTGCGAGTCCACGTGAAAGCAAAACCGCTGTTCTCCGCGATGTCGGCTACGCCAAGTTCGACAACTCGGTCGTGCAAGTAGAACGACGACGAGTTGCTCTTTTCCTGGCTTCCGTAATCTCGTTACATTAGTTTCTTACAGTTAACAGTAGTAGCAATAATAGAAGCATCAACTTGTTATCCAGAGTAATGATTATCAGTATATTTAACGTTTATCGACAGTCGCTATCGATATCAGAATGCTTTGGAAATATTATTTATTTGTCTTTATCTACATTCTTTAACTCTCTACGTATTACATATTTAATTAAAATGTAACGTCAAATGTATATATTGAGAAAAATGTCTGGTTGAAAATGGACGAAAATTCTGATCATATCAATTGGAAATTCTGATTATTTCTAAACTAGAATTCTAATTTAATAAGAAATTCGAATTCGTCCATTTTCAACCAGAATTCCAATTAATCTAATCACGTTCTTTTCAGTATATATTTTTTCAATTGGCACACATACACTCACACAATGATGTTACTGTAATCCAAATAATACCTCTGTAAAGCTGGCCCCACTTTTTCCAAAAATTGAAAAAATAAGTAGAATTCTGGTTGCTCCCCTAAGAGTTCTAGAATTCTCTATCAATTTTAGAAATAGTTCCATCGATTAAAGGGATGAAAACACCATTTATTTGAAGTATCAGATGGGGGAAGTGGTAATCACGATTTCGAAATTTTTTTCAAATAATGCCAATTTCCAATAACGGAATCATGAATATCTTTTTGTTTTTCGGATTAATCCAATTAAACATTTTTGACATTTCATTGAGAAAAATATTTGTAAACAGCCATAATTTTGATTTGTTGATATGTGAATTATCACAATTTGATTTTAATTTAATTAAATTGTGTTGTTTTGAATTTTGTTATTCTAACTAAATTTTAATTAAAACAATATAATTTATAAATTAAAATTTTGATTATTCATGTATCAATAAAATTACGGTTGTTTAAACCAAACATTTCTCTCGGTGTTGTCAATGTATTTTTTTTTAATTGGCATATAATTACAGTTAATACTAATTTTCAATAATTCGAGAAATATCACTTGATCCAAGGGATCGCATATATCTTTTTGTTTCTCAAGTTGATTCAACCAGACATTTTTCTGAATGTATATTTTTCGATTTACACTGAGAAAAATGATTGAAATTTGATTGAAAATTGACAAATCGGAAGGTTCTTATTAAATCAATGAAAATTCCGGTTATCTCATCTAGATTCTGATATAGATTTAACAAGAATCTTCTTTATTTATTTTCAATCAAATCATTTTTCTCAGTATAGCACACATATTATTATGTTATTATAATCGCGTCAGTTTTCATTAAGACGAGAAATATCACTTGATTTACGAGATCGCATATATCTTTTTGTTTCTCAAGTTGATCCAATCGGACATTTTTCTCAATGTATATTTTTCGATTTACACTGAGAAAAATGATTTGGTTGATAATTGACAAATCGGAAGGTTCTTATTAAATCAATGAAAATTCCGGTTATCTCTAGAATTCTGATATAAATTGAACAAGAATCTTCTTTATTCATTTTCAATCATTTTTCTCAGTATAGCACACATATTATATTATTATAATCGCATCAGTTTTTATTAAGACGAGAAATATCACTTGATCTACGGGATCGCAAGAATATCTTTTTGTTTCTCTGGAGATCCAAAGGAAGCGTTGAGTCTCGATACTAGAGATTCGGCTCGCACGCGTGCTTTCACTTTCGTCTCGGCTCTCTAGCCAACGCAAATCACCGCTCGCCGTCGTATAACGTTTTATCGGTACGATCAGGCCGTTCTTATCTCGGCACGCTCGTTCATTCTCCCCATTTCGACGATTACGTATCGGGGCATAGCTTCTCCCGTCTGCTTTTTCCTTCCGTGTTACCTCTCTCTTTCCTCGCAAGCTCTTGGCGAAACAAGGACGTGGCTTTTCACCGCGCGGAATAAATGGCAAAGAGGACGTGATAAGCATGCGCGGGGAGGAGGACGAGGTGGTGACCACGATTGGCCGGCACGACGTGTAGCAAACTGTTGAATCGCGCCTATTAAAAGCGGAGGTGGGAGACAGAAGAGCTTCCTGCGTGCGAATCGCGACGTAGCCGTCTCCGATGGCAATCAACGATCCGTTGTCCGATCTCGGAAAATAAGAAGTACATCAAGAATAAATGCTCTGATTGAATTAAATAGTAATTCTGGTGGAAAATGGACGAATCAGAGAAAAATAAATTTTCTGCTTAAATCTAGAATTCTAGTTTGAGATAACTAGAATTCTCGGATTGATACAATTATTCTGATAAAAATAAGATTTCAAGCAGATTTTACCAGAAATATTGTATCAAAATTTTGATTATCTCAACTGAATTCTTCCAAGAAATTTAATCAGAAAATTCTAATAACGTTCATTTCCAGCCATAAAATTTTTTCTGTATAACATTATCAAATCTGCTCAAGCAAAAATGCATATTAAAGCAAATAGCTGAGAAATATCGCATAAATTGATAAGAAAATTATATATATCTCCTTTTCTAGGAATAATTTTTCTAGGAATAATTTTTCATTTTGGAAATGAAGAAAGTTATGCCGCATATTTGTAATAAAATATGTTGTTTTCGTAATATTAAGTAAAAATGTTCGAACGAATTCTTTCTTTCTATAATATTGCTCTCCAAAGAATGGAATGTAGTATCTTAATTATTATACTTATATCTTAATTATTATATTACTTTAGGCGTTT
>Ga0157364_1007797_pt1 | contig 11095 bp, 5 predicted proteins | sample AttsexASBM2_FD_111476 | JGI IMG/M metagenome (GOLD analysis project Ga0157364, IMG submission 111476) | Fungus gardens microbial communities from leaf cutter ant in Ribeirão Preto, State of São Paulo, Brazil - Atta sexdens ASBM2 | ecosystem: Host-associated > Fungi > Mycelium > Unclassified ... | reverse complement strand
TATCGACAATTGCAAATTGCCAATTTCTCCGAAGACTTTAAAGATCATCAAATCCTTTTATTCAATAAAAAAACGCTGAGTACTAAATTTAATGAAAAAATCGGGGGAAAAATTTATTTTATTTCAGCTCTTACAGCTTCAGGTTATAATTTCCTTAGTACAGAAATTCTATAGGTTGTACCAAATGATACCTTCCTCTTGAAGTGTATAACATGCACAATCCTAAGTTAAATATCGAAATTGTGATCGAAGGAGTAACAGAAAAAAGATTTTTCCAAAATTAAAATCGTCTATATTACCGATTAAATCATAATTTTTGTATAAATTAAATTATTTTTTCCTCTTTTACAGATTCGAAAATCCTTTTCCAGGATTAAAGTATACAACATTAATATGTGTCTGTGAGTTGAAATTTATTCCAAGAACGATAAAAAATTTCGAAATTAAAATCTTAAAAAAAATTTTTGTCGTTTTCGGCAACTTCACTTCACAGATAAATATTAATATGTATATTTTAATCCTGAAAAAGGATTTTCGAATCTGTAAAAGAGGAAAAAAATAATTGTTATACAAAAATTATAATTAATCGGTACTAGACGGTTTTAGAATCCTAAATCCAAACTATGTTGGAGTTTATATCAATACAATGAGAATATATTACATATAGTATTAAAGTCACACTCATATTTTTTAGAATGTACTTAATTTTCAAAACGTTACTTTAAACAGACTGAGGTAGGTCGATTTTGGAATAAGATAGAAATATCTAAGATAGAAATATCTGATATCCCGCGCTGGATAGGAATGCGATAGTTGTAGTTCTGTCTCAATTCACGGTAGTAAGTATAAGTCATCCGGTTGACGCATCTATTCCTAAAAGCAGATTCTACTATTCGAACATTAAATACGGTCTCGCGTGGTTCGACAATTTTGGAAACAATGCCGAGACCGCGGAGAGCGACGTGGACGCGGTGCGCGAGCTACGTTCCAGAATACGTTGGAATCCGAGAGTCCAATGGTGAGTTACCTTCGAGTGGTTGAGTATTACCAAGAACCTTGCAGAGGGACATACCACCGGCGGCAACAGTGGCGCTCAGCGACGTATTCGGGCAGTGCCGGATAGCGCGCCCAGACATTTTCTCAACAATTTTCGAAACTTGAGCCGAATTATCCTTGGTATCTGATATTACCGGAAATGCCGGAAAACAAATTTAGTGGGAGAAAAAATTCTGCGAATTTTCACAATAATATTCATGAACGATATGCCTGAGGGAGTTGAACGATCAATTTCGTATAAACGTAGTAAGGTAATAAACTTTAGAATTAAACTTCGAAACTTCCCGCTAGGTATACATAATGTACATTTCAAAATTTGCCTGGGCGTTAATTGGTGTTGATCTCGGAATATAATTACTACGCTATGCGGGGCGTCGCAAATCGTTGAGCTAAGTATCTTACGTACCTCAAACAGTCGTGAGTGGATAAATTCTGGAATGGTTCAGGACCAAAAAGTTAAACGGAAATTCGATAATAATGCGTTCTGAAATATTTGTTAATTATAAAAAAAAAACAATCGCCTTAACTTATGTATATCTTTATTTAATTAACCATCAAAGGCGAGCTGCAGGAATCACGCGAGCTGTCCCATGTTCAAAGAGGATGCTGCGTAATTTGCGATGTCTAGGGCGTAGTATCCACAAACATCAGAGAAATTCCATCCACGGATATTTCGGAGATTAATGCACTGGCAACCGGCGAGGACTCTTGAAAGATGAAACGTTGGGTATTGTCGGCCGCTTCAGAACTCCGTCAAGAGTTCCTGACGTGCATGTAGCAATCGGATTGGATTACGCGTCCGGACGCGTTCCGGACTGGTACGAGGATACTGTGACGGAGTTTGAAGGACTTCGACGGCGATGGATGATATTTAGTACGGAGCTAGTTCGCATCCACGATCTCAGTACGCGGAATGCACGGCAAACGTTGTTACGTCAGAGCCGATTCTCGGAGATCATCGCGCCCGGCATTTAGAGTCCTAATTAGAACGGCGGCGTGTTTGTGGAAAGTTCATCGACCAGATAGTAGAAACATCTAATTATGTTCTGGATGAGCGTATCACCACAATGTTTATTATAAATTTTACTCAGAGATTTTAGCTCTTGAAACATTTTTTTCTCTTTGCTTTTTCAATAAACGGTCCGTTTTCGTATATTTTCTGTTCGAAATCATTCACTTTTTACATCGAAAGGTAATTAAGAGTTTTTTTCTCATATAAAACTTTTCTCTTGTATGCATATTCTTTAAGTTTTGTGTCTTAAAAATATATTTCTTTGAAAAATTAATGAAGTTTTCGACTCACTCAACTTGAACAAGATTCAAGTGAAGATTGTTTGTGATCAAGAAAGCTAAAATAAGAATAAAAAAAGTACCTTTCATGAGTTTGAAAAATATTTTTATATCCTAGAATAGTTGATAATTATAAAGACTTACTAAAGTATTGTATGATAAACCGCGCCTTTTTCTCGAAACCATTTTCTGGATTAATTGTCCTCTTAAAAACAATCACACTCAAATTCTGCTAAAATACATGAAATACCTAATCGTATCTTTCTTTTCCTTAGTTATAATAATCCTTAGTTATAATAATCTTTAATTCTTCCAAAAATACAGTGTATAATGAATTTTTATTATAATATATAATCGCAGAAGTTGCAGGAATAGAACTTTTGCTTTTTCAAAGCATCATTTTATTATTTCTTAAATAGACATATATGTATGAATACTAACTGTACCGAAAGAAAAAGAAACACCTTGATTTTTTTCCCTTTAATATACATTATAACTATAAATGAACATATTATATTTAATATATATATTTTAAATAAGTTCAAATAACAGACTAATCAAAAGTGCTTATATTAAGAAATATTTTTTCGCTCGTATCATTATATTACAAACCCTGCAATAATAAAAAAAAATTTGAAATGCTGCTCTACTCTAACGTAATAAAGAGAAGTATGATAAATATCTTTTTATTTTTAAAAAAGACAGAAAAAAATTGATCTTCGCGTCGATAAAGAAAAATATCTGTTTAATGAAGCTAATGAAATATAATTTCTTACATTTGCTACGTGACATACATTTCCTTCGTAGCACTAACTTTAAGAAACATATATGCATATGGCATTCCGCGTCTATGAAGTTCCCACGACTTGAACGTAGGAGCGCAGGAACCGGAAGGAAGGGAGCGTTGACGTTTATTAAGACGAAGAATTTTGCCTACTAGTGCACGTGCGAGCGCGAGCGTCGAAGATTCGTGTCTCGGACGGGAAAATATAACGTCGCTTTACTCTCAGCCTTACCTTCTTCATCCTCGTCGTCCCGAACAGATTAACGACGCGAGGATATTCTACGCCCGGAATGTTCATATCGCCGTTTCGAGTCCGCGGTACCCTTCCCAGATATCTGGGGCTGGTACCACCGCAGAACTCTCGCGAGAGAATTCTAAGACGACTGACAGGGGATAAACTGCAGAGGGCGCAAAAGAGAGGCTGAAGGCGGATAGAAGACGGGTATCTTGAAGTTTATTAAGATTAAGGACTTCATTCGTAGTAATTCCGGCGCAGCGTACCGAGTAGTGCTCGCTCCGTACTTTCGTAATAAGGAGATCCTGTCGAGGCTGGAGAAAGGTTGTACATTTCCCTCGCGTAGTCTTATAATTATTGTATGAAGACCAAGATTATTAAAAGGAAATTGGGCCACTCTCAGCTAATAAAAACCCAGCGTAGACATATTATTAACTGCGGATGTATTGTTTACGCAAAGACATATTAAATTGAGAAGTATCTCGCGTATTTGTACAACAAAGTTTTTACATGCGTTAGCTACATAAGAATTTTAAACGCGTTTAACATGTTAAGAAATTTCTTTATAAAGATACCACTGGCAAAAACCATATTCATCAATTAATATATAAATAAAAAAAATTGAGAATTGAGATTCTTTTTAAATACCTAAACAAAAAGAACAATTTCGTTCGAGTATTTGAAAATTTCGATAGATATAGATCTGAAAATAACTTCGTTGAAATATCAAAATAATTATATAGTATTCATAATCCATCCTTATTTCAAGACCATTTTAAATAACGTCTTAAGATGCTAATACGGCTTTGTGATTAATTTATGATTTTATGATGATCTTAAAATTGTATTTAAAACAATATTAAATATAAGAATTGACTTTGAATATGAAAATTCTATAGAAAATTCAAGCATGATGAGCCATATTGCAAAAGGTTGTTAATTCTAGCGACTAACTCGAGTGTCCTACGTAATTATTCTGATAATTTAACAAAATTACTTTCAAGTCTGTCAGTCTGTGTATCTAGTTAAATTTTTAGATATTTCTACGAAACCGTATACATCGAAAAATGTAATATTAATGACGCGAACGTTCGGCGTAGCTCTTCTAAGGGACTCTCAAAATCGAAAGTGCTTTTCTCCCAGGCGTGCGACGATTAATAACACTTAGGATGTTCGCGAAGAAACGGCTTCCTGTAAACCCGTTGATATTTATTAGAATTTAGTGGGTGGTCAACCATTATTCGTTGTTGATATCACTTCTGGAAGGTCGCTCGGCTGGCGCGATAACTGTAGGAGAGTTTCTACAGTTTTGTTGCCCCGCTCTTTTCCCTGCGCCTGACCATTTTCGGATAATTGTTATCTATGATGACCCTGATTCTTGTGGGAGTTACACTGTCTCTCGAGAGAGCGAGACAGAGACACCCATGTGTGCGAAAGTATGAAAAATAACAATGCCTTTTCATCGATCGTAAAATAACTGTGTGATATCGAATACGTATATATAAGTAAAGTAAGATTATATATATATATATATATATAATCTTTAACTTTATATATATATATTTATATATATATATAATCTTTATATATATATATAATCTTTAACTTTATATATATATATATATATTTATTTATTTATTTATATTTGTAATCTTTAATTTTATTAGAGCTATTATTGCAAACGAATCACATCTTAGGCCATCTATATTAACAAATTTAAATTTTATATTAAAAACAACATTAAATAAATAAGAAGACAAACCATATCGCCCAAGATGTGATTCGTTTGTAATAATAGCTCGAACAGATTTGGATTAAAAGCCATATAAATTTTTTGAAATTATATTTCGAGATTATTCGGATATATTTACAGTGTAAATCCTACCATCCGTCTATATTAATAATTTAACTTTCATTGAAAAAAATATTAAAGAAATAAAAAAGCGAAACGTATTGCCGAAGTTCAATTCATACGCGATAGTACCTTGAACAGATTTGGATATTAAAAACGATATAAGTTGATTAAATCCAGAGACTATATTTCAAGAACAACTCGACTGTATTTCATGTGATAACGAGAGATAGAAAGGACGAGAATTTTTTTTATCGCACTATATTCAATTGAATATTGGAACGTCCTTCGCTCCGATTGACGACTCACTCGTTAAACGGATAAGAGGCTATTAATTGGTAAAACTTCAATGTCGTTGAAGGCTTCATCGTATATTTTGATATATAGAACGCTTTATCGCCGAGAAATATTAATCGTCTTACGGAATATTTAATTTATTCTTTTAAGTATCTATGGGGAAATTATAAATGCACGTGAATTTTAATATAATAAAATCTATTTTCCTGAATGGAATGCACAATATTTCATAAAATCAAACCTGAAAAGTGTCTGAATGAAGTCAAAGACATGCTTTCAGGAAAAAACACGATCAAGAATTGGTTTCCTTAAATAAATATTTATTCTAATCAGAAATTCAAATCAAGATTGCGCTAAAATTAGATTTAATTCAAATCAATTAAATCTACGTATTCACTTTCCATTATGTTTACAAACAGAATAATCTTGCAAAATGTAACTTTAATATCTATTTGTACTATTTAAAATGAGTCAGCATTTTAGATGCTGGCTTATTGCAGCCGTCTTAAATGTTATTGCCGATGTTATTAGAAGATTCGTATAATTTTGCATGGCGCCAGCTCATTGGACGAAATTACTCGGTCGAGTTTGGGAAGTGCTTTAATCTCTTCGTCTCTGAACTTTGATGCACATTTTAATCTCGGCACGAGTTTTCCTTCCGGAAGAAGTCCGAGCGCAACTTTCCTTATGATACAACTATGACTTTCTATAGAAGTCGAGAGCTGCGGCTCTTTTTTGGAATCGAAGCTATTCAACGTAGTAGCGAGATTTGCTGTAAATCTTACTCAAAATTAGAATTGAATACGTTTTCTTCTTATTTTAGTTACTGAATTTTTTTATTGTATCTTAAAATAAATACGAACAAATTGAAATTCCACAGATTGCTATCACTTCCATTTGGAATCCTTTGGAATAAAAATTGAATATAATCGGGCGACAATTGATTGATTCTTCAATAGTATTCAATTTAACCGTTCACAAAGGCAAAGTGACTTGGTATCTGCGCGTTCGTGCCAAAGTAAAAGTGCATTTATGATATTACGACGATGCTATTAAGTGTCCCAAGTTTGAAGCCGAGGCGATAATGCTCGGAGAACCATCCTCGCGGATGCGTCCCGGACTAAGACCAAAGTTCGAACAGCCTTTAATTAATTCACTCTCTTCCCTCTTCTCACAGCCGCATAGCCTAACCGGTAATCCACTTTCCAGTCCCGGGCGTTCGCGCAACGGGACCCTCTAATGCGCTTTTTATTGCTCGCCAGTGCGAAATTTCGTGGCGAAATTATAAATTAAATTCACGGGGTCCGGCTCCTCGGAACTTGCCACTTAGACTCTTCCGGGACGATATTACACACATGCGCCCACGGCGGTCGTTTGAATTAGGCGCTACTATGCTATACTCGTATGCTACCCTCGTATTCCCTTACCAAATACGTTCATACATACATATATCTATGTATATATTAACTCGACTTTACGGTTGCCACAGACTGCAAAGGCATCATATGTAATTACCGTTATATGATACACAGGTCACTTCTAAAATGATTTAAAGTGATTCTATATGCTTTACTCCATTTTCCGCTAACTTATGCAGTGAAATCTTAAACAGAAAGGCAGTGATTCATCACTTCTAGCGAGAAAAAAAATCATAAATACGTCAAGAATACATTTTATACCAAAAATGTAATTAAATCACGTATATAATTATTAAAAATACAAACACATTTAATATGCATGCAATAGTCATTTTGTGAATATCGTATCGCTTTAAAATAGTTGAGAATAATTTTAGATTTAAAAATATTGTAAGCTATTATACGTAATAATACGTGTTACATCTTCCACAACACTTTTCAGTACTTCCTCGCCAACTCGAATATTCTTTTGAAGTTCGAGATAATACTTTCGAGCCCGAGGCGAACCTCCTGTAAACCTGCGAACTACCCACGACTGCAAAAGTTAGCACTCTGGATCTGAACTTATCTACGATACTGCGGTTGAGGAACCAATGTTTCACGATTTAAAATTGTAAATTAAAAATTGCATTTCCTTCTCAGACTTATTCGTCTAAATTTATTAAAAAGCTTTGTTACTTTTTGTTTTTATATTGCACACTGAAAGATGTCTTTTATTGACAGTCATATTATTAATATTATTAAATAACATTATTAAATAAATAGTTAGAGATTAAGCATAAAGTAGTAAATAGGAACATGAAAGCTGGATCTAAGTGCTTAATAATGTTTACATAACAATTATCGGTAATACAGATGTTTAAATTTTTTTAAATAATAGATATTTCAACTTAATTAGTTTATTTTCTGTGTCTTGAGAACGATATAATATAATTCTAAAGTGTCAAAATTTAAACAAATATATTTCATGTAGAAATATAAATAGATATAAAACGAAAAAAGAATTTCTGAATAAAATTTCGCAAGAACCTCTTTTCGATATTAATGTCGTGACGGTTTTGTATCCGAATTATAAAACATTTAACTGTTAACTGTTTTAAATATTTTATAATTTGGACACAAGGGACTGTCACGACCATCAATATTGAAGAGAGCTTTTGTTGCCGAATACTATAACAATTACGACATTTTATTCAGAAGTATTTTTCATTTTACATCTATTTACCTGCATGTCTGCGTAACGTTTGAAACGTGTAATTGTTTAAATTTTAATTCCATTCTGTAATTATATTATATCATTATCAAGATTTAAAGTTGAAATGTCTGCTACTTTTATTATTAACAATCGTATAAACCTTAAATACAAGCTCGGCTTTCATATTTCTATTTAAAAATGAGGAGAGAGAGAGAGAGAGAGAGAGAAGAAAATAAACGTACTATGTAATTGTAGACAGAGATCGTTGAGGTCTTCTTCACTTAGACGCACATCTAAGTACTCACTATTTTCGAGAGCTGCAAGTGTTTCGTCTTCTCTCGAAACTTCCTTCGCGGGAGTCTCTCGGTCGAAGTTTCGGGATTCGGAGACGAAAGTTCAGACGCCGCGAAATTGGGTCGGGCCTGCTGATGTAATGAAGGGACACAGGAGTCTTTGTAGGCGGAAAGAGAGAGAGAGAGAGAGAGAGAGAGAGAGAGAAACACGCGGTTGGTGAAGTAGCAACCCAAGTTTGACCCTTCTCGAATACATTAAAGTTGCCGTTTCCGGCGACGACACCGCTCACCCTAGAGCGCTACAACGACCGCTCTCTCGCGGAGTTGCCGACCGGATTAAGAGGCGAGATAACAACCCTATCCCGTACTTCCTTCCCGCGACGGGAAGATTGTTGCGGAGGAGCTCCCATACTTTCGCACTGGCAATACTTTCGTGTCCGTGGGAACAGCAGTTTCAACGCGGACGAAACTCGTCTAGTGACAACGACAATGTCAACGACTATCGGAAATTTACGCGTATTCGCTTTACGCTCGATTCGCGCATACTGGACTTGATTAAATCTGTTTGCCAGCTTAGTAGTATCTTTAATAAGGAAACACGCGAAGAGAGACCACAGAAATTAATCGACATAGATAACATCGCGTGTTATCTGTCGGTGAGAAATAGTATAATGAGAGAAGTTCGTGTACCGATTCAAGAAATTAATATTGGGCATCATCTACGCGGATAACATCTATATATATTAATTTTCTACACGAATTCAACTTATTTAAACATTTTGATTATTTCAATTTAATTTCAGATTACATCCAGCTTATATGTATTTAAAATAAATTTGAAAATCAATCTTTGATTTTAATAAATGATATAATTCTGAAAAAAAATGTACACACACACACACACACACACACACACACACACACACACACACACACACACACACACAAAAGAACAGTTTTTCTGAAATATTAAAAAATTTAAGTAGACATAAATCTTTTGGATTATCAAAATAATTATGTAAGATGTTCAAGCATGATAAATAATGCTGCTAAAAGTTTTGACTTTTTCCAACAACCAGCTTGAGCGTCTTACATAGTTGCTAATCCAAAAATTTTCAAAGGTGTATCTATCTTTTAGATTCTTCAGGAAAACCATTCTTTTCGTGTAGAATAAATAAACGGTGCTCCCTTATCTTTCTTCTTGTAGTTAATCTTTGTAGCAGTTGATCGTTAAACTCGCGTTGAACGTTTCAGTTGAAAAATCCGCCAAGCGCTTCGTGCCGTAACGCCAAGATGTTCGCGACGGTAATAACGCGGTAAGAAATGGTCAACTCACGTCATCACGTTGTCGAGGTGCCGTTGCGTAGGAGTTGATTTTTCCGGTGCATCCAGACAAGCCGTTACTTTCCTCGCGAACACCGCTTCACATCGATCTCGTCTTTCCCTTTTCTCACCCTCTTTTCCCCGATGGGGAGCGTGCGCGGATTTGTTGGCAGATTGGAAACGCGCGCGGTTTATACGTTATTTTTCTCGCGTCGCTGCAAAGGTTGACAGAGACTGTGTGCGAGGAAACACGAGCAAGAATGCAGAGGCGATAACAACGTTCCATCCAAGTGACGAGGGATCCTCCAATCCACCTTCCGCGCGATTTTCTCCTCGTTATACAGTCTCTATCCCATTGTGCGCCTCGCAGGACTCTCTATTTATTCCTTAGTACATGGTTCGGTCCCCTCGATGGCTCGCACAAAGGTAACTCTAACGCTGCACCGAGGAAACGCGAATTCGAGGAGCATCGGAAAGGCGGGTTTATGGGCTGTCTTCGTGTGTGCGCGACACGTTGACGTATAGGGTCGGATCAGGTGGATGCTGGCGAGATCGCTCTTCAATGGATCGGCGACGTAAATTCCTGCTGCGATGCTGCGGCCAGTGCATTCGCCAGGAACGCTGCAGAACTCTCGAGAGGCTTGATCCTCGAAATACATTTCATTGCGATGAAATTGTAGAGTCCCGTTGCGAGATGACGTACAATTCGTTTACATTTGTTCTACGAAACTACAGAGACTTCTACCTTATTTTTTTACGAAGCAGGACCGAAACGTATAAATAAAAATTTGGTACTATTCGAGAAAATAATAATTGCATTGTTAAGTAGCAATAGATGTAAAACTTTTAAATCAACAATTTTCACAAATATGCAATTTAATCTGAAAGTCTAACAAAGATAAATTTATAGAGGTATATATAAACCTAAAAAGATAATTCTAGCTCTCTCACTAATAATATTCCTGATCCTGTCGTGTTTTGTATAATCAAAAGTACCGGAAATAATTATTTGCAGCATATAATATAATAAATAACGAGAGATGCAAACTTTTACCTCCTAAACAACAATAAATCTTCTCGCAATATCGTAAGGCTCTAAATTTAATATCACAAAAATTTATTTCAAGAGCAAACTGGACACTAAAAAGTCTATTAAATTATAAAATTATTAAAAGATAGCGGAAGGCAGTTCGAAGCAATTTATTTATTTCATAGGTGCGTCTTGAAAAGGAAAAAAAGCGACGTTTAACAAAAACATTACGTTACGTAAATGCAGCTAAATATCGTCCTCAATGCAAATGATATTTTTCACACAAAACTGGCAGTCGTAGTTGCATTTCTGAAATGCAATT
>Ga0157364_1007796_pt1 | contig 11095 bp, 5 predicted proteins | sample AttsexASBM2_FD_111476 | JGI IMG/M metagenome (GOLD analysis project Ga0157364, IMG submission 111476) | Fungus gardens microbial communities from leaf cutter ant in Ribeirão Preto, State of São Paulo, Brazil - Atta sexdens ASBM2 | ecosystem: Host-associated > Fungi > Mycelium > Unclassified ... | reverse complement strand
CTGTTTCAAGGATGCTTGCATGTACGTAATATCAATGCTTAAGAACTAGGACAATAATATCGTTTGACTTGGAAATCAAAGAAAGGAAATATTATACCTCAAAATGTAGGTCATATCGTCATGCGTGCGTGCGTGCGTGCGTGCGTGCGCTCGCGCGCGCGTGTGTGTGTTTTTTGGACTTTTTAAGCATACAAAAATGTTAAAAATAACATTTTTTTGTATAAAACTTATAAAACTATCTTTAAAAAAATTAAAATTAACATTTTATTTTTTACCGTATAGGATAATAATATAACAAGTATGACTTTTAATTTTTTTTAAATAATTTGAACATAAAAAATGTTAAAAAGTTTTTACGGTTCTTATCTCTTGCATACATTACATGCGCAATTATATTTCATTATAGGGAATAGTAATGGCGTAAATGGAAATTGTAGATACTGCCAAGGTCAAAAAATGGCAAGTGGGTTATACGACGTGCTTGAAAGTGAATGATTAAACTTTTACGTGCTATTTTTCGCGCTTATATATCGCGGTGTATGTGGAAGCACCGTAAATTCCTTAGACGATAGCGCACGAATAACGTGTCGACAAATCATTGTAAATTATCTTCATCGCCGGGTAAGTCGTAAAGCGCTTCTGCTCGTGCAAAATCTATTGTCGAGTAAACGCTTGACGAGAACGCCCACGTGTCTCAAAGTTGTGAGAAATGGAAACTGCAAGAATAAAACGCTTGTTCTTCGCTGCACATGCTATGTTTGATGTTTGACGTTAAAATCATTATGTATGATTCATGAAACTGTATTACTAAATAATCTCGAAAATGCTTAGTCAATTTTAAAATCAATCAAATCTTGTTTTTAAGTCTATTTTTTGACTTGTTAATGTATTGGAAAATTAATATCCGCAAATTGAAATATGAGTTATATTATAGAGTTTGGAAAAAGATAATTGTTAGATAGAATCATAAGACATCACAATACATATTCAAGCGTATTCATTCCAAGCTAATAAGAGCAAGACGAAATATAACCTGATCAAGTTATTAAAGATACATAGAAGATAAATTATACATATCAGAGTTTACAAAATTAAATATTATTCCACTCATTATAAAAGATATCAAATAAAATATACATAAAATTTATTTAAAAGAATTTATTATTTAGACACAAACTTACATTCATAAAATTACGGATACAAAAGTATCACACATTTTTCTGTGTCAAATATTTCAAGATTCGAATAGATGGATCAGGTTATGCATTTAATATTTTCAAGTATTGGAATAATGCGTATTATTTCGATAATTATGTTAAGCATGAACAGCGAGTATATGTATGCAGTCGATCAAGTTTGATGAACGTGACCTTCTGATCATATTATACGCGCGAAATCTACGGAATGAGTAACCTCGTTTAGCAGCGACGTGATCAGTAATATAGCCGCTTTGCAATGACTGCTTTATAAATGTGTTATAAACACACTTTCGCTCTTGCTAAATTTACGCTATTGTTTTAGCCGATTCTGTTAATATCTCCATGATTGTTTAACAATGTTGTTATTTCCCAACAAAATTGACAGACATGAGCAATTTTTTAGTTGTGAATTTTCTGCCATCAATTGAATGATTGGCATTCGTATTTTCTAAAAAGCTTTATTTAAAAAATTTAAAAATTTGAAGCTATTATTGATGTGAAGTAAATTTCATTCTATACAGAATGTTTAATTTACAATTTGTAGATTAATAGTGACACCTTGTTCTTTAATGATTTTAAAATCTATTTTTTTCTAATATTTTTGATTATCTATACATTATTACCTAACATACTTTTTTTTTCGTGTTTTTTCTCTCATTTATTTATTAAGCAATAAAATTAAAGATAGCGTACAGCAATAATTAACAATTATTTAAAAAAGAATTTAAAAAACAAGAAACAAAAATTTCCTCTTTATGTTTATTCATAAACTGAACGATTAAAAAAATATGAGCATGCTAAGAGCGTTAAAGGGTTCAAATGTCAGCGATGAATGTTGCCATTTACGATCAGCTGAAAATAGCAAGAGAGGATACCTTTGGACGTCTCGGAGGGACGCGGATATTGACTGGCGGCGCGCTGACACGTACATGTCCAATGCAGTCGGGGGATACCTTTATTTTATTAATAGTGATGGCTCAAGCGGTACACGCAACGCGGTCATGTATATTTATGCAAGTACGTATGTACTTATTCATTCTCCTCGACGATTCGCAAATCGCCTCTGACTATTCATAACATCCACCAACTTTGACGGACTTTAACATCCACCAATTTTGGTGTCACCTTTCCGAGCCTACTTGTTCCCGAACTGATAAATTAATTTCATGCCAATGCATTTTGAACGAATTGCATCGCGAACGAAAACCGTTTTCGGTCATTGTCATTTTCGACAGATAATCATTATCGAAGAGGAAAGTGACTCGAGATAAACGATTATTGCTTTCTCGGACTTGTCATATAGATCGGGCTGCATTAACTATGCATGAACTGCGTGATAACTTTGCGTGAGATGTTGGTTCCGCTAAACATATTTATATACCTGTTATTGTAATAATTATTGTCACAATACTGACAAAATATTGAAAAAGTTAATTGTAAATAAATCGCGAATCTATAAACTTGCGACATAAATTACACACATTTTAAATAAATTTATATTTATTTAAAAAGATAAATTCAAATCTTATCTATATTCAAATTCAATATATTCAAAGTTTAGAACTTATATAGAATCTATAATGGTATCTTTTTTCTTCTCTTGTTACATTATTAATCAATATTGATTACGATATACCATCAAAACCAAAAAGATAAAAAATAGATAATTTAAATGATAAACCGTACTTATCAATAAAAAATTCTTTTCTTACAAGTATAGTATAATATATATTCGGAGAGTTTCCATTTCAAAATAAGTCAGATATATTATACAAGAAGATAAACGTATTTTATTATATACCTTCATGTTAATGAAAGCACGTCAGTACTTAGATTAAATATAATTTGAATACAATGGTAAGATAAAAAGTTTTTATTTTTGTCAATGTCTCACGTCTTTCATGATAAATTCTTCATGGTGTACTTTTATCAGATTATACTTATTTTACATAGTTCTTTTAATAAAATTATATTCACTATGCTAACGAAATTAGAAGAACACATTATAATCATGTTATACAATGTAGATCACGTGTTCATATCAGTTAGCTCATAAAAAGATTCGGAGCACATGGTCGTGTTTGAGAATCTTGGCACGGATTACTAAATATAAAGCTTCGGTTTATATAATTGGCATATTTTCTAATATTATATGAGTATAATAATAATGTTAATCCATATACCATGTTGTTTGCTATTTTTGATCTAGATAAATTATTGGATAAATTTATCTGCAGGAAAATCACGATTTTATATTATTAATTAAGAGGCACACAAATTGCATAGTAAATATAAACTATAGTAAATACAATCTGTATGTAATATGTACACAATATTGCCGTATTGTTAAACTTTTTTATAAATACATTTAATAAATATAAGATTATTCAACTGTATTTTAACATCAATTTTTCTAAAAGAAAAAAAAGAATTTTATTTCGATTTTATAATACATTTATAATGTTTCCTCTGTTGAGAAATTAAATTAATTATATGAAACTATCTTTTTTATCTAATACGATTATTAACGAAGATAAAAATATGTTTATTTTTTTAATGAGTTATTTTTATTTTCGATTAATTAGTTCTAGATAATTGTTAATCACTGATAATTAACTATATAATATCTATAGCATAAATATGAGTGTTTATTTTCAAAGCAATTTGTAAGTTAAAAATTTCCATCTTTTAATTTAAATATTTTAATCAATCACATCACATTTAATTAATCATATACTCAATTTTACTAATATTTTATGTTCTTTTTTATTTCTTTCTGTTCATTAAACATTTACACTGAAAGTCTCGATCTTTTTTTAAAATCCAATGCATGGAATTATATTGAATGTAAATAAAAATCTAATTCAATTTGAAGTTCTATTTGTATGTATAACTGAGATATCCCATTGCATAAATGATTCACATCCAATAAAACTTATTTATGGAATATGAAGTCATAAATAACATTATTATAAGTTGAAAATTAAATAAATACATTTGATGCTAGAAGTACAAACTTTTGAGTACAGCCTTTGACCTCGTATGATGAACAAGCAAATCTTGAAACTCTCACAGTAATTCTCGCAACTAATTCCAAAGAACAATCATTCGGGCAGATTTATATGTTATATCTGAAATTGATAAGTCAATACCTGGAACGGAGTAAGGTGCGGTTTGTGGCTGTGGTGCCCAATAAGCCTGGCTGATAGCGGGATAATGAGTTTTAGAGGAGCCGATGGTGGTACCGGTGCCATGACGGTGTTTCTGGCTTTTCATCGCCATCGTGAATCACTTTCGGTGTCTTCGTCCTCCGAAGACTTTGCCAATGTGTTTTCCGTTCTATAGATACTGTCAGATTATCGTCATGTCACAATCCTTTTCCTTTTCCTTTTCTTAGATCCCAAGATTTTTATATGATAATCGGTTAATTCGATGAATAATAAAATTCAATTCGTTTTCAACAACACGAAAGAACACAAGAACACGCTACGTTTATCGGTATCGAAACTCCGACAGACTCCAGATCGAACTGATAAATATGAATAGGAAACCGAAATGTCATACATAACGCATACTCGTTTCTTCTCGTATTCTTCTTCAATAATTATCCTGAGTTACCGATCATTACTAGATCATTATGCAACCGACTACCATCCGGCAGTTATACAATCCCGATATGCGCACGGCAATTGAGATAACAATAACCGAGTATAACAATGGTAGACACTATAGATGATACAGTGGTCTGTCCAGTGATTTCTATCGCCTGTGCTTTGAAATCAAAGTATATTTATTCACGTTAACAAGCACTACGATGATTCTTGATAGAACAGGTGGCTTCACTATCACAGAAGGTGTTTCTATAAGTGACACAATATATACAATATATATATATAAGCAAAATTATGGACAGGAGAATCAAGAATAATGATCTGTAAACTCCGAACGGTAATCGGAGTTGTTCGATGAAGACTTCACCGTGTCGCCTTCACGTCGCACACAGGTATAATTCATCATTATGATACTTGTCTTTCATATCACGATGGGCACACGCTCGTCAAGTTGCGCACGGTTGGCGCGCCGGCGGAAATTCTCTCGCTGGCACTCGAAAATAGCTGCGCCGCCTTTCCCGGAAGGCTCTTTCCGCGCTCTCTCGTGCTCTTTTATTATTAATAACGTAATACTGTCGTGCATACCGCCGTTCGTGTACACGCGTCCCGCGCGCTGTTCCGCCTGCGGTCTGTCGAGTCGTAGAATCGTCGTACTGTGATGCGCGCGTCGGTCACACGTGGTTGCACCGCGTGTATACGAATCCCCACCACTTCGCGCCACCCCGTGTATCGACTTGACCGCGAGTGTTCAACCCCTCGATGAAACGATTCCCGCGACCTCCGCGACCTTTGCGCGTGTCCGCCGCGACGGGGTTCACCCTCACAGCGAAGAAGCGTTCACCGCGAACCGAGCGACCACGTCGTCGTCCGCGGGCGATCCGTGGACTCTGCTCGTCGTCGTTGACTCGCCGCCGACTCGGCGCACTCAACAAGTGAGAAAACCGGCGCTGCCGACTCCCGAGGCTCGGGCCTCGGCCTCGCTCTGCCACCCGCCGCCCGCTCGTCACCGCGCCGCGCGGCGTGCACTCGTGACTCCTACCTATTCGCTGCCGCGAACACTCCCTCGGAACTCCTCGTGGTGTTTTCATTCTAGCTCATATATAGCCGCCTCCTTCTGCATGTATATGTGACTACACTTGCACGCGCGCTGTCCCCTTCTGCCTCCCACCCACGCATCTGGCATCGACATTGAGAGAGTGTGCGTACTCCTTTCTTTCTCTCCTGCTCTTTTCTCCATATATCTTTGTCAGACCTGTCGGACTACGTGCCGAGTCAGCTTATGTACGTTTGCGAACAATAATTTCTGATCTATCGATTCTTAATTCCCGTTTAATGTTTGGTTTACATTTGTTTGGTATCTGTTTCATATCTATTTTTTATTCGATAAAACTTTCTTATTTATTGTGAATATTGTTTTAATTAACCTGATTAGTTGACAGCAATTTGAAAAGAACATTAACGTATTTGATTTTTATTTTCTTACTTGATTCCAAACTTACTCTTTTACTTGACTCCATCTGATTCGATGCCGTTTTGGCACATGTAAATTTGTTTGGTGAATATTGTGCTATTGATTCAATATTTACTTAAACATTTTGACAGTAACTTTGTATCTATCTGATATTAGTCTGATAACCGTTTTACTTTTGTCCGTTCTATTTAGACTAATGTCATTGATCACTAGGTTTAGATATTAGATTTACATTCGATTTGATACCAATTTGGTAGCACTCGGCAACCGTATAGTCGATCCTTCGCTTAGCAACTCGGAATTTCCTTGGAACGCACCGGATATCCGCTTTGTATGTTTCATTGGGGTATCTGTGATTCAGCGAATCCAATCTCTCTCACTCTCGCTCTCTTTCTCTCTCCCTTTGTCACAATTCATGCACTGTTTCGTTCGCTTCCGAAGCAGCACGATGGATCTTCGCAAATGGCAAAGGCTCAGCCAGCTGATTGCAATGTAATGTACACGTGACTATCTTTGATGTAACGATCTCAAAGTTACACAGTAGAGAGAGAAATTTAATTGATGTTAATTTAAATTCGTGATTGTGCGTGTTTATTCAGTTTTTTCTATAAAATTTTCAAAGCAAAATCACAAAGATGTAATTAACACATTAAAAAGATTTCTAGTTGTTGTGTGCCAAATATAATATTAGATTGGGAAAAAAGTTTAAAAGTTTAAGCATTACGAAATTTTAAATTCAAGCAACTGCAATTTCACTAAAAATGAAGAAAATTTAAATTAAAAAACGTTTTACAGTTAAAAATTTCTACTTTCGAGAAATCATTATGTTCTTTGAATTTCTATGAGTTTGGTAACTTTTACATACAGAAAACTAAACTGAATAAAATTTTTTTCTTACTTTATTACGTGTCTCAAAAAAAACTTACGAAAATTTTCGATTTTCTAACATGAAAGTTTAAAGTTTTTCTTACTATTTAAAAAAAATATTTCTTACATTTTTTGTTATTGAATTATTATTGGTTAAATAAAAGAAGCATTTCTTTTTATTTTGATTACTTATAACTCGTTAAAAATCATCGCGTATCGTAATTTAAAAAACCAAATTTTTTAAACTGAACTTTGCTATATCGAATGGTATAATTATCAAATTAAAAAATATTTTTTTTTAAATCTTGTAGATATAAATGAAATAGAGTTACGAATTTTTGTTCCAACTCAATAGTTTATCAAATATTAATTTATATTAGTATTAAGTATTAGTATTAGTTAATATTAATATAATAAACTAAATAAAATTACGTAAATTTATAAAATGTCTTTTAATAATGAGTATCACATTCGTTATTTAGAATTATGAAATAAATATTGCAGCCTTAAGGAAATTCTTTCAACATATTAAAATTTAATAAAAAATTTAATTAAGAATAAATTTGTAATTTCTATTAATTAAAATAATTCTATTTTCGATCAAAGTAGATCTTAATGTCCACTATTATCAATATGATATCTGAAGAATCAGGAAGTTCAAACACTGGCTGAGATAATATTTTTCGCAATAAATTATTTATAGATTTTTAAGATACAATACTTATTAGAGCACTATTATAATTGACGACCAATCAATTTTTAAATATTAATATTTCCGTTTCAGTTTGTAATTGCGTTTCAAATTTGCGACAAATTGAATCGACACAGTTTATAAAACTAAAAAATGTATTTACAAAAATTTGTATATTATTATTATTAAGCACTAAGATTCGTTTTAACTAAAAATAGGATTATTTCTCTTAATTGATTTAAATATATATTCTCGTCAGTTAAATTTCAAATTATAATTGTATAATCGAGAAGAAATGGATTTTTGAGTGACCTTCGATCCATTCCCGTCTCTAAATCGAATGACAATTTGACCTCGGTAAAGCCGACCGTAAATTTATGGCATTCCGTCGTAACGCATCGCAACGAGGCGGACAAACGTAGCGTCGCGGCTCGCGTGCGCGAAACAATAGTCACTAGAGTGCGACGCAGCAGCGCGTATATTTCGCACGTACGCGTACGCGATGGAAATCGTGAGTCAGCCAGACACGGAAACGGGAGATCTCGCCCAACGACGAAAATGACGAGTTCGTGATCGGGATCACCGAAAGAACGTACTCGAGGTATTGCGCCTGGAGCACGCGCCGATGATTCGTCCATTCGCGGAGGATGCACCGACGTGATGAACGTCGAACGACCATAGTCACGTTCGATAGGTTGTAATTCGCTACCGATCGAGTTGCGTGATTCGTCAGCGGGCCTCCCGTAATCCATCAAAGTCCTTGACGCGACAACTTTGATTATCATCCGGTACGATCGTTCGACCACGCGATCTGATCATTGCTAACACGATCGCAGTTCTGACACAAGATAATTTACGCGCAAAATGAAACCAATATACATTGCAACATTGGGAAGCATTAACGCGTAAGGAAGCATGAGGAAGCAGATAATCGATAGATTTGAAAATAACGTAAACTTATAATATTTGAAAATTGAAACAAGCGTGTACTCTAAAAGCAACATTTTTATTACAACATTATTATGTGAAAATAAATCTATAAAGACTAACTTTATTGAAAATATTTTTAGTTTTCCTTCTTGGTTTTATTTCTCGAGTAATTGCATGATACACTTGCTGCAAAATGCTGCAAAATGAAGATTTTCTTCATTTAAATTTAAAATGAAATATGAGAGAGAGAGAGAGAGAGAGAGAAAGAGAGAGAGAGAGAAAGAGAGAGAAATGATCTTCCCGACATATACACATATATAAATATATAAAATTTAATTAAATAAAAAAGATAATCTTACTTAAATTCTTTAAATAGTAGTTGAAATGTTAACAATGATAGAAAAACCTTAATTGAGTTAAACATAACGAGCGCTAACGAGGTACACGAAAAATACAATTCGAGTCTAATCATTCTTATTTGCGAGAACCTTACGCTCCAACAGTCGCCAAACTTCGATTGCTCACGAACACTGTCGATTATCGTGAGTAATCCTCTGGGATATTTATTTGTTGCTCGTGGCGGCCGGATAGTCGCTTTGTTGCCGGAGGAAGTTGCACCATCGTCGAACCAACGGAACTTTTCCCGAAACTGGTGGAAAATCTAAATTCCGCTCCGTTCCGCTCCGGTAACAAAATAGTTTCTCGCCGCCTGTTGGATCATGTTTGGAGTTCACGACCGAAGCCAAAAACCCGCAGATCGACTTTTACCAAATATTTACTAAATCCGTTCGCAAATTCCGTATACATACGAAAATAAATAAGCTCGATATGCATATGTCAAAAATATTATTTATGAAATATTTCATAAAATGACATTTTCAAATTAAGATTATAATATTTTGAACAAAGAAATAACAGTATTATACGAAAAATTGGAGATAATTTATGTATGAATGATGGATAAATAGTTTCTTCATTTAGTCTTAATTGCTATTAAATAAAATTTTATTTTTATCGCTTTCCGATTTTTCAACAGCTTTATTAAAAAGCGATCTTTGCTTCGTCTTGTGCAATGCAATTCTTAAGGCGTACTGGATAGCTCGTGCCAAATATGCGTCATCGTTACCACAGCGTTTGCAAACAAAGCAAACGTGTATGTTGTATGCGTGCAACATAAACAATTGGCTAAACATGCGGCCAGACAACGCACTGTTTTTCTTGGTTTTATGCAAAAACACCGATAAATTGAATAACGGGATGCATAACTCTGTTTTTAGACGTCGCAATATTCCGTAAATTAGTTTCGATTCACGCTATTTCTGCGTCAGTTCGCGAACTTAATGCACGTGCAAATTCTGCCAAAACTCGTCCACTTTTAGCCATGGATTTGCATGCCAGCCACGCTAAAATCAAAAGTCGGTTAACCAAATTTCATTCACGAAGTGAGAATATATCGATATATGCAATAGCATGTACTATATCAGTGAAAGAAAAAAACAACTAAATTCAAACTAGAAATGACATGCTATATCATTTTACATTATCGTTTCAAGCTGAAAATAAGTGATATAAAAAATCAGCCTATTTTTAATATTTTTAATATTTAGAATAAGTAAATAAAAGAAGAGAGAAAAAATATATATTGTTTATATATAATGACTAGAATAAATTCATGAATTAATTAAAACATGAATAAATAAGTAGTAATATGGATAGGTAGATAATTATATTAAAAGTGATAAAAGATTTAATGGTCAATATGTATATATTCTAGTTAATATTCCGTCACAAATATATAAATTAACTCTTTCCCTATCATTTTCATCTTGAAATTAGAATTCGGAAATTTATAAAAAGTCCCAGAATAAATAATAAATTCAAATGATTTTAATAATTGTTATTATCTCTGTAAATTTATTTTTAAAGAATATATATTAGAATATATTAAGAATATATATTGAATATATATTAGTCATTTGAATTATATAATAGAATATTTTTTTATTCTTCTCAAATAAATTTTTTCTGCTCCTTTTAAAAATTGATTTCTTGTATAAAAAACAGAAAGACAAAGAGCTACAAGCCTAAGATTAATCGATATAAATTAAAATTTGAAACCGTTAATAAATAAACGTTATATAGTTAAAATGTAAAACTTTAATTTGCCGGTAATAAACTTTATCACTTCAATTTTTCTTGTCTCGATATGTAGATTTTATATTGTCTCTGAGCATCTTAGAGAAATGATATATTTTCAATCTCATCGCATTGTCTAAGAATAGACGACATTTATATTATATTGACACACAATTATAAGGTATTTATT
>Ga0157364_1007795_pt1 | contig 11096 bp, 5 predicted proteins | sample AttsexASBM2_FD_111476 | JGI IMG/M metagenome (GOLD analysis project Ga0157364, IMG submission 111476) | Fungus gardens microbial communities from leaf cutter ant in Ribeirão Preto, State of São Paulo, Brazil - Atta sexdens ASBM2 | ecosystem: Host-associated > Fungi > Mycelium > Unclassified ... | reverse complement strand
GACTGCCCTTTGAGGCCAGAACAAAGACAACATGGATATTGGTATGAAACTTATGAATAGTTCACTGGAAATCATAGAACTTGAGGATGGAAGGAGAATTGCACAATGGGGCATGTCATGACATGTTTGAGATTGAATGAAAAAAATAGATTTCCCTGAGACACTGTTCAATGGCCGCCTTTACAATGCAAAAGTGCAGTAGATACTGAATTGATGAAGCTCATCTACTCTCCATTCAACTGAATGATTCGTTGACTTAGAGGTGAAAATTGCTCCTAGAATGGACCTTCAAAGTCAATGATCAAACCTACTTAGCAAAGATTCATTTTAGTTTTGAAAACACACATGCTCTAGTCTCTTTCTGCTATTTGGATTCAAATCCATTACAAAGGAGACCTAGTGATCAATCATTAGTTTCTCTGCCTCGGAAACATGCAGAGTTAATAATGACAATGATTCTCTCAAAGCTGACCCAACAAAATCTGGCAACTGAGACTGTGGCTGAGTAAACAAGTAAGGTCTGTATACCAAATATCTGGATTTGGCAGGCCAAAAATAAGTGTCATACGAAGGGCAAAATCACATTTATAAGAAAGGAGAATCATTGTTACAATTTCATTGGTATAGCTATAGGGGTGTGTCACACAAGGGGGAACTTAGAGCGATCACACATCTGATACAACAACTATAGTGAACATGAATTTCTAGAATTGATCAATCAAATATACTACATAAGTAAAAAAAGTGAGCAAAGCATGGACAACTTGTTAGAAGTAATCTTCTTAGTCCTATCATATTTGGTGTAGCCTTAACTTCAGGACAGTGTTTTACTTAGTCAGTACTAACCTAATTATATGTACAAGTTTCTGCAGATGCATTTTTGACTTCTAGTCATTTACAGTTGTCCACAGTTCACTGAGTGGTTCCTGAGTTATTACAGTGGTTTCTAAGGTTGCTAGGATCTCTCATCTGTTGAATAAACATTCCACTTATTTATACTTATGCTATGATCAGCATAGCATGACTAAGTAATAATATAGTTGTTCAAGTGTCATCTATTTATATAGTATTATTAGTAATATATTGCTTACACTCAAGTTCTCTACTAACAATCTTACTATATTGGTAAGTAGTTATCATTTGTTTACACTACATTTATTAGAGTTGCAAAGTTTGGACTTGAGTTTTTTCTAATATCTTTTACTTTACTTTACTTTACTTTTCTCTTCTTTTATTTTTATCTTCTGAACTTAGAGTTAGGGTTTAGCATTACATTACTAACACACTATCACATATCACATCACATGGTTGCAAGTTATATGGTAGCAATAGAAGGATATAGAAGGTTCTGGAAGGATGATGTCATACAGCATGTTTAATACATGTTGACCTCAAGGTAAACACATGGTTATTTAGGGTAGGCTAAAGTAGTAGAGTACAGACCATGGACTTTTAGTATATAAGGTAAACAATCCTGTACAGAGTTCTCTATTAAGTTCTCTTGTGTTAACCCTAATACAAGGTTCTCTTCTTTGATCAATCCTAAGGTCATCAAATTGTAACAACACTATGCTGCTATACATTTGTTTCTTTTAACATTATTTACTATCTATGTCCTAATTTTATTCTTTTTATTTTATTTTATTTTATTTTTATTATTTTTATTATTTTGGATTTGGGCAAAAAAGTGTAATGTGATGTTAGGTATGATGGTCATACATGTCACAGTCTCAGATCACAATCATGTAATATAAAGAATATTATTAAATACTTTAGAATATATGATATTATATAGTATAGCAACAATATATTGGCCTTATAGAAAGTATATGGACTTCAGGTTAGTTGTAGTATGTATACAGACTATGTTCTATAGTATATAAAGTAGATTATCTTGTATTAGGAACTCTATTAAGTTTTCTTGTATTATTTAATATAAAAGTATGTTTTTTATCTAACTTTAAGACTTAAGTTATAATACTTTAACTTTACTAAGGCTTAGATTCTTCCTCTATTAACAAATATTCTATATTAATATATAAATATATTCTTAGATAGCCACATGGTTGTAGTAAGACTAATACATATCATATATTTATATTTATATCATATATCAAAGTTCTACTCTATAAATAACCTATCTTCTATAGTAGTATTATCTCTTTTCAAACTCTGTGAGTACTTAGTCTTCTATAGCAGAGATTGTTAGTATTTTTTTACAAATTATTTCAATTAAAAATTTATCTTATTATGACTTAGTTCAAAGAGTTAGGACATAAGAGAACTTAATAGAGTTTTCAATACACAGTATTTATCTTTATATATGCTAGGCTAATAGTCTTTTTTTTTTTTAATTCTCAACAATTTATTACATGGAGTGCAAAGATAGGCCATGGTAGTTATGTTGTAACTACATACAAAGGAAGCAGACTAACATGAAGAAGTAAATGGGGAAAAAGAAAAAAAAACAAAAAAGAAAAGAGATAGAGAACGAATTGAACCTAGACTAAGGAAAATATATAATTAATTATGATGACTATTCATTACTGATAAAGGAAAATTGTCAGTAAATGCGAATGCACTCAGGTTGGCTACCAAGAACATGACAAAGTGGCCTAAAGAGTTTCTTCTTGGATTCCAGTATCTGTTAAACCTACCATACTCATAAAGAATGTGATATCTTGATTCAATAGGATACAATCCACATAAATATTTAAACTCCTCCCTAGGAAAGAATCTAAGTCTATATTCACCAGTTGGAGCATGATTGATTATTACTCTTGAAGTATATGCACACATAGAATTCGAATAGCCAAAGACTTTGAGCCAAGACTCTTCTTTAACATAGGATAGTTTGATGATATTGTTGTCATCATTGAGTAAGTTGAGGAATTATTTCCCCTTGAGGTCTAAAGCTTGGAATGTCATTTTCCAAATGTTTAGGATGTCGTCACATTCACTTTTCTTGCTCAAGTCCAAAGATGTTTTGTAAGGAAAGAGAGGAGAGGAATTGAAGACCTTTGATTCTTTGTTGACTGTTTTGTGGAGAGACCAATTGAGATGGCTGGAGCATTTCCAGAATTCAATGGAATTGTCTCGATGTTGCAAGAAAAACTTTTGAAGTTCAGCGAGTATGGCCACTGAATGAACTTGGAAGGGATGTAAAGAGAGGTCAAAGATTTTCTTGGCCACATGAATAGAGTCAGTGACAATAATAATCTTGGAAATACCATCATGATTTGAGGCTTGGTTGATACTGCACCTAATGGCAAAGAGCTCCACTTCAGTACTGGTGACGTGAACTGCATAATGGACAGTCTTGACAATAGGGTTATTGTATGTGTACATATGCAATATAGATGTAGCAGTGTCATTTTTGATGCTTGCATCTGTGACAACAATGGTGGTAGAGAGAGAGTTTGATGACTTGATGATCATGTTATCAAGTTGTTGAGTGTGGGTTTTATCGTCATTCTGTTTGCTATGTAGATTAAATACTAATTGATTTGAGAAATTGTCAATAACTCTATGACCAGGAGAAAGTTCAGAATGAAGAGGAGTAAAAGAAGGGAAAATTCCATTAAACCTGTTGTCCATATCCACTAAGTGGCTTTTAATAAGGGAACACTGGTGTCTAGTGAGAGAGTTAAGTGAGGTAGGGTGTTGAGACGTGGATGCACTATGGGGCGACTCCATGAGTGATCGGATGAGGTGATTAGGGGGAAGTGAGTGTGCTCATAGTTGTGATCTTCCACCAAGCTTCTGAAGATGGAGTTTGATGGATATAAGTCCTGCAATAGCTTTGATACCAAACAACGGAGAGGTTTTGAAGGCTCCCAAGATCCATATAGTGGCTCTTCTTTGCATTTTCCCCAGTATTTTTAAGTGATATGACATGGGAGCACAATTGTAGAACCATAGTTGAAACCCAGATAGTACAATGGGAAAAATGTAAGTCCTATAGAGAAGGTGTTTTTGTGTTGGATTAATGCCTCGGTTTGAATTACTGAGAATCTTCATACACTTGACCATAGACGTTGCTTTGTTGAAATATTTGTTAAAATTAAATACTTCAGTCTTGGAATGCTCTACTATGAGACTGAACTTTTCAAGCAAATTTGAAATAATATTATAACTACAAAAAAGGTGGCAGTTAGAAATGTGGAATGATTTGCTCTGGGAAATGAAGAGTCCATCATCACCAAACAAAATAATAGAGATGGGAATTTTGAGATTTTTTAAATGTTTTTCTAAAATGTAGAGAAGCAGAGAAAGGTAAAGTGCTGATAAAATGGGAGAGAGTACAGAGCCTTGGCCAACACCAATATTAACATCAAATAAAGTGAAGTTTAGGGCTCCTCCTTGTGGGGAACCCTATTGAAACCACAGAAAGTGTTCAGTAGAGAGCTATCCCCCACCTACTAATCCCTTTGTACTGTCATATCCAGCAGTCCTCCTTGCTAGGAGACCTCCCTATTTGGTCTGCAATCTAGTCTATTCAATGGCTGACAGTAGGCTAAGCCTTTAACCAATCAGCTTCCTAGGATCAGATTGTTATTACCCTCGTTCCCTATTTTATATTGACCTATTCTTTTGGTTCCAGTTACAGGTATCACCAGACACAGTGCTCACAATGAGAATTAGTCTAACTACTTGGTCTTGTAAGATCTGCAAATCCTGTCCTCTAGAAAGTCTATTACTAGACCTTACATCCTAACAGCAGTGTAATGCTTGCTAGTCCTATGGTATACACCAATTATAAGAACCAAGAACTCTAGTGGTTACCATATGATATTACTACTACATAATCACAAAGTTAAGATATTTACACTTAGAGAGAATTGAATCCTCAACCTTTTGAACACTCACTCAAGTGCTTTCACCAGGTCTTCAGTGATTGAAATCACTAGACTACTGGGGCCTTTTAGGCTAATAGTCTTTATAGGCCTAATCTAACCTATCCTAAAAACTATATATTATATATATATACAAGATCAATATGTAGAAAATATGTTATATAATATCATTGGTTTAAAACCTTTTATATTCTTCTGTGCTATGTGATTATGTGACTGTGACTGTGATATGTGTGACAGACTTTGTGACTGTCACATATAATATCATGCTAAACCCTAATCTAAGTTATAAAAATAAAAATATAAATAAATAAAAAATAAGAGAAAATAATAAAATAAACAAAGTCTATTGTCTTTAACTCTGACATGTCTAGCTTGGAGCTAGCTTAAATACTAATCTTACTTAGTATAGGTAATTGCTGAACTATATAGTAATAATACTATTTAAGTTTCTAAGTATTTTAAAGAACTAGTAAATATACTGTAATCTCTCTTCTAATAATTCACAATATTTTTTATTACTATTAATAAATAACCTTGCCCTAAAGCCCATGTGTTGTCCATAAGTACACTATATGTATATCATAAGGTAAACATGTTATTAACATACATCTTAATATTATCTTTCTAGCCTCTTTTTTTAAAGTCTAGGCCTATGAAATCACATTATGTGACATGTCATGTGACCATGGTCATATGCCTCTTCATCATCCAAAAAAAGAAAAAAAATGTTAAATCATGCAAAATAGATAAAAATAAAGGAAAAATGTTAGTTTCCAAGTGCACCATAACAATCATATACTAAGTATAATCATATAAATAATCTGTTTCCTACAGCAGTATTATCTCTCTGTAAGATCTCATATTTAATCTATCTTTTATAGCAATGTTATTCTTTGTAACATCTCTATATATAATCTGTCTTTTGTAGTGATATTATCTTTCTATTTTAACCCCATAAGTACTTGGTCTTTCATAGTAGAATTTACTCCTTTCTAATCCAAACTTCTGTTAGTGGCTTATTACTGAAATTTTTACTCAGCATAGCTACTGATATTACCTAGGGCTATACTATAAAGTAATGATACTATCTAAGTACTCTTTTATATTACTCAGTATTTAAAATCTAGTAGATATACTATAATCTGTAGTCTTCAGTTTGATATTAAATACTAAAATCTGGTGTTTACAGTAACATACTTATCCTATTATAATCCTGAGAGTTACCACTTAATATATCTAGCTCTGATTCTTTGATATAATTTCTTCTTTCCAGATAATATCTTCTCTTTTCTTATTGGGTAATATTAATGAGCAGATATTACAGAATTACCTAAATAATTGCATTTTCCCCTATGATACCTTTACACTTATATTAAGCATTATAGCCTTAAGCACTCATTGCTTAGTATCTGAGTCAAGTGAAATCTACTCAGACTTACATCTATCAGGACTCATTCTCTTAAATTATCTCCTCTGAAGTTGCAACCATACAGCAATTAGATGGTACAGCACATAAGCTGAAGCCAAGGTTATTTGCAAAGCTTATAAGTCTTTGCTTCTTGAACAAATTTTTATATTTGGTCCAAACCTCATATAATCCTGTAGACTTTTACTTCCAAGTGTAAATTATGTCTAATACAGAGAGCACACTGATGAGAAAAAGTATATCAACTTAACACTAGAAATTAGTGTTGATAGTATAGGAACTATAGTCAATTATCAGATTAGTAATTTACAGAGTATCTACTAGTTCTTAAATAAAAATAAAAGTGTCTAAAATACTTGGAAACTTAAGTGGTACAATTACTACATAGTTATGCAGTTATTTATATCAAGTAAGATTAATGTCTAAACTTGGCTCTAAGCTAGACAAATGTTTGATCAAGCTAATCTACAGAGAGATACTGACTAAGTATAGAGTTAGAATAGGAGTAAACTTCATTGTGGAAGACCAAATACTTACAGAGTTTGATGAGAGATAACACTGTTATAAAAAATAAGTTGTTTATGGTAAACTTTGATATATGATATATATCTTGCTAATATAATTCTATATAAATAAATAATACTTTAACAACTTATTATAAATGCTATATATTTTTACTTAGTCATGCTGTACTAATTACAGCATAAGTATGAACAAGTAAAATATTTATTCAATAGCAATACTTAAGTAGAGTTCTTACTATATGTCTATTTTATATACTATTGCAGAATAGTATCAAGTATGGTTCATACTCAGACAAAAGACTATGGAGTTCAAGTTAGAGTTTGGATCAAGTATGTAAACCTATCTAAGAAATAGAAGGTTGCAGACTTTGTAAACAATCTTGGCTTCAGCATGTATATTATATTTCTGTATTTTATAATTTGAAAGAGAACCAGAAAAATAAATATGAGGAAAGTTAAGAAGTTAGGTATAGGCATTCAAGAAAAGTGTCAACTTTAGTCAAGTTTCAAGCTAAGAAATACAGAGCATTTATATAGCTAAAATACTAGTACTTGATAACTAGAACAATATTTGAGAATTAGAAAAGATAGGTAATTACTCTGATTAAGCTAAAATACCTGGATGTGACTTCATGAAAATCATCAGGATGTCATATGATAAGCTATAGAGTGATTGGCTATGGAATAAAGCTAGATTAGAAGAGAAATATCTACTTCTGCAGATGTTTTGGACAGTGCATATGTTATGTAAGCATTATGCATGATGAGAGTTAGATATTTTGGATGTGTTTGGGCTAGTATATACTGGATACTTGTTACTTAGTTACAATTTTAGATAATAAAGATAGAATTTGAGTCTTAAGTATTAGAAGCAAAGATATACTTATATATTGAGTAATATTAGGGCAATTGAAACAAAAATATAAATTTTGTACTTTAAGCTCTAGAAAAAATCTAAGAAAACAAAATTGGATTTTCTAAAAATGGCAACTATTCTAAATGTATTCTAATTTAGTAAAACAATGCTAATCTAAGCAAGAAATAATATTATAAACTAAGTGTTAGGATAAAAGACTAACTTGTATGCTAAGTAACATAAGAGAACTTAGTAGAGTTCCTAATACAAGGTAATTTACTTTATATATCCTATCTGTTGGTCTATATACTAACCTACTTTAAAATGATAACCAAAAGGTTCAATAATGTTTTTTAGGTCATATATGACAGATATAACAAAGTATATCATACTTCCATCATAATTTGTGGTATTTGTGACTATCATATATGATGTTACATTATGCTCTCTTAGCTAAGACTATATAAGAAAAAAAACTAAACCATAAAAAGCAAAAAAAGATGAAACAACTAAGTCTACTTTGGTGATTTCTGACAAATAGAGTTAAGATGGTCAGAAACACTAATGGAAATATCTAGAATATTATCTAAAATTAACAGAGGCTTCTTTCATAATGACTAAAAATATAGAAGGATGATTACATAAATGTTATAAACTTAATATCTTAGAGTGAGTTAAAAAAAGAAATCTTGTATAGGGTTTATATAAGCAAATATGATAAAGTTCTTGGTACAAAACTAGCTATCTTATATATGCTAGATTACTGGTCCATGCTACAGTCTCATTAGCCTATCCTAAAGACCATACATATTCCTTAAGACTAACATGCATAGAACATGCTGTATAATGTCATCTTATTCCAGAGCCTTCTATGATGTTCTTTTGTGACATGTGATTGTGTGCATTTGTGACTGTGACATGTGACATCATACTAACACTAACCCTAGATTCCAAGGTAGAAAATAAAAAGAAATGAAAATAATTAGAGTCTACCATCTTCAATTCTGATAGTAGGTAGGAATAATAGAGTTAATAATAGATATCAGAGTTGGTGACATAATAGGGATATCAAACTCTGCAAACTTGACAATAGATATTGAAATTAGTAGTTTCTTTACAAGTAATACAAGAAAACTCAATAGTGTTCCATATTACAACTTAAAGATCTTAGAGTGGATCAATGAATAGAATCTTGTACTAGGGTTAACACAAGAGAACTTGATAGAAAACTCTGTATAGGATTATTTACCTTACATACCTAAAACTAATGGTTCATGCTCTATTACATTAGCCTTGTTACGATTGACACCTCCTGGATATAGCATGGATATAGGCAAAGAGTAATGATAACATGATTGGCTGCGCTGCATGTAGCTCAGTCAACACCTCATATAGTAGGTGTACTGTCCTTGCTTCATCCTCATGTTCTATGACCTGTTTTCCTCATGTACTCTAGACACTTGCCTCATAGACTATCCATATATATAGTATAGATACTACTCTGTATTCCTTACGCTTTACCAATTGAACTCCATCCCTATCCTTCCTCAAGTCTTTGCCTAAGTTGCAACCTGAGCCAAGCCTAAGGTCGTAATAAGCCTATCCCAAATAACCATGTGTTTGTCTTAAGGTCAACATGTGTATAACATGTTGTATAATGTTATCTTTCCAAAACCTTCTACCACTTCTATTATGACATGTTATTGTGTGACAGTATGACAACTGTGTGACAGTGACCTTTGATATTATACTAAACTCTAATTCTAGTTTTTAAAATTCAACTTTGACATTACTGTTAGGAGTACAGTATGAAGTATATATATAGTACCACCTAGATGTTAAAGCTAAGCTTGACATTATATACTTTGAGCATAACTGGTTCAGTAACTGGTCTGTTTCAAACATTCCTACTACAATATAGTCTACTTTATATACTTTAAGTATTGGTCCATGTATATTTATAATGCTGTCACAGTCACATGATCATGGGATTACAATGGAAGAAGATAGAAGATTCTGGAAGGAATGATATTATACAACATATATAACATATATTGACCTTAAAAAAGATACATGGTTATTTAGGGTAGGCTAATTACAGTAGTAGCACAGACCATCAGTCTGGGTATATAAGGTAGACAATCCTGTACAGAGTTCTCTATTGAGTTCTCTTGTGTAAATCCTATACAAGATTCCTCTTATTGACCAGCTCTAAGACCTTTGAGTTGTAACAACCTTGTATTAGGGTTAACACAAGAGAACTTGATGGATTTAACTATGTAAGATAATCTACTTTATATACTATAGAGTTTAGTCTGTACACACACTTCAACTATTCTAAAGTATATGTATTTACTATGAAGACTATATGTGTAGGCCATGTAGCATGATGTTATTGTTCTAGGACCTTCTATAGTATATGATTGTGACTACATCATATAACATGTGATGTTACACTAAACTCTAATTCTCAGTTCTAGAATAATAAAATGAAAATGAAAAGGGAATGAAAATGAGAGCTAAGAATGAGAAAGGAAAATAATTAGAGTCTACCATCTTCAATTCTGATAGTATTAGTCATAAGTACACTATGTGTATACCATAAGGTAAACATGCTATAAACATGTATCTTGATATTATCCTTCTAGTCTCTTCTCCTAAGTTTTAGGCCTATAATATAATGTCATGCAACCACAGTTATGTGCCTTTTCATCATCTAAAAAATAAAAGAAAATGAGAAATCAAATCAAAGAAAATAGATAAAAGGAAAATAAAATCAAAATAAAATATAAAAAGTTCAAGCACACCATGACAAGTAGAATCTGTAACATTTTATCTGGTCAGATGACTGTATAACAGTGATAGGTAACATATATCACAATTTTATCACATTATATCCTCTTAGCTAAGTCTGAAAAAGAAAAAAGAAGCCTATAAATTGTCTTTGGCAATTGGATATATTAGTGAAGTTGGTCTAAGACTACTGGAGACTCTCTACTTCAAATAAGGTCAATATATTACCTACTCTACTAACTGAGCAGATATTTTATCAAGTTGATCTGTGATAAGCCACTGCTGGAGGTCAGATGTTGAATAGGAGTAAACTTCACTATGGAAGACAAAGTACTTATGGAGTTGTGGTGGGAGTAATCTGCTGTGGAAAATGTTAACACTTAGAGTTTGGACTTGGACATTTGACAGGTAGTCTGTATACTACTGTGATATTACTATCTTGTTAGATTAGTATGACATATCCCTATTGAGAAGAAAATGAAAAAATGAGAAAAGAAAAGAAAGTTCTTCAAGTAGGTAGTTCATAGCAGTTGGTGGAGAGCTTATAGAGCAATGTTAGACAAATGGATATAACTTGAACTGGTTAATGATAGTATATCTACTAGGATTTATATACTCTACATAATATATAAATTGTT
>Ga0157364_1007794_pt1 | contig 11096 bp, 10 predicted proteins | sample AttsexASBM2_FD_111476 | JGI IMG/M metagenome (GOLD analysis project Ga0157364, IMG submission 111476) | Fungus gardens microbial communities from leaf cutter ant in Ribeirão Preto, State of São Paulo, Brazil - Atta sexdens ASBM2 | ecosystem: Host-associated > Fungi > Mycelium > Unclassified ... | reverse complement strand
CTTTTGTATCTGAGAATTAGATCTCAGACTTAACAATATTAGTTTTCATCAATAATCATCAATCATTATCTCTCATTATTATTAATATCTATATTGATTCTAATTATCATTGTTATCATTATTGAACTTTTGAATCACTTCTAAACCTCTGAGAGTGTATCCAAGATTCAGATATCACAAATAAGTAAGTAGTTCATTTTGTAATACTAATATTACATGAGAGTGAAGTAAGGTACAGTTTAATAATAAGTCAGACATAAAACAAACCCCAGCACATATCCAGCATGAAGTAAACTCCTGTAAAACATAAGATAGTAATTGTGCAATCATAACAATGTATATTATATATTATTAACATGTAGAATATTATTATTATTCTAGAACCTTCTATATTTTTCTATATAATACATGATAGTTTGTGACAGTCATGCATGATGTCATGCTAAGCCCTAACCCTAAGTTCAAAAGATAAAATAAATATAAAATAAAATAAAATGAGAAAAGAAAAAGAAAACAAATAAAGTTTACTATTTTTGACTTTGACATTATTCTTTCTTCAAGATTTCTCTTCCAGAGAAACTGACTTCTATTTTTGCCAGTTCTTCTTCAACTTTCTCAAATATTCTTCTTTGAATTTTCCATCATCCTACCCATCTAATATTTTTGCTATATATTTTTCTAGTAATTCTTCTCTTCCAAAGTCTTTTTCTTCTACTATATCCAACTTCTCTTATTATTTTACTTCAGTACTCAACCTCTTCTCAAACTCTGCTACTGCTTCCTTCACATTTTTTAAGTTCTCCTCTTTCTCCCATGTGTTGCTTTCTATTACTTTACTACTTTTCTTATTTTTCTTTTATTTAAAATTTTTTCTACCTTCTACTTTTTGAGTTTTTCTACTTCTACTGGTTTTGCTTCTTCTATCCTCTATTTCTCCACTTGCTCTTTATATTGTACTACTCAACTGATGTTCACTACCAGATGAATTCTCATCAATGTTGGCAGTCATAATTTGACTACATTAGTAGAAACTGTTTCTACTTCATCAATGATATATGAACTAACATATCAATCCACTAATTTCTTTGCAGGCCATTTTTTAAATACCAGATCCTTTATACTTAGTATGACTTTGTCTCTCTTCTTCCATTCTTCAGTTTCTCTTCTTTCCTTGTCTACTTGCTGCTTTATTTCTTCCTGCACCTTTCTTAATACCACTCTAGCCTCTTCTTATATCTTCTTTATCATTCCTGCAAATTCTGTTGCTTTTTCCACTTTTTATTTTCTTCTTATATCTGATTTCTTCCTTAATTCTCTACTATAGTTTGCTATAAATAGAGACACTTTGGTTACTAAATATGTTTTGTTGTTTACTGTGAACTCAGCTATCACTAGCCATTTTGGCCAATCTTTTTGCCTATAATCAATAGAAAACTGTAAATATTGTTCCAGTTTTTGGTTTATTCTTTCTATCTGACCATCTGTTTGAGAATAGAATGATGTTGACAACTTTGTCTCAATTCCCAACATTTTGTTCAGCTCTCTTGTCAATTCTACTACAAATTATGGCCCTCTGTTTAACACCACACTTTCTAGAAACCCATGCAACTTCCACATGTTATTTCTAAACAACTGTGCTAATCCTTTTGCCAGTATTCCTTCCATTATTACTATAAAATGTGTCATTTTTAACAACCTATTGCAAACTACTAGAATTGCATCCTTTTCAGCTACTAGCAGTAACTTTGTAATAAAATCTACCATCAGATATATATATAGCTTCTTCAGTATCTCACTTAACTTTAACTTCCCCACTGATACCTCTGTTCAATTCTTCATTCTTTGACACAAGTCACAACCATCTACATATTTTCTTACATTCCTTATTACTCCTAGCCATCAATAATTCCTTGTAACCAACTCTGTTATCTTCCACCTTCCTTCATGTCTAGTCACTGGCACATTATGATGTAACCCAGATTATTTCCACCCTCAACTTCTTATTCTTTAATACATACATCTTTCCCTCTTTCAACACCAAATCTCCTTCCACCTGCCATTTGTCTTCTTGTAATACGTTAACTCCTGCTTTCTTCATCTCTTCCACTACTCTAACTACTTCTTTATCCTTTCCTCTAGCTATTTTTATTTTTCTAATATTTCTACTTCAGATCCTTCTATTACTAGTTTAGCTAAGCTACAAATTCATTGTTCTTTAATTCTTTTCTACACTTACTCTCTAGTCCAGTCTTCTGCTAAGTCTATTCACCTTCTCCATTTTTGTTCCTAGTATATGCTTTAAAGTGAAGTTGAATCTTAACAAATAGAGTGTTCAACAGGCTTATCTTCTATTTAACTTCTGTACCTTTATAAAGTATTTTAAATTCTTGTGATCTATCTAGATCTCAAACTTGAATTTGGCACCTTCTAGCAAATATCTCCAGTTTTCCAACCCTCTTATTACTGCCAACATTTCCTTGTCATGAATTTCATAGTTTTTCTTTATTTCATTGAGAGATTTTGAGAGATATACTATAGGTCTCTATCGTCCATCTTCACACTCTATAGATAACATTCCTCCTGTTGTATAATCTGATGTATCAACTTCCATTCTCATTTTTTGTCTAAGTCTAATGCTACTAATACTGGTTCTTTTGTAAACCTCTCCTTCAACTCCCTAAATGTCTTTTTTTGTCTTTTCATCCAATCCCACCTCTAATCCTTCTTCACCAAATTATATAATAGTCTAACTATCACTGAAAAATCCTTGATAAACTGCCAATAGTAATTAGCTAGTTCTAAGAACTTCTGTATATTTTTAATTCCTTTTAGAGTTAGCCAGTTCAATACTCCCTTCACCTTTTCCTCTTTCATCTTAATTTCTTCTGGCCCTATTACTACTCCTAAAAATTCTACATCTCTCACCTTCCACTTGTACTTCTTTGGTTTTACATATAAATCATTTTCTGCCAGCCTTTTTACTACCTCTTTTACTACTTCATCATGTTCTTTCTTCTCTTCTATGCTTACTATAACATTATCTATAAAACTCACTACCTCCCCAATGTTGATCAAGTTCCATAGGATCTTATTCATCATTGTTTGAAATGTGACTAGAGAGTTTGTAAGTTTGAAAAACATTACAGTTGGTTCAAACAATCCTTCCAGAGTCATAAACACTACCTTCCACTCATCTCCCTCCTTTTATTATAGCCTCATCTCAAGTCCAACTTCATAAATACTTTCTTAGTACCAATGTTCTCTATAATATCTGAAATTAAAGATAAAGAGTAGTTATTCTTAATAGTCCATTCATTTAAATATCTGTAATCCTGAATTATTCTCTTCTTACCATCCTTTTTTCCTACAAAGAATACAGGTACTATTTGAGATGACTTCAAGAATCCAATGTATCCTTTCTTCAATTGTTCTTTGATAAACTTACATATCTTTCCCCTTTCTTTCCTTGACAACAGATACATCTTTCTCTTTCTTGACACAAACTCTTCCTTTACCTCTATTGCATCAATGGTATGCTTGGACACTAACATTTTTCTTTTCTTTTTATCTATTTTTCTTGATTTAATATTTCTTTTCTTTTAATTTTAATTTTTCTTTTTCTTGGACAATGAAGAGGCATGTGACTGTGGTCACATGAAATGTCACATGATGTGAGATCATAGGCCTAGATTCTGGAAGAAGAGACTAAAAGAATAACATCAAGGAACATATCAATAGCATGTTTACTTTATAGTATATATATGGTACACTCATGAACAATGTATAGACTTTAGGGCAAGGTTATTTATTGTTAGCATAGACCATATATGTATAATATAAATAGGGTAGCAATCCATCAAGAACTCCTTGTCAAGTTCTTTTGTGATCCCTATGAGATACCATCTTTAAGTTTACTTACTATTTAGTCTTTGTGACTAAGTAGTTATCACAACATATTGCATAATTCTTCAACTTCTTTGTTGACATTCTTTCACTTGCTTTCTTTCCAAAGATATGTATCTATTTGTAGAACCTCTGAGAAACCAATTTATTAGCCTCTTTTTCAGACTTTGCTACTTTCTCATTCTTATCCCAAATTTTCTATTCCTCTACCACCTTCTTTACTTTCATTATCATCATCTTTTTTAGTTTTTTCTTCTTTTTTCTTTCTTCCTCTTTCTTCTATTCTTTCTCTTCTTGTTTCTTTTCTTCTTTCTTTTGTTTTTACTACTCTATTTTTTCCTACTTAAGTCTCTACTATTTTTCACACTCCTCTAGGCATCTCATCTTTACTTCTCCTATTCTCTAATCAATCTCAGGATTGTGGCAAACAAGTCATAGTATTCCTAAAATTATACTCTACTTTTGATTCCCAATCAAGTTAATCTCTATCCTCTCTTCATATTCTTGGTAATAAATATTGACTTCTACTATATATATATACTTAATGGATCTCTTCTTGTTGAAGAAACTATTCAAATTTCTCATATATATTAATCTTTCTATTTTCTTCAACTTGAACCCCTGCTGTCAAAGTTGTGAATAATAGACTTTATTCTATTTTATTTTATTTCCTTTATTTTATCTTTTGAGTTTCTTATTTAGGACTTAGACAAAAATGTGACAGTCAGAAATGTCACAGTCACACAATCATGTAACACAGAGAAGATCATAAAAGGTTCTGGAACAAATGATGTTATATAGCATAGCAAGCACATGTACTTTAGAGTAGGTTAGTAGTAGTGTACATACAGACCTTGGTCTGTAGTATATAAGGTAGACTAGTTTGTACTTGAAACTCTATTGAGTTCTTTTATATTACTCAATATAAAAGTAGTCTTTTGTTTTTACTTTAAGACTTAAGTTATAACACTTGCTTTTTTACAAACTCTGAACTCATAACCAATTCTGTTGCTCTACTATCCAACAATACCTCCACTGTTACTCCTTCTTGTATATCAATTTTCTCTAACCCAATCTTTACCATTACTTCTCTTAACATGTTCTCATTGTTTAGGTCATAGTATAATATATTATCTATCACTTTACTAAGCATTGCAAACTTATTATTACTAGAGCCTAGTTGAAGACTACTAGACTCTCTTTCCCATTTAAATTAGCTACATTGTTACATTATGTCATAGTATGCTTGAACCCTTATATTTTTATTTTATTTTATTTTAATTTTATTTCTTGAACAATGAAGAGTCACATGACATTATGACATTGGTCTAAAATCTGGAAGAAAAGACTAGAAGGATAATATCAAGATATATGTCAATAGCATATTCACTTTACAATGTATACATTGTATACTCATGGCAGATGCATAGACATTATGGTAGAGTTATTTATTATTAGCACAGACCATATGTTACTAGTATATATAGTATAGAAATACATTGGAGACTCCTTGTCGAGTTCTCTTGTAATTCTTATAAGATACTTTGCCTATAAGTTTACTTAAGTAGTTTATTGGTTGTCTTGACTAGTGGTTGCAACAATATATTGTCTCCATATTCAAGTCTCCTTTCTTATCCTATAGTTCTCCTATTTCTATAATTTCTAGTAATATAACTAAAACTCCTGTAGCTATAACAGTTTCTACCACAGTCCACCTCTGTTAGAAGCTAATACAGTGGACTTGTTCTTTCTCCATTCTAGTTTCTCATATAAAGTCTTTCTATTTTTCACTTGGACTTTTTCTATCTTATATCTCTCTTTTCTCTTTTCCTCTTATTCTAAAAATAGAAGAAACAATGTGCCATAACAAGATATGACAATTATCATTCAAAACACTCACATCACAGTCACCATCACAATATTATGTGATGTTATAGAAGGATAATGTCATACATTATAAAAAATAAAATAACTTTATTTACATAAACTCATAACATTTAGAATAGGCTAGATGTAAATGTGTATAGACCACATACCAGAAATATATAAAGTAGACAATTCTGTACTAAGAACCTTACTAAGTTCTTTTGTGCTCAACAATATTAGTTTCTTCTTTTGACCAAACTCTTGGACTTAAGTTGTAACAACCTCCATTGTATATAGATTGCACCTTAGTATGAATTCTGTCTACTGTTATTGCAGATTTGCAATGACTGCATTCATTCTCTCTACTCTCTCTATTAGAACAGGCTCTACTGTTGGATCTCCTGCCACCTTAGCCAAATCTGGGGCTGAGACAATCATTATTCTTGTGCTCCACCAGTAGTTGGTAGTATATTCATTCTTTAAACTAGAGCTCCTATCTCTTTCCTTCCTCTCAACCTCTTCTTTTCTTATCTGCTCTCTCTCCAATACCTATCTAAGTTTGTTACCCTTTTATACCATTGTTCTATATTTCTAGAAGGTCTTTCTGTCTCTATGAAAGCTCCTTTCTAATTGTGAGCTCCTTTCTAATTGTTCTATTCATTCTTCTTTTAAATTCAATTAATGGCCTTTTTTTATATCCACTTTCTCTGGCTGCTCTTCTAACCTTTTGAACAAACTCTTCTATTGTTTTACTCTCTTGCTCTGCTTTCTTTAATTCTGCCATCTTTATTGTTTTGTCATTTTCTTCTCCAAACTCTTCTTTTAAATATAATAAGAAATTTCCCACTGTTGTATAGCTCAAATTTCCACTCTCCAAATCTTCTATGATGTTTTCCTTCCACACATCTGCTGATCCTCTTTGTACATATGACAACATCCATTGCACCTGCTCTTCTACTGAATCATTTCTCATTCTTATCCTAATTAAAAGTTTATATGCTGTAAGAAATCCTGAAAATTTCCCTATCTTCCCGTTGAACATTGGTGGCTTAGCCACTTCTATATTTGACCCTGTGTTGAGTCCAGAGACTGCTGTCTCAACTCCTTACCTTCCTTTTCTTCTGGCTAATAATACCTGCAAAGCTGCTATCTATTCTTGCTACTACCTTATTTGAAGCAACAGCTGGTTAATATTATGTTGACTCATAATGTTGTAGTGTGAGGGTGAATCAATAGGTAATGGTGGTTGTGGTGATTGTGTGGGAGATGATGATGTATAAAAGAGTAGGGTAGAACTGGTGCTGGTTTCTTTCTCAGACTCATAATCAGAACTTGACTCAATCTCAGTAAGTACTAGTAGGCCTTTTTCAAGTCCTATCACATACTGTCTACTAACTATCTAAATGACTTACTACTGTTCTAATAATTGTATACAAGTATCCCTAAGAAGAAAATGCCTACTTTAGATGGTGTTATAAGAGCTCCTACTATTTCTCTATATAGACTGATCACAAGTAGACCAGTAGTACAGAGCTACTATGTGAATAAACTATCTAACATGTACATAAAAAGTAATATGCCTACTATATACTAGTAAGCTTTAGTACAAAATAAATAGCTAAGCTTTTTTTATCTAGCTAGTATATCTCTTATGCCTAAAGTTTAACAATTCTTCTTGACTAAAGAACAGTATTGTTTCTTGTTTGAGAATGATGAGAGAGTAAAGAAAAGAATAGAGAAGACCTTGGTTGGATGGTCTCAAGAATGGAAATCAAGCTCTAATATTATGACTTAAGACTCAGTGATAAGTCAAAAGAGAAATCTTATATAGAGTTTATACAAGAAAACTTGATGGAGTTCTAAGTACAAAAGTGTTTACCTTATATACACTAGACTACTGGTCTGTGCTACACTAACTTTAGCCTATTCTAAAGACCATGCATACTATATACTGTTGACATGTAGAATGATATTATTGTTCCAGAACCTTTTATATTCTTCTGTGTAATATGTAATTATGTGACTATGACAGTATTTATGTAATATGTAATAAATATGTGATACAGTGTCATGCTATGTAACAGTTTGTGACAGTTACATATGATATCACTAAACCCTAACTCTAAGTCTGAAAAATAAAATAAATATAAATATAATCTACTTTTTTTAACTCTGACATTAGAGCAGATTAGAAGTAGTGTGTGGTGTATAAGATAGACTAGATTATACTAGAAACTCCATTGAATTCTCTTGTGTTTCTCAATATATGCTTTATTTCTAACTCTTGGATCTAAGTTATAACATCAATATTATTAAGTATATTTTCTACTACTTACATAGTATATTTAACTACAAGCTTGTTTATCAGGCTAAGAAAAGACCAGATAAACCAGTAGTTTATTTAGACTCTAACTGGGCTAGAAATTGTCATAATTGTAAGTCTATTACTAGTTTTGTATCTTGTTTTACTGATAGTATTATTACCTAGGCTTTGTTATAACTCAAACTCAAGTAACAGAGTAAAAGTACCTTTGTATTAGCTAACACAAGAGGATTTGTTAGAATTCCTAGTACAAGTGTGTCTACTCTATATATCTCTAGTATATGATCTGTATATGCTTTATATCTAGTTTATCCTAAATGTTATGAGTCATCTAGATAAGAGTCACTATTTCATATAATATATGACATCACTCTTCCGATGTGTTACATGATGCTGTAACTGTGACTGTAACATTATATTATTTCCCTTTACTAAGTTCAAAATAAGAGAAAAAAGAAAGAAGAGTCAAAATAAAAATAGAAGAGACTGAAATAATAGAAAAAAATAGAAAAAAAACAAGTTCACCATCCTCAAATCTAACAGGCTTTATATAAACAAGTCTGTATCTCTATTTCTTTAACTGAAACTGAGTTTATTGTTATAACTATAGAATGTTAGAAAGCTCTTTAGCTTTGAAATTTCTTTGATTTTCTTTATCTTCCAATTATGGCTCCTACTCTCCTTCAATTTGAGAACTAATCTGCCATCACTATTATTACAACTAGAAATATTAATGATTATACCAAGTACATTGATATAAAATACAAATTTGTTTGTAATTGAAATAAGTCTGAAGATATTGCCACTTTATTTATTTTTACTAATCAGTAGCTTGTTTTTTTTAATATCAACAATTTATTATATGAGATGTGATAGCAGTCTGTACCTATAAGAGAATTTATATATGGAGTAACAAATCCTAACTTTACTTATGTAGTTATCCAATATAAAGAAGTATTAAGGAATTGAACTCATAACCTTAAGTAGATTTGAGGTAAGCATAATACATGTAGATAGAAGACTTTTCTACTATACTATCTCTTCCCCAATCAACAGCTTGTTGATAATTTTACAAAGACTCTTTCTCTAATTAAGTTCTTATTATTTATTTTTATTATTCTCAATTATTTCAGACATATTTTCTTATATAAACTTCAAGTATTACTGATACTCTTTTATTTTTACATAGTCTTTTCGTACATTTCAGTCTTATTCTATATTACTGAAGTAAGAATATTCTAATATTAATGGGCTGAATTCTTACTTATATATATCTATAGTATTTCTCCATCACTCTAGATATTATTCTTATCAATATAGTCTCATTCCACATTGCTAAGTATTTTTATATCATTCTAAATCTCTGCTACTTATTTTAACATTTGAAGACCTAATACTTAGCAGATATTCAAACTTTTATTTGAGCTCTTATTATTATATATAGATAAGAAGAGTAGAAGATCAAGAAAATCCTGGACAATTACTAATACCACAAGAAATATTAATATCTAGTCAAGTAAAAGAGCTTTGGTCTAGAAGAAAATTCCTAGAAAAATACTTCTAATGTATTTGTGCTAGATAAAGTAGTGAAGTTTCATTGACTAAACTGTTATGACTTAAAGGTCTTAGTGTGGATTAATAAGAAGAACCTTGTATAGGAATTACACAAGAGAACTCAATGGAGTTCCTAGTACAAATTGTTTATCTTATATACTATACTGGATAGTCCATGCTACTACTACATCTAGTCTACCCTAAAGACCATGTGTAAACCATAAGATCAAAATGTGTTAACATGTTGTATAACATCATTATTCTAAATGTTTCTATTCTATTCCATCATAATTATATAACTATGGTGGTGTCTTATGACATGTGACTTGCATGACACATCATGTGATGGGCTTTGTGACAGTTGTAACCCTGGCATCATGCTAAACCCTAACCCGAAATAAAAGAGAAACAAAAAATAAAATGAAAATGAAAAGAAAATGAAAAAGAGAAATAGAAAAATAAAGTCTATTGTTTTCAATTCTAACATAAACCCTTAAACCCCATGTATTAAAATTGAAGATAGTGAACTTTGTTTTATTTTATTTCTCTCTTATTTTCTCTTTATTTTTATTTTATCTTCTTATTAGAGACTTAAAACTAGAATTATAGTATGATAACATATATGATAGCTATTATAAATTGGTCACATATATCATAGTCACAGTCACACTATCATGTAACACATAAAGAATATAGAAGGTTTTAGAAAGATTATGTCATACAGTATATTAATAACATGTTAACTTCATATAGTATACATAACCTTTAGAGCAGGTTAGTAATAAGTCTTATATAGTATATATAAGATAGACATTTTATACTAGAAACTCTATTAAATTATCTTATATTAACCTAATACAAGATTCCTCTTTTGTTTTATCTCTTGTATCAGAATTGAAAATAGTAAACTCTATTTAGTTTTATTTTCTTTCTCATTTTTATTTTATTTTCCATTTATTTTCTTATTTTGAACTTAGGGTTAGGGTGTAGTATGACATCATATATGATATGGTATCACACATCTGTCACATATCACAAAGAACCTTATAGAAGATTCTGAAACAATGATGTCATACTACATATCAATAGTATATAGTATACATATCTTTTAGAATAGACTAAATTTAGTATAATATGGACTATTAGCCAAGTGTATATAAGGTAAACATTTTATAACTGGAACTCCATCAAGTTCTCTTGTGTTACCTAATACAAGAATAATAATTCTTTTGCTCTAATCTTTATATTACAAAATGAACTACTTACTTATTTATGATATCTGAATCTTGAATACACTCTCAGAGGTTTAGAAGTGATTCAAAAGTTTAATAATGATAACAATGATAATTAGAATCAATATAGATATTAATAATAATGAGAGATAATGATTGATGATTATTGATGAAAACTAATATTGTTAAGTCTGAGATCTAATTCTCAGATACAAAAG
>Ga0157364_1007793_pt1 | contig 11098 bp, 7 predicted proteins | sample AttsexASBM2_FD_111476 | JGI IMG/M metagenome (GOLD analysis project Ga0157364, IMG submission 111476) | Fungus gardens microbial communities from leaf cutter ant in Ribeirão Preto, State of São Paulo, Brazil - Atta sexdens ASBM2 | ecosystem: Host-associated > Fungi > Mycelium > Unclassified ... | reverse complement strand
CTTTTTCTTTTCTTTCTGTCTCTACAGTTGTCATGTGGTTATACAACAGTAGAATTTGACAGACCCTGAATAGTTCCTCATTCTAAGGTTGCTAGAACCTCTTATTTATCATCTGCATTCCAATTTTATCAAGAATAAGAAATAGCAATATCTTATAAATCACTCTAATAACTCAAAAGTCACTCAGTGAACTGTGAACAACTATTTACTGTAAATAACTAGAAGTTGAAAGTACATTTATAGAAAGTTGTATATTTGATCAGATATATAACTGATATATTAACTTGTTGAAGTTGGGCCAGCACACTTCAACATCAGTAGATCAATTGTAATATGCTCTTCCTATTTTGGCTAGGTATACCCTTTTATGGCCATTGGAGAATGCTGGTCTTGCTCTTGCATTTCACCATTTCACCATGCTTTATCTGCTGTCTAATATTATCTGGGTTATACTAGAAGAGAACATTGGTTATAACTGTAAATTTTCTTTCATCTCATCTCAGTTGTCTATCAGGCATGGTTCATACTAAGAGATGAAAGTCTGTGGGATTGGCTCAGGAATATATAAAGTATAGAAACTCCATGTGATGAGCTCAATGATATAGACTTGTCAGAATAATCCTGGCTTCAGCTTATATGCTACATTGTCTATCTACCATGTGGTTACAACTTCAGATGAGTAGATGAAGTCTGGATGGAAGCAAGTGCTAATGTTGGTGTATTACTGTTAAACACTGGGGATTGAGTTCAAAAAAAATTATCTTTGTTGATTATTAGACTAGCAAATTACAGTATAACTACTAGTCTTATATACAAGTCAGATAGTTAGGAGATGCTCAGAGATTTCAGTATACAGCTCCAAGCAGAGGTTTCAGTGGTGAAATATTAACAGGGGTCAGATAGGAGAACTCTGCTATGGAAGACTGAGTTTAATAGGAGTATTCCTATCATAGAAGACTGGATACCTGAGTTGTTACATCAACACCACAGAGATATGTTGTAAGAAGGATGGGCTTGTGTCAGAGATGTTATAATGACAACACTGTCATGAGAATGTATCTTTAGAATGGATGAACTTGACATATGACGTTGTCTATCTTTACTTGATAACTCTTAAGGTGAGCAGTGAACTTTCTATTATATTGTACTAACTAGCATTAATGGTTGTGTCATAGATACTTACTGCCTGTTAGATAATATATTAGTCATCTATCTTTACTTGGTAACTCCTGAGATACTTACTACCTATTATAACTAAGTAAATATAGTTTTAAGATCAAGTTTATACCAATTATAATAAGACTATAAGAATCACTAACAATTTCCTACTCTCTATTCTTAACAGACAGTTATTACATGTTTATTTTTTATCAGAGTCCAAACTCCAAGTATATTAGAGTTACAAATATTAGACTTGGTTTTTTTTTCCTTTTCTTATTTAGAGTTGGCTAAGAAAGTGTAACATAATATTATATAGTCACAAAGTATGATAAAAACATGACATGTATTATAAGATGTGTTATATATTATATATCATGATGTTACAAATCAAAGACCTTAGAGTGGGTCAATGAAAAGAACCTTGTATTGGGTTAACACAAGAGAACTCAATAGAGAATTCTGTACAGGATTGTCTACCTTATATACAAATACCTAATAGTCTGTGTGAGCTATTTCTAGCCTACCCTAAATGACCATGTGTACACCTTAAGGTCAACATAAGTTTCACACATTGTATGACATCATCCCTCTAGAATATTTTACATCCTTCCATGTGTCATGTGACATGACCTGCTGTGTGACAGCATGATCTTGTCACTCTAACCCTAACCCTAGTTCTAAAAATAGAATAAAGGAAAATAAATTGAAATAAAAATAAAAATAAGAAATAAAAATAAGAAAATGTTAAGTCTACTTCTTTCATTCTTGACACATGATCATAGTTATACTTGTAAAAGAACTTGTCTTTGTATAAAGTTCAAGTACTCAAACTTTGTCTCTAATCTCTCTGAACTCTATAATGTTTTTTCTCTCTATTAGTCAGTACTCCACTACTCTTGCTGAACTCTATAATCTTCCTCAGGCTAATCTACTAAATCTTGCAAATCTCAGCAAGCATGTCATTAACCTTCTTTATTAAACCCCATTGGTGTTTTTGCTGTAAATTTCCTTTCTTTCTCTTTCAGTAGAATTCTAGATGTTTCTAAAGTTTCTAACTATCTGGCTATTATCATTCTTCACTTATGTCAGTACTATCTCACTAGATTGAAATAGACTTTATTAAGTATTTAGAATAGTTGTCATCTCTAGGAGTTCTTATTCTGTTTTCTTGGGACTTCTTGAAAATAAGTGCTACTCATATTTATTGGTTATGTTAATATACTTAGGACTTTCTAGAAGTTGTGAAAGTCTGCAAAACTCTACAGACTTCACTAGTTATCCTAACAATATTATTATATAACAAAGAGAACATTGTAGAAACTGCTAGAATATCTTAGATAATACTTTAGAATAGGTTAGTATAAGTATACATAGACTAATATTAAGTAGTATATAAGGTAGACAACTTTGTAGTAGAAGCTCCATTGAGTTCTCTTATGTTAACCCTAATATAAGATTTGTAAGAGAGCCTATCTCTTTGCAAAGTTCCCACTCCTAAAAAACTCTGCTAATATCTATTGTAAATCCCATAAAGTTTTCCATTTCTCTTAAACCACAAATCCTAAACACTACCATCAATTCCACAGAGTTCACTCAGTCAATACTGTTGTTCTTCATCATTGAACCCTACTGAGTTTAATCTTGCATATTATTATTATTCCATTCTATTTGTCATTGCTATAAGCTTCTTTCCTTTTTTAGCTAACTAATATTCTAAATCCTTTTATTAGAGTTCTTGATTATCTAAACATAATTATTTCTTGGTTATGTTAGTATTGTTTTGTTAGATTGGAATGTATTCTGTAGTATTTAGAATAGCTACTACCATCTATATATTCTAATTTTAACTCAGTATTGTTCCACTAGATTGCAATGAACTGTAAAGTATTTAGAGTCATAGCCATCTTTGGAAAACTTCATCCTGTTCTCTTAGTTCTTCTAAAGATAAGTTGTATTTGATTAGTATCTTGATAATATATATTCAGATTTTCCTGAAGACATAAGACCCTATATAACTCTGTAAACTTCATCCAGTCATCCTGACAGTAAAATAAGATATTCTTCCTAGAATCTCAAAAACATCTATCAGTCTAGTAGTTTTGGATTGCTTATCTTCATGTTTTGACCTCTCTCACTATTTCTTACTTTTCAACTGATCTTTAATGACCACTCTATAATATCACAAAATGAACTACTCACTTATTTGTGATATCTGAACCTTGGGTACACTTTCAAAGGTTTAGAAGTGATTCAGAAGTTCAATAATGATGACAATGATGACAATGATAATTAAGATCAATATAGATGATAAATGATGAAAATTAATATTATTAAGTCTAAAGTCTAATCCTCAGATACAGAAGTATTTATACAAAATAGTAATAGTCTGTACACAAGCTATTTTCACCACATGATCAAAACTCATACCTGGTGGAGCTATCATCTATCATAGCAGATGTTAGGCTAATTTTAGAAGGTAACTAATTATGTCACTATATTGATATACTTGTATCTTTATAAATACTGATCTCTATATGATATATGATATATCATTAAAAACTGTTTGATAAGCACTTTCCAATGCAAGTTCAATCATGTGAATCTGTCTAGCTATTCATGAAATATTAGCCAATGAAGCTTTTGCAGTTACTAATGGCCTGATATCTCAGTTATTTGTTGTCTTTTTGTACATCCCACATATGTACAGATAGCTATTATTTGAAGCTTTCCAGTGCAACTTAGTTTGTAAATACTAGTTTACTGGTTATAGAAATACAAGCTGAATAAAGTTTGTAACCCTAGGTTGATTCTAATATTCTTGTATATTCTTGAATAATGATTTCAAGAGAATTCTTGTTAAGAATTATTGATGTATCAATACTTCTAAAGCCTTTTATAAGTTCAAAAATAAATTTTTCTCTTCTTTGCTGTTCTTTATAATGGTGTGTCTTTTGTCCTAGATGAATTTATCAGCAATAGAAATATCAATGACAAGGGGAGTATGATCTGATGAATATCACAAATAAGGGAGAATAGAATGATTATCAATTTCAGTAGAGTTTGGTTGAAGAAAGAAGAGATTAATAACTAAATTTGTATTATTAATGTTGTCAGAATAATGAGTAGGAATCTGTTGAATAGAATAAAATAGATTGAGATCAAATAAGTCTACAATCTCAAGTAAAGAGTCAGTGTGAATCAAATGAAAAGGATAAGATGGATTCCAATCACTATCCCTAATATTGAAATTACCAGCCATGATTATTATATTTCAAATTTTAGCTTCAGTATCCTTGAAATACTTTAAAGCTGATTGACAATTGTCAGAGTATATATTAATCATGAAAAATATATCACCATTGTTAAAGAAAATGTTCTTTCTTAAAGCAAAACATATATGAGAGAGATATGTGTTGATATATGAAATGATGTGAGAATGTTTATTGTTATTATTCAAAGATCTGAAGAAAGTGATCTAGTTAGAATGGTTGAGTGTTCCAACTAAGCTATTGCTGTTTTCATTATAAAAACTTGGTATAGTGTAAATAAATGTCCAAGAGAGTTCTTGAATGAAAATAATATCAAAACTTTTTTGTTTCCAAGATACTGTCTATAAAAGTCCTGTTCTTATGAATATTTTGCAAAAAAATCTTGAGATTTTTTAAATCATGCTTAGATACTGCTTACAGCTGAGTGAATTAACTTGTTCCTAGAGTTCCAGAGTTCTTGATATTTCTTCATGTACCACTCCTTGTTGAAGCACAAGAGTTGGAGTCAGCTTAATGGTTGTCTTTAAAATTTAGGCAATTGAATGTGTGAGAGTAGAGTTCACCCTGCTTGGTTTTAAAATACAGAGAGTTGATCTTAAATTTTGCTTTACAGCACTAGGCAAAGTGGCAATGGTGTTCAACCTTATGAGGTCTGTTATACTTAACACATTAATAATCTTAAGCTCAACAAGCAAAAGTGATGTGTCTCCACCTCCAACAGTTCTTATACTGAGGAACACTAGTATTCATATTTGCACCTCAAATAGTGGTGATATAGCTTTCTACATTGAAGAATTGATTAATAAGAGTTTTAACAGATAGCCATATTAGATTTGGGAGAAACTTTGACTATGTAAGGTTTAGAGATGATATAAAAGTTGTTAAAAATATGAATAGACTTGATAATTGTTTCTACCACACTTAAATTGATAGGTATGTTAGTGCCTTTGATGAAATAGGAGATACTTAATAATTTTAGATATAATTTGAGCTGAGGAAGTCAAGCAGTTTGGATGTCATTTAAGTCTATGAAGTAGGCATTCTTAATGTAATTCTCTACCATGCTAAGATCAGATGGAGACACAACTTTGTTTGATATAATAATGAAACCTTGGTGATCACTATGGATAAAATCAATAATGGTATATCAGATTTAATGCCCCTGAGAGCATGATTCAAGTTGGCAATGTGATCATCTGAAGAAGCTATAAACTTGTTAATATTCTCACTGCCCATAGGGACAATAATTTATTTATATAAAGGACTTTTGGTAGTCATGTTGATATGAGGCTTTGGTTTGCCTATGTTATTGATAGTGTTATAAATGTCTTTAATCTTCTTAGATGGAAGATTAGGATAGTTGTCTTTGATTTTTAGGATTTCTTTGATACTTCCAGATAATGCTTGAGCATAAGTATGCCCTTCTTTTCTGTTGGGTTGTTTATGGGAATTTCAGTAGTTTTTCCTATGAAATTTTGACTTGTCAAGTTTCTCTTTAGAAGGTCTAAGAGAAACTGGGAAAGTAGTAGTAGATTTGAGAATTTGACAGGCTTTGGCATCAAAATTTTCTTGACAAATTGAGCGGAAACTTTGTTACAGAATGAAACACTATTGTCATCTATCTTTAAAGCACCCCATTTACTATCCACTATTATAGATAGATGAAAATGAGTGTCTAGGCCACTTGCCCAAAGCCTATAAGACTAAGAACATCTTTCTTTCTATTATTTTTCTGTTTTCTATTTTTGATGAAATTAGTAATGTAATGAAGTGAGATTTTAATATTCTTCAAATCCTCCAAAATAATCTCTGCAGTTCCAAAAATAAAAATGGGGTTAGAGTAACCATTCCAAAGTTTAAACTTAACTGGTTGAGCTTCTAAATAAGAAATAGAAGACAAATTAAGACTACAAGGCTAATTCACATTTATGTTGTAATTGCTTGTACTCTCCATATATATAGGAGATATGTTGTTAGTACCATTGGTCTTATTTTAGAGGTTAGACATCCTCTTCTTGGAAGTAGTATATGACAGTTAAAAGTTTTGTTTTTCAGTTTGATCAGTCTATAATGGATTGTCATTTTGAGCCTCTATTCTATCCATATATAGAACAGAAGAAAGGTCTAAATGAGTTAACAATTTTCATGAAAGGTTTGGACTTGATGAACTAGATCTTTCTCTTAAAGTATCCATGTTTGCATCTTCAGAAATGGTATTGACCTTTATTGAGTAATTTATAGCTGAATTGATAGGAAAAGAATTTATGTTTACAATTTCTCTATTAGGCACTACTATACAAAATGGTGGTATAAAAAAGAGAAACAATGCTAGCTTACTCATTACTTAATTGTTATATAATTATTCTAGAATATTCTATAATAATATGTAATACTTTTTATGTGATATATCTTTTATAATAAGATTATGTGACTACATTTATATATCATATGACTATATCTTAAATAATACTGCAAACTAGTAAAGCCAGAGGCCATTGCTTCTCTCTTTCTTACCACTATCTTGTATGGTAGCATCTAATAGAGAAATTGTGAATAAAAACTCTTTTACAACTTTTTCAGCCATATCTAACCTCAAAAACTCTAACAATGTTTCTAAGAACATTTAAATAGAGGCACCAAGAGGCAGATCTATTGTTGCAAGCATGAACATATTAAGAGAGTTATCCATACAATCTAATGCTTCTTCTATGGAGTATGCAACTTACATGGAAGCTCAAAGCGATGACCCCAACTGAGCAAATTGAATGGAAGCAGAAATTTTTCAATTGTCTTATGTAACTCCTAAAGAAGGGGAGACAAATATTTAAGTACTGGCAAACAATCAAACCAGCAAGTCCATACCTTATGCAGGAATTACTACCAATATATTTCCACAGTTACATACCTTCAATATTGAATCATTATCATTACCTTATGCAGAGCTTCAACCAGGCAATCCAAACTTATGAGATGCTATACCAATCCAATTTATATGTTTGGATACAACAATACTCAGGAAATTAATGTCAACAATATCAAGATCTCCCTTATGTATATTTCAGACTTTATTAGAAACAGAGAGCTCAAGAATAATAGGAAGGAAGATATCCCTTTCCTAAACAGTTTTGGTCAAACTACCTTCAAATTCATTTCCTCCTTGTTCAAGAGTAGATGTGATGCTTTAAAAACAAACATTAACAACAAGTCTCTTCATGAGCTCATCAAAGAAGAATTTTCATCAAAGGTACTGATATTGAGTAAAGACAGAAAATACAACAAATTCCCACCTTCAAAACTGGTTGAATTTACCAAACTATCCTTTCCTCAACTCCCTTCAAGACCTTCTAAGAAAGTATTAGAGAAATCTAAATTTCATAGAAAAAATGCTCCTAACAAGTAAAATAAGCCAACTAATACTACTAAACTGTCATATGCACAGATCTCGTTGAAGAACATAAACAACATCCTCAAAATCTCCCTAAGCTCTCCAACAAGAAGAACTCAACAAATTAATTTTCAACAATGATGATAAACCGAAGCCCAAAATCAATATGATGACCAAGAGCCCATCTTACAAACAGGTCATTATTTCCATGGACAGTGACAATTCAAGAAAATTCATATCCTCATCATGCAATCATATTGCTAATCTCAATCATGCTCTCAAGGGCATTAAATCTGATACAATTATTGATTTCATTTGTATTGATTACAAAGGTCTCATTATTACCTCCAACAAAGTCACTTTTCTCAAAACAAACACATCGCTTCTTTCCTCCTACCACCATCTTGTGTGGTTAGCGCTCATAGGAAATAGTAGTGAATTATCATCTTTCTCTACTCTGAGCAAGTTAATTATGAAATCGAAACCTACCACTGGCATGAAAACACCAGCAGAAGTCAAGCATTTGGTAAGTTTTTTCATGAAACCCAGACTTCAAGTGCCTAGGGATGAATCGTCGATGGACTGGAGTGAAGACACACCTGAAGTTCAGTTCTCACCTATACCTCGTGTTTCTCTTGCAGAAGAAAACGTGTCATCACCCTGTGCTCTATTACATAATAGGGATGCAAAAGAAAAGAGAAGAATGGATTCGATTGATTCTGGCCCTTCATTATTAAATTATGGTGAAAATCAGCCTTCAATACTGAGTTCTTGGGATGGAGCTCATCACACATTATCTATCTTCAGAACAGATGAAACATCTGAGATAGATGCCATTAATATGGCTCAGTCGATCTCGAAAATCATTGATTACATCAAGAATAATCTGATAGACAAGAAATTGCCTGCTAGGGAATTTGAACAAGTAACAAAGAGCTTTTGGAACCTCATCTCAGCCATTTACTCTTCTAGGTGGGATCTTCTACCTGTTGAGGATGGTAAGAACTTTTGCGCTCTTGTAGGCAAGAAAATCCTAAACAACTACGTCAAACTTGGCTTGGTGAACCAACTTGAGACAAAGAAGCCACTGTCTTCTATGTCTACCACTGCTACGAATCCAAACGTTCCTGCAATACCTCCTCCTAGCAAAACGACTGGACCAAATGAGAAGAAGGCTCTGAAGTCTATGATTATGAAGAAATCTTATGTGCAGGCTTCTAAAGCAAATATCTCGTCGAGCATTGAAGATGTTATTTGAGTGAAGGAAGTTTTTCCCACTTTGTCAGCTAACGAAGTTGGAAAGATGTTGAAAGCAAAGAACAGTAGTAGGGGTACAAATAAACCCAAGATCAATATGACAACTAGAGGACAGTCAAGAAGAGAGGTCATAATCTCTATGACCAAAACTAATACTGAGTTGATCATCAACTTAGCCCACATTCATATTTCTAACATCAACAAGTGTCTGAAAAATTCCAAATCAGACATTTTCACAGATTTCATTCGATTTAACATCAATGGAATCATCATCATGACAAATAAACCTGCTAACAATCTCGATTTATCAACAATCAAGAAATACTTGAAAAATATTCAAAATATTAATCCAGATTCTATTAAGAGTCCTCGTCTCCCCAAGTCTAAATCATATATGAAGATCATTGGACTTCCATACTCAAGCAAATTAGGAGTCATGTCTTCTGATATTATCAAAGGTGTTTTAAAAGACTCATATCTCTTCAAGGACACAACTTTGGCTTCGAAACCACATGTCATCAAAGCATCACCCAAGTCAGATAAAGCAGTAGTATGGGTGGACATCTGGGATTTCCAGAGCAGTTCTTGTGCGAAGAACATCATCAATCGACGATTTAATGTTGGGCAATTTATTGCAACCATTCATAGAACAAACATGAACCCAGAAGTTCCTTAGTGTAAAAACTGTTGGAAGTGGGGACATTCGACACTAAGTTGTTGCTCTCACATCTCCAGATGCGCTAAGTGCTACAGAGCTCATGATACCAAACACCACAGAGAGAAAGTGTGGTGCTGTATGGAAAACAAGAAAGCAAACCACATGGCTACCAATATTGGTGAGCTATGTCCTCATGTCTTCAAGTGTGTGAATTGCAAGGGAGACCATCAAACAGATAGCTATAGTTGTCCTTATTGGCATAACTGTTTTAATAAAGATTGGTATGATATAAAACAACAAGAACTCTTTCGAAAGTAGAGTACAGTAATATAGCAATCCTGTTAATGTAGCTTGGTTTGTTTCCTTTTTTCTTTCCTTTCTTTTTCCTTTTCTTTTCTCTTTCTTTTTCTTTTTCCCTTTTCTCATGTTGTACACCCATCAATGTACTGTAGCTACTAAGTAGTTACCGTGGCCTACCATCATGCCCCACGTTATAAATTGTTGATATAAAAAAAAAAAGTCACTTTTCTGTTGGATATTAGCATCATCAACAATTATGTAAAAAATTGCAACAACATCAACATCAATGATATATAGAATACTTGTCTCCCTCAATCCAAGTTATACCTAAAAATTTTGAATATTAGGTACCTCATTAAAGGCACAAATACTCCTATCAATTCTAAAGTAATAAAACTGATCATCAAGTCAACACATATCTTTAACAACATAAAAATTGCATCAAAACCATGAGTTGTTAAAGTTTCTCTGAAATCAGACATGGCTATAGTATAGATCAATATTTAGAATTCTCAAAGTAGTTTGGTGACCAAGATACTTATTAATTAATGTTTCAATGTTAGTAGTTTTATTGCCACTATTGGTGGAGCAAACACGAATCTAGGTATCCCACAATACAAGAATTGCTAGAAGTAGAATTATATAAACATATCCACAACAAGAAACATTCAATTGTCAGAGGTAGTGAGGAAGAGAAATCATTCATCAATAACTTAATCAAAGTGATCAAGCTTGTTGATACAAATAACTTAACCAATGTCAAGTCACTGGAAAATAGTGTCAAGTTGTTCACAAACACTATTAAAAATATATGGAACAAGAATTCAAAAATTGTCAATATCACCAAACATTCGAAGAGCTGGTATGATCTGAATTGTAGTAGTGACCTCAAGAAATATAGGTCAACTATGTTATGACTTAAAGCTTAAAGTGTCAAGCAATAAGACAACTCTTGTATTGAGTAACACAAGAGAACTCGATAGAGTTCCTAATACAAAGTAGTCTACCTTATATACTATTCCTCATGGTCCATGCTAGCTACTGTGCACCCTACCCTAAACAACCATG
>Ga0157364_1007791_pt1 | contig 11098 bp, 10 predicted proteins | sample AttsexASBM2_FD_111476 | JGI IMG/M metagenome (GOLD analysis project Ga0157364, IMG submission 111476) | Fungus gardens microbial communities from leaf cutter ant in Ribeirão Preto, State of São Paulo, Brazil - Atta sexdens ASBM2 | ecosystem: Host-associated > Fungi > Mycelium > Unclassified ... | reverse complement strand
TTAACAACGTCAATTATTCTTATTGATACTTTCCATCATCTATCATCATCACACCCTTATACTGAACCTCTGAAACACCAATAAGTTCAAGTATCACAACCAGTGAGTATCTTATTTGTGATATACACAAGAGAACTTAATAGAGAACTCTGTACAGGATTGTCTACCTTATATACTAAAACCCATAGTCAATGCTACTCTACTTCTAGCCTATTCTAAACAGCCATGTGTTTGTCTTAAGGTTAACATGTATTTAACATGCTATATGACATCATTCTTCCAGAACCTTCTATACTCTTCCATTGTGATATGTGATCATGTGACTGATGTGTGACCCCTAGTCATGTCCTGTGACTATTTGTGACAGTGTGACAGTAACATTACATTAACCCTTACTCTAAGTCTCTAAAAATAAAAATAAAATAAAATAAAATAAAAAATGAGAAAATAAAATAAAATAGTTGAAGTCTACTGTCTTGAACTCTGACACCTACCCTAAATGTTATGAGAGCCATTATATTATATAATGTACAATATCATTCTTCTCAGGTATTATATGACATTATGACTGTGACTGTGATATGTGTGACCAAACTGTGACAGAATTCATGTCTTGTTATGTTACTGTGATAATTGTGACAGTCATATCATTTTCTCTCTACTAAGTCCAAAGTAAGAAAAATTAGAAAAATTAGAGAGAAATCAAAGTAGCAAAATGAGAGAGACTTAAATAATAGAAGAGAAATAAAAAAGAAATAAGTCCACCATCTTCAAGCTGAGAGTGGGCTCTCAAGGAGCTATTCAATCTGTTTACTAAATTTTCCAAGAGAGCTTGTTATACAGTGTAAAGTTTCTATATCTTTTTATGTTTATAAGTTGTCAGGTGTAGTTCATACCGGGGTGGAAGTCTGCAGGATGGACTCAGAGATGAGTGGACTTGTGGAACGACCTTGGCTTCAGCTTATATGCTGCACCATCTGTCTGCCATGTGGTCACAACTTCAGATGACGAGGAGAAGTCTGAGATAAAAGTGAGTGCTGATTGGTGTGTCACTGTTGAACACCAGAGATCGAGTTCAATAAGAGGTTATCTTCGTCAATTATCAGACTAGCGAATTACAGTATAACTACTAGTCTTATATACAAACTGATAATATAGGAGATGCTTGGGGTTTCAGTGGTGAAACCCCTATTACCCCAAGTGGAGGTTTCAGTGTTGAGACACTGACAGGAGTAACTCCGTCATGGAAGACCAAGTTAAATAGGAGTATCTCCGCCATGGAAGACAGAATACCCGGATGGTTGCAACACCACCATGAGACATGTTGCAAAAAAGGTGGCCACTGTGGAAGGCAGGCTTGTATGATTATTCCACGGAGATGTAATTTCTGGACAGGTGGACTTGCATATGACATAAGTGCTCTTTAATGAGTTTTATACATTCTAATCTTTTATTATATTCTTATTTCTATCTTCTATACAAGTTCTCAATACTGATAGCATCCTCTTTGAATTCTTTAGCATATAGTTGAGAGCTAGTGTTGTATAGTTCTTGTTGTATCCTAGTACACAATCTTATTTCTGCTTGACTATGGTAGGCTATTTACTATAAATAATCTATAATTTTTTTCTTAGGAGACAAAAACTTTCTATAGACAGAAAGATACTATAAGTGACAACAGAACTAAAAGAGAAATATAGATAAAAATTGCTTGTAACCAATCTACAAATTATACATCTAAGTTTAGAGACCTATTATACTGAGAATATAAAATCAAGAGAAACTAAGAGAGGTAAGACTAAGAAACTATCTACAGAAATAGAAAAGAAAACCAATTGAGTACTCATGGAAGCTTATAAAGAGGAAGGTAGTGTTTTTGAGAAGAAAAGACAAAAGCACTTGAATTCTCCTTCAAGAAGTCAACAAAGTTCTTAATTAACAAAGATAGATCAATTAAGAGACTATAGACAAATCTAGAGCAGTTTACAAAAATATATTGATTTGTTTCTACCTAGCAATTGTCAGAGCTGAAAGTAGTAGATTTTACTTATTTTCACTTTCTGCTATGACTTAAGCTATATGTTAAGCAAAAGACACACTCTTGTATTGAGTAACACAAGAGAACTCAATAGAGAACTCTATACAGAAACATCTACCTTATATACTAAACTACAATGGTCCATGCTACTACCTTTTTTAGCCTACTCTAAAGACCATGTGTTTGTCTTAAAGCTAACATATATACTACATATTATTATGACATCATCTACCTAGAACCTTCTACATTGTTCCATCATGTTATGTGAGCATGTGACCTTGTCATGTAACCTGTAACAGTGTCATGCTTTATCTTCTTTGTCCTATGATCAACAATAAAAATAAAATAAAATAAAATAAAGTAAAATAAAAACTAAGTTCATCATCTTTAATTCTGATACTTTTCTTCTCATTTCCTTTTATTTTCTATTTTGCAACTTAGGGTTAGGGTTTAGTGTGATATTACTGTCATGCTGTCACACATCAGTCACATTTACATGACCATATGTCACAAGAAAAGAGTATAGAAGGTTCTGGAAGGATAATATTATATAATATGTTTAACACATATTGATCTTAAGAACACATAGTTATTTAGGGTAGGCTAAAGTAGTAGAGTATAGACCATAGGCTTTTAGTATATAAGGTAGATAGTCCTGTACTAAGTTCTCTATTGAGTTCTCTCATATAAATCCTATATAAGATTTCTTTTCTTGACCCATTCTAAGGTCTTGAAATTGTAACAGCAATGGCCATATGGACACTGAGTATATTCTGTAAGGAAAAAGCACTATCTGTACTCTTCAATAGAAGTATAGTTAATGATAACTCTAGTTACTCTGGTATATAATATGATTAACTAGCCAAAGTAAGCAAGCCAACTACTATCTTTAAAGTAGCTAAGCTAAAGGAATTTGCAAATTTGCCTCTAAAAGAATGCTCTTGAACAGTGGAATGATTGAAAGAGGTTCTTCAAACATCTAGATATGAAGTATTACAACTCAAGCTCAAGTGTAAGAGTAAAAGATGAACCTTATATTGGGTTAATATTTCTAACCTACTCTAAAGGCCATGTATTATTTATAAAATCAACATGTGTAAAAATATATTATATAATATTATTATTTCAGAATATTTTACATTCTTTCATATATCATGTAATCATGTGACTTGTAACTATGATACATATGATAGATGTGTAACATATTGTCATTGGTGTAACAGTTATAATAGTTATATATAATATCATACTATAACTCTAACTCTAAGTCTGAACTAAGAAAATAAATAGAAAATAAAATAAACCAAGTCTATCATCTTGAACTTTGACATGAAATGATACTCTTAGAGTAAAGATCATTAATAGGCCTACTAAGTAAATAGTTTTAGAACCTAAGAAAATAGCAATAATTGTTACAATCACTACTTTATATTTCATAGATATTTGTCTTATATTTGTTATGACTTGAACATGTATTAGTGTTCATTTCATTTTTGACTCATATTTACAATATCTTACATCTTCCTCATAGTTTATCAGTTAGTACCTTATATGGTAGTAAAGGTCTTCTTATGTTTTCCTTATACTTTTCTTATTGTTTCTCTTAAGAATGCCTTTTCCTTTCCTTTTGATCACTAGATATATATAGCTATAGATACAATTCTATATCTTGATGCTTTACTAATTGATTATCTCCTTTATTTTTACTCAAGTCTTTGCCTAAGTTGTAATATAAGCCAAGCTTAGGATTGTAACAATAATGTCTATTAGATAAACAGTACCATTCTCTTTGCAAGCATAACCACCATTCCTTCTCTGACATACTCTCTTTCTCAAAAGCTATTAGCTAACACTCTCTTACTTGCTAATTATATTTCTGTATAGTATATTTCTCAGAGTAGTTCTACTAAAGAATAGATACTGAAGTTTTATAAGAAGTGCTTGGAAAAGACATTTCCAAACTCTTCTGTTGAAGCTTTTACATCCAGGATTGTTAAGATTATTAAACTGTTACCTGCTAAGGTTCAAAGTGATTTTTTTACTATAGAGGTTAATTTATTTACAGCTGTTACTTCTAGAAAGTGGGCTAACACCAATAACTATGTAGTGTCTTTAGAAAGTGATAGTGAGCACAACTTGGATAGCTAAACTCTTAACAATCAACTATATATATCTCTTTCCTTATTAATTAATGATTTACTGAACTCTCTGGCTCAGTTTACCTAACTCATGCAAACTGTCTTTAAATATGACAATACAATCACCTATGCCAATGTAATTACTATAATAAAGAACTTTGTAGCTTACTTTATATAAGCCTAACTTTGTTAATATAACTCCAGGTAATTATGGTTGAGTTAAGACTTCAAACTTAAAAGTACTACTTTTTATAAATTATAGCTAGTATATCATATATCTAGTATGAAAATATATCTCCTTTCTACTAGACAAATTCTTTAGTTTGAATCCAACAGATGTTAAATATGTTGTGTAATGTCATTATACTAGAACCTTCTACATCCTTCCATTGTGACTATATGACTGTGACTGTGTCATGTAACTGTGACATCACACAACCCTAACCCTAGATCTCCAAGGATAGAAAATAAAGGAAAAGGAAATTAAAAGTGGAAAGGAAATTAAAATAAATAACATCTATCATCTTCAACTCTGACATACATCTTGTTATCCAAGATCTAGAAAGATATCCCAGATATCAAGAACCAAGTGGGAATATTTTATCTAAGAATATAGAAGTTAGAGCAGAAATGATCTTTGATTTCAGTGTATGTGTTGTGCCTTTACAAGTTATACTAGTTGCATATTTTGGATCAGAACTGAAGACTTTAGAGGGTAGACAACTACTAGAAGGTAGTAAGATGTGTCATTGCTAACACCAGAAAAGTAATATTATTTTTAGTTGATTTTCAAGATAATTTACTATAGTATAAGCTACTGGATTATATACTTATTGGTATATCTAGGATAGCTATCTGGAATGTAGTTGCTAAGTGAGTTATTCTATTCCCTATTGATCCTTGGATATCAAGGAAGGAGTGTCCATGGAGTTGTTTTGTATTAGCAAGAACATCTGAGATAATATAGCTGGTTTTTAATTTGCATTGGAAAAGGGTTTAGAGATGTGAATGAGAACTGATGGTAGGGATGGATGAGGTCAGACTTTCTCATTGACTTGTTTTAAAGTCTTTGAGTTATAATATTATATCTTTGACATTATTGAAGATACAAATAATATATTTCCCAACACTGAAATATGTCTACTGCAGTTGTACTCTTGGTAAGATGCATCAGTGTAGTTTTTCTAAGAATCATATTTGCTCTAGTAAGTCTCTTATATTAATTCACTTGGATTTCCTTAAGCTTTTTATCTTGTTATACAAGTGGATAATCAATTTCTAAACTACTATCTCTTCTATTGTAATATTGTATTCCTATGTAAAAAGTCTAAAGCTGTGAAAGCATTCAAATTAATTTTACAAACTCAACTTTCCATCCTGTGAAAAAACTGTACACTGATAATAGGAGTGTGTGTATAATATTGGAACTGCAATTCCTTCTAAGAGAACAAGAGATTATCTATAAAACTAATACTTCTTATATGTACTAACAAAATAGGTGTGCTAAACACTTAATGTCAGAGTTAAAGATAATAGACTTTATTTATTCTCATTTCTTTTTTCTTTTCTTTTTCATTTTATTTATTTTCTTATTTTTGAACTTAGAATTAGAAGTTGGTGTAATGTCACACATCTGTTACATGTTACATGACACTGTCACAAGTCATGGCCACATGATCATATATCATGAAGAACATTATAAAAAATTTCAAAACAATAATATTGTTACAATTCAGTGATCTTAGGATTGATCAGAGAAGAGAACCTTGTATTAGGATTCACACAAGAGAACTCAATAGAGAACTCTATACAGAATTGTCTACTTTTTATACTATATATGAATGGTCCATACTCCACTACTTTAGTCTATCCTAAATAACTATGTATTAGCCTTAAGGCCAATACATATTAAGTATATTATATAATATTATTGTTCTAGAATATTCCATCATGTTTCTTTGCAATCACATGATATTTGTGACCATGATGTCACATTAACTCCTAACCCTAAATAAAAGAAGAACAAAACTACAATGAAAATGAAAATTGAAAATGAAAATGAAAGAAAGAAAATAAAGTAGAATCTATTGTCTATGATTCTAACATTACTTTCCCTTCAAGGTTCCTACTCTGGGAGAACTTGCTCTTCTACCCCATATTGTCTTCTCCTTCCAGTTTTCCAGAATTCTTTCCAACTTTCTTAGGTACTTATCCTCAAATTTTCCATCATCCCAACTATACAACATCTTTGCTGTATACTTTTTTAGCAACTTCCCCCTTCTACAGTTCTTCTTTTCTGCCATGTCTAACTTCTCTTGTTATCTTACTTCTACATTTACTCTTCCTTCAAACTCTACCACTGCTTCTTTGGCATTCTCCAAGTTCTCTTCTCTTTCCCAACTATTATATTCTGTTGTAAACCCCTTCCATTATACTAGATACTTTACAACTCCCCTCACTTTTCTTTTGTTTAATATTTTTTCCACTTCCCACTCTTCAACTTCTTCTACTTCTACTAGTTTTACTCTTTCTACAAACTCCATTGCTTTCTCCATTTTTCCCTTCCTTCTGATGTCTATTTCTATTCTTAACTCCCTTCTATAGTTTACCATAAACAGAGACACTTTAGTTGTTGAATGTGCCTTGTTGTTAATTCCAAACTCTACTGACACTAACCATTTTGGCCAATTCTTTTGCCTATAATCTATGAAGAATCTTAGATACTGTTCTAATTCCTGGTTCATTATCTCTGTCTGACCATCTGTTTGAGGGTAGAATGACATTAATAGTTTTGTCTTGATTCCCAGCATGCTATTCAGTTTCTTTGTCATTTCTGCTGCAAACTGTGGTCCTCTATCTGATACTATACTTTCTGGTAACCCATGCAACTTCCATATGTTATCTCTAAATAGCCACACCAACCCTTTTATTGATGTCCCTTCTGTTGTTGCCACAAGATATGTCATTTTGGACAACATATTGCAGACTACTAGGATTACATCTTTCCTAGCTACTAATGGTAATTTTGTAATGAAGTCCACTATCAGATGTGTCCATGGTTTTTCTGGGACCTCACTCAACTTCAAATTTCCTGCTGGTACCTCTGTTCTGTTCTTTATTCTTTGATATGTATCACATCCTTCCACATATTTCCCCACATCTTTTGTTACTCTCAGCCACCAATAATTCCTTATTACTAATTCAGTCATCTTCCACTTTTCTCCATGGCCTGTTACCAGTACATCATGATGTAACTGGATTATTTCTACCCTCAATGCTTCATCCTTCAACACATATACTTTTTCTTCCTTCAATACCAAGTCCTCTTCTATCTGCCACTCTTCTCCTCTCAATGCTTTTACTCCCACCTTCTTTATTTCTTCTACTATTCTAACTACTTCTTTGTCCTTACTCCTAGCTATTTTCATTTTTTCTAATATACCTTCTTCTAGCTCTTCTATTACTACTTCAAATAAACTATAAAGCCAATGGTCCTTAATAAATACTTAGTTCTTGTTGTCCTTTTCTACTCCTACTTTCCAGTCTGATTGCTGACTAAGTCCATCTGCCTTCTCCATTTTTGTTCCTAGAACATGTTTTAAGGTGAAGTTAAATCTTGACAAATATAATGTCCATCTTACTTATCTCCTATTCAACTTTTGCACCTTCATAAAATATTCTAAGTTTTTGTGGTCTGTTCAGACCTCAAACTTAAACTTGGCACCCTCTACTAGATGTCTCCAATTTTCCAGCCCTCTTATTACTGCCAACATCTCTTTATTGTGTATCTCATAATTCCTTTCTATCTTGTTCAAGGATTTTGAGAAGAATACTACTGGTTTCCACTACCCATCTTCACACTCCATAGATAAGACTTCTCCCATGGCATAATCTGACATATCAACTTCCATCCTCATTTTTTTGTCTAAGTCCTGTTACAACCTTAGCTTGGAGCTCAGGTTGTACTTAGGCAAAGACTTGAGTAAGGAGTAAAGAGGATGTTCAATTGGTAAAGTGTAAAGATACAAGAGTACTCCTACACTATATATATAATGGTAATATAAGGGAAATGTCCACAATACATAAGGTTGACGAGTCATAACACATGAAGATAAAATAAGGATACAATACCTACTACATGAGACACTGACTGAGACTACTTCGGTGCAGCTAATCATATTATCATTGTTCTGTGCCCTAGTCCATGCTGAAGATATGAGGTATCAATTATGACAATACCTCCTTTTCAGGTTTCATGTCCACATGAATCAGATTAGTACTTCAAGTTCTCCAACCACATGTGTTGCCACAATTTTCTTTGTAGGACCAATGATTACTTGCTCTTGATTGTCGATAGCAATAAAGTATGGTTCATGTGGAGGACCTCCTTGATACATAGATATAGGGTATCCATTTCATAAGATTTCCATATTATGTTTTGCTTCAATAAAGGCCACTACTATCTCCCTTTAGAATTCAGCATTTTGTTCTCCTCTAGAGCAAAGTGATTGATAGTGTGGGGGTAGCTTGAATATATCCTTATTTGTGTTGGAGAGTGAACAAACTTCATGTATGAAGCTCATCTCGGTCATCTTGGATGTGGTCATTGATATCTTATATAGCTTGATTAGTATGACCTCTTCATCTTCCACTCTTCCTCTTTCCAACTCCTTCTTCATTTGTTCTTTATCTTTGTACAACTATTGGATTTCTTAAATATTATTGTCCACATACTTGTTTTCTTTTCCCTTGTATATATCCAATTTGTCAGCTAACATTCTTTGAACTTGATATGCTCAATCTTCCATGTTGCTTTGGATTAGATATTACAAGTCTTCTGACATTCCTAGGATGTTTGTCACATTCATTGTTCAATTATTAATGCTGGCCTTCAGAATCATGCCTTCCATCTCTGTGATTGTTGTATTTGTTTCTTCTGCTATCTTCATTATATCTCACACCTGCTTCTGTACATTGATCATTGCCTCCAGTTCTTTCAATGTTTTGTGATATAACCTAGTCCAGTTGTCACATTCTTTTTTAAGTATTTTTGCTTTGTCCATATTGTTGAGTTTCCTAGTAATATATGGTTCAGGGGAAGTTGGTATAGTCATGTAGTTGTTAGTGATTTGTGAAGATATTTTTATTGTTGTGGATTGTTGAATTGTAGTTTTACCCCTCTTCTTTATAGGTTTTGACTCAAAATCCTCGTCCAATAGTCTTCAATTGCCTCTTTTACATGAGGTAACCCTGTTTCTATAATCCATTAATCATGTTCATCCCTATAACCTTTCCAATACACCAGGTATTGTGTTCCCTTTCCTTATTTCCTATGCTTTTGAACTTCTTCGACCTCATATTCCTCTTCTTCATTAATAATAGTGGGTGGAGATACTGGTCCTATATGTTGTTCTTTGAACTGCAGTTTCCTGTATCTTGTCAACAGGTTTTCATTAAAAACATTATGTATCTTTTTTGGTCTAGCTTCTTCAAGAGTCTGTTTGAGTGGATATTTTTGCTCTCCAGCCACACATTGTCTCCAACATTCAATCCTTGAGGATTCCTTCTTTTCTTGTCAAACTGTTTCTTCATGGCTCCTTGTGCTATTTCTATTGACTTCATAGCTTCTTCCCAACTTCTTTGCAATCCTATAAGGAATTCTTCCAGTTTTGGAAACTCTGTTTGTACCATAAGGTTACCTTTCCATGGGTATCTTCCAAAATTGAGTTCAAATGGTGTCTGTCCCATTGCAGCATGTTTCTTGTCATTATATAAAAACTCTGTAGCTGCTAACCATTCTGTCCAATTGTCTTGTTGATAATTGACATAATGTCATAAGAAAGTCTCCACTTCTTGGTTAATTCTCTCTGTTTGTCCATCTGTCTAAGGATGGTATGTGGTTGATAGTTGTTTAGTAGTTCCCAATACTTTTGTAAATTCTTCCATGAATCTTGATGCAAATTGCAGTCCTCTATCACTTAAGATCTTTCTTAGTATCCTATGTAATTTCCATATTTCATCTTGATATACTTTTGCAATGTCTTCAGAAGAAATGTTTGCCATTGTTGCCTTTAGCCTGACTATCTTGGTGAATCTATCCATAATAACCACAATAGCATCTTTTCTATTCAACTTTGGTAGTGGACCAATAATATCAATACTGATTTTCTACCAAAGTCCTTGTGATATTTCCAATGGGTGTAATTCTCCCATTTTCTTTTGGTGTTGTACTTTGTTCTATTGGCATTTGAAACATCCTTGAACATATTTCTTGACGTCTTCCTTGATTCCTGGCTACCAGTAGTTTTGTTTGATCAATTCCAACATTCTTGACTGTCCTAGATGGCCAACATCTGTAGGATCATGGTTCTCTCATAGCACTTGTTCCTAAATTTTTTTGTTGTTGGGAATGTAGATTCATTCATCTACATAGACTATTCTATTGTCTTCCCAAGCTTGTCCATCTTCTTTCTTTAGTTCTTGTATCACCTCTTACTCTTTTGTTCTGTTTTGTTGTATTTTCTTTAGTAACTTTATCTTCTCTATTATGCTGTTTCTTCTTAACATTGTAATTTCCACTGTTGTTCTTCTTTTACATAATTCCTCTTTGAATATCTAAACATTTTTATTGTCCTTTCATGTGTTCACCTGATCTTTTCTTAATAGAATATCTGCCTTTGTGTTTGTCTTTCCAGGTATATGTCATAATGTGAAATTGTAGTCTTGTAACTTTAGGTACTATCTGGTCTATTGTCCATTTATGTTACAAACTAAAGACCTTAGGGTTGGTTAAAAGAGTGAACCTTATATTGGGTTAACACAAGAGAACTCGATAGAGAGCTCTGTACAAGATAGTCTACCTTATATACCTTGGACTCATGGTCCGTGCTAGCTATTTCTACCCTACCCTAAACAGCCATGT
>Ga0157364_1007790_pt1 | contig 11099 bp, 9 predicted proteins | sample AttsexASBM2_FD_111476 | JGI IMG/M metagenome (GOLD analysis project Ga0157364, IMG submission 111476) | Fungus gardens microbial communities from leaf cutter ant in Ribeirão Preto, State of São Paulo, Brazil - Atta sexdens ASBM2 | ecosystem: Host-associated > Fungi > Mycelium > Unclassified ... | reverse complement strand
TCGCCGCTCGCAACTTTTATTTTCGTTGCTCGTTAACTCCGCAGTTCGCTCATTCATAAATTAACAAGTTCGAGGAAACGCCGAAGAAAAGGGCGGTGCAGTCGCGGGTTACAGAGGGACAAGGGGACGACGAAAGCAAAACCGGGTTTTCAAGCTAATTAGAAGACCAGTGCCGACTCTCGGTAATTAATGGCTATTTCGCTATCGTCGTGTGCACAAGACGCTTTTTCAACGAAGAAACTCGCTCGCGCGGTGAACAATAATGTCCAGAATGATGACAACAATTGTGGAAAACGAGTGCATATTAAAGAATGTCACGCTGATAATCAAAGAAAAAGTGACACCCTAAACTGATTTTCCCACAAAAATTCACCGAGTTATATTCTCAACACGTATTTGAAACGCGTATTAACATTTAAATCCTTGTAAATCCATATAATTATCACAAAATATAAATGGGATATGATAAAGTTCGCGTTAATGTAAATTTATGTTCGACAGCGAAATTCATTCCTGCATAATTTCAGTGAATCCCGATTTAAATGCTATTGAGAGCCATAAATAAACGCTATATTTATTCCGTGATAACGGAAACGTGGTGCGATCGGTGTGAAATGCATTATTCCACGTAAATAGCGTCGAAAATCGGTCTCGGAATTATCCCGGTTCCAATCGCTAGAAGATAAGACGAGGTAAGGATAGAGTAAGGTGAGATGAGGTCGTCCGTGCGGCGTAAAGTGTATTAAAGGCGAAGTATAAAAGTTCAGCGACGCGCGAATTTACGAGGCGCGTGTGGGTACGAGATAAATATCTTACAGTTCAGTACTCCTCGCCATCTTTTGATCCTTGTTGCAGACTGGATGTGGCTGCGTATTCGCACACTTTTCGCGATCGAGCTCGCAAAAGCGTTTTACGCGCCGAGTGGCAACTGGTATGCAGAGGAAGCGCATTAGCTGTTCATTGCGATTGGATGAAGAAAAATCTCGCGTTGTACAGCTTAAAACGACGCGAACAATTTTACGGTTAATAAACATTATTGGATAACGCATACGAGAGAGAGAGAGAGAGAGAGAGAGTTACGGCAGCGTTCGTATCGTTAACCAGAATATAGATCGCAGCGGTAATTAGCTGCGCTATAGTGTGCAATAATTTTATATCCGTGATGATTCTAGATAATTTTACGATTTTACGAGCAATCGTATTATAAAATACAAGTAAGTTATTTTACGTGAAAATAACAGAATTGATCTCAAAGATCAAGAACATTCATACAATTTTTTAATTGTTGTTATTTCAATATAATTGTTCAAGAATTCTTTAAAACACCACTAAAAAAAACTCTAGTATTCATCAAAAGGAAACTATATAGAACTTTAATCAAAATTCTTGAGAACTAAAGTTGAGACACTAACTTCACATACTCTCATAACAAATTAATTATATAGGAATCTCAAGTATGACGAGCAATGCTGTAAAAAGTTTTGACATTTTAACAACAGTAGTGACCAACTTGAGCAGCTTACATAATTATTTTGATGGATCAACAAAATGATTTTCATAGCTAAATTATTCTAATAGCTAAATTTTTGAACATTTCAGCGAAAAATCATTCTTTCAATGTATTTTTTAACAACCGTTTTACATTTTCTAATATTCTTCGTACTATCTTCATAATTTTATTAATTTCTTCTGACTTCCATGAATTGCACAACGTGATAGGTTTTGTATCTCGGCATACAACCTTCTTCGAGTGATCTCTCGAAAAGCGAAAATATTTACGGTCAGATTAAGATGCTTTTCTTCATCTCAATTCCGCGGCCAACTTTTTCTGCAACGCGAGAATATTTCTTCTGGCGTGGTTTACGTGGAGGAGAGCGTGTAATCTCGGCTTGCACCTGTGCGTGTCGAGCACGCGTCTCCTCGCGAAGCGCCACGAACAACATGTCGTCCACGTGTATGCGTGGTGAACGAAGAGAAGAGCAAAGAGAGAAAAACGGGGAAGGAGAGCGGTGAGGAAGGGGAGAGCGAGAAAACCCGTTACCTCAAATTACACGGCTCGGTTTATTATTTATTGTCGGCAATTTCTGCTTCCACCGAGAAGGTGCATCCGACCGGCGATCGAAAGATGATTTGTGCACTGGACGCTCTCGAATCCGCGCGCGGTCGATCAGTGAGGAGGCACACAATCGCGTACGGATCGGCTGAGGATCGCAATTTGAATTTCTTACTCGATCGTGGCTCGATCGCGCGTTGCGCTTCTCTCCTTTTTATTTTCTCTATTAGCCCCCCAGAAGAAATGCGGAAAACACCTCTCGCACAACTCGGCGAAACGATAATAATGACGAGTCCGTAAAAAGAAATGCGCTCTCGGATGCCACTGTATTATCGGGATCGGGAACGAGGACGCGTATAAAGGCGTCCGAAATGCAGCGTCCCATAAGAATGGCGTTCCACTTGGCGAACGCAATGACCCCGTGCACTCCGCAAGACTTATATCCTTCCTGACATTTTCAGATATTCAATTACCGCGACGCGAGATATTGCACGGAGAACCCACCGCAAAAACGTAATAAATCGCTCGCTCGCTCGATGCGATATACTGCGTATACACGTGTGTACATGTACTCTCATCTCATATTGCCTTGTACGCACATCGATATTCGAGCCGAGCGAAAGGGTCGATCCTGGAATGCTGAACGAACGCGCCGAGATCGCGGCAGACCGGAATCCAGAATTCAAATCGAATCGAGTTGGCGTCGATGAAAACTCTCGAGAGACGAGGAAGTTGTTGCTCAAACTAACGGTGAAGTCATTTAATGCCGCCGCTATGCTGCCTTAATATCGAAGAGTTCTCGCCTCTTTGAAAGTTCATTCGTTATTTAAAGATATTCTCTAGTCAATGAGGAATCAAACAATCTCAAGACCGACAAGAAATGCATCTAAGTGACAAACACAACAAGTCTCTTCTGAGAGAAGAGAGAGAACTTATTATAAACTTGTACACTGAAAAAGAGAGTCACTAAATCTTAATACTTATCATTCTTTGAATAGTACTAAATAAACATTATTCACAGTAAATAAATATTTACTCGATAAAAAAATGATAGTTAAAATTAATCTCTTTGTAGCAAATAAATATGTTTACATTTAGTAAATATTTACTTAGAATTATTCAAACGAATATTTATTGAACTTTAGTTATTCTTTTCAGAAGGAAATAACATTTAGTTAAGCAAACGTCAAATTAGTAAAATAGCGATTAATATGCGAAGCCTATAAATATTTATTATAATGTCGCATTAAAAGATAAAAATAAAATTAGGATCAGGAATAATTTTCAGTAATAAATCAGAAAGCTGTGTATATCGAGATTGCGTTTGAAAAGCAGAAATGAGAAAGGAAATGCGAAACGAGTGGGTAAATTTTTTCCCGGTAATTGTTCCCCGCGGGAGATCGATCGGTACAATTCGCCCGACTTTATTACACCGTTTCCCGCACGCGATTAAATTACGCCTATGACAGCGCCTAATTTTGTTTCAGCTTGTACTAATAATTAATGCGGTCGCGACGCGACCATGCTAATTCGCTTGCGCGTTTACTCTCCTACTCTCGCTCTCGATATTCACGTTCGCGTACAACACGACGCGAGAGAGATCAATGCGACGCGCGCGTTCCGACACCGTAAATAAATAAATGCTTGCCCGGGCGATTAATTAAATGATAACAAATAATAATGACGTGTGAAATTGTAGCCGCACCTGCGGCAATTGCGCAAATGTTAAGTGCAGACCGATCAATCCGGGGCATGGTGCCGCGATATGCCGAAATATTATTATATACCGCTCTGAGCATGACTTGCTATTTTTTTAACGCTTCCTATTTTTTATTATTTATTATCGCCGATGGAAAGTGGCTTATATCGATCATCGCCGGTTTTATTGATGTTAAAACTCGGCACGACCGCAAAGCGGTTACAATTGAAACGTTGAAAAAGATTTAAATACGCTTTCGAGAATGGCAAAGCCGTATATCAAATTAAATAAGATAATTGCTATTCGTTTCCATTTTTATGATTATTAAGTCCATGTGATACGAATACACGTACTTTTATAAAACTTTTATAAAAAGGATAAAAACAAGGCTTACGCGAAAAAATTTTTAGTATTTTTAACCGTTCCGATACAACGCAAAATAGCTCGAGGAGCCGTTTGCGATCGAATTGAAAATACAACAATCGCGAGGTGCGCGATTTATAACCCGAATATTTGTCCCGAGGCGATGGCGATGTCGCGCCTGTATCGGAACGCAGAGAACGCTCTTTGCGTTTTCGAAAGATCGTCGTGCAAACAAAACGAGAGGGCATTATGATCGCATATTGCGATTTTAGCGGCCAGCTAACGAATGCGTCGATGCCGCTCGTTAATACGCGAAGAGCCTCGAAACCGCCGTTCAAGCATTCGCGCCCGACCACGAGAGGCATGCCGGCACCACTATTTGCATAAACACGACACGCACACACCTGTAAATAATTTCTTTTCGACACGGCGCACTTACACACGAGCGTAGATCATCCTTGACACGTTATGGATCGCGCGGGGATGCAGGCACTCGCGCGATTTACATAGGGGGTCCTATTTCAACGGGCACCGCGCGAATTTTTTCGCAAATTAATGAGACCGCATAGGAGGCCGTAAATGGGCTTTCTAATTTTTCAGGAGACAATGGCACGCCTCTGCGGAACGAACCAACGAATGCGCGATTAGCATATAGAGTGGATAATTAATTGCTGGGAGCATACAAAAGGTCCCTTTTATTTTATTTATTTATCTCTTTTTATTATTTTCTCTCGTATTTTCGGTCGCTTTACCAACCACCTCACCTTCTGTGATTTGAAGGCTCGTATTCAAAGCCCACATTTTTAACGCATTTCGTCTATCACGATCAACGTTAGCTTCATTGAGAAAAATGTCTGCGGTTGAAAATAGACGAACCAGAATATTTTTATTGTATACCAATAAAAGTTTCGGTTATTTTAGTTATAATTATAGTAGATTTAAATTCTAGAAAATTCTGATTCGTCTATTTTCTTTCAATCCAGAATTCCAATTAATTCAAGTAGAAATTTTTTTTTCAGCGTTGGAATTAATCGGTCTGTGGTTTAGCGTTAATTACGGGAACACGTTTAACTCTGTTACGAAGAAGATAGTGGATGGGCGAGTTAAAAATCATATGGGGCATGGTATGAGGACAGCTTTTCGAAGAGAAAAACAATTGGAGGTATCGACCAACGAGGGTACTCGAGCGCGAGTGCACGCGCGTGCGAGGGTGCGTTTTTCGACGAGCGCGGCGCGGCCAACGGTGTTGAGGGCGCTTCACTGATTTTTCAATTATACACCATCGCATCGAGTGGAGTATCATTTTTGAAACATCAACGACACTTCGCACATCGGGAAGCAACAACTGTTTCAGCGCGCTCGAGTGCCCCGTCGCGGCCTCTCGGAATTACGCGCTTTTAATTGAAGGTAACGCCTAACGGCTCGTTTCGAATCCGTAAATTATCCGCGTAATGCACGCACGCGGTGGGACGGGTGTCGATAGCAGTGCGAATTACATGGCGAGTTACAAGCGTTTACGGGCCGGCAACCTTTCGGTACGGTAACTTCGAATTATTAATATGATTAAATGTGCGTGTTTAAAACTGCCGTTTGTTAATTTAAATGCCGTTACCTATCGGTTATTAGCAGATTAATAACTTTCGCGTTGGTTTCGCGAATTCGTGAATCAGCTTTAATCACGAATGTACTCACTACCAAAGTTTTAATCGATGGAAGCTATTTTGCAAATTCCTAACATAATTAATGGCGTCTCAATTTCTGTAATTTCTAATTGGTTTAATTAAAGCGAAATTGTGCGGCAAAGTGCGAATTAATCTCGACAATTTTAACCAGAAGACGGGAATCAAGAGGAAAAACTGACCGTGGAGGGTGATAAAACAAAAGAACTGATAGGTAGGTAGAGAGGAAAGAGAGGGCGGAATGACAGAGATCGAAATTTTCAAAAGGCATTTTCTCGCCCCGTGAATTTCCGCGGGACATAGAAACGTACTTAGACCGCCTTCCAAGAGGAGGCAAATAAAACCGCGATTGGACTTCGTTGAGGCCGTCATCCTCGTCGTCTTCGCGAGATATCTTACGGATAAAGATAAGGGGAATGCTCCGAGGTGTCGCCTCGTTCCCTTCGACGACGATCTCCCCGATGGCAGTTTCACGACGCCACTCTCGGGAGTGAAATGCCCTGTTACTTAAATATTTAACCAAAGTCGACGAAGTTTCTCCCCGCCCTGCGAGAATATGCCACCCTAACTTATTCCTTATTTCCTCTCCTCGAGGTTATTAAGAGGCCGAGGAAGAATGCCTCGCGGTTGCTTCGTTCGTCTCTTCGCTAATATTGTTCTTTACGATCGTGTTTCGAATTTTTCATACGAATCAAAGAAATATTTTTTTCCTCGAAACTTGATTTTTGTTGGAAATATGATGGAACCAAAGGATACACACAGAAAAATATTCTATTGTTAAAAAAAGTAACTACTCAATTTACTTTCTTTCTTTTAAGTAACGATTATCTTCAACAAAGAATATTTTCTTGATAATAATCTTAAAATATACTTATATACGTATATAAATTTTAGAAAAATTTATTGTTATACACTCGGAATAAAAATTTATTCTCTTTCGAAGAATATCATAAAATGGATCGAAAAAGTGATTTTAATAAGCAAATCGAATTTGTTTTAATTTAATCATCTTGATTGAAATATATTAACTTACTGGAATATAAAATATATTTTGAATAAATTTAATGCTTATAAGAATTTATAGATTTGCGGATGAAATATTTGAAAGTAATTATTAATTGGATATAGTATTTCCCTTACAAAAAAAAAAGATTTTACTCAAGTATCTAAAAATTTAACCTAAAAATTATTCAAGATCTGAAAATGATTTTAATAAACCATCAAAATAATCGTGAAAGAATAATCGTTTAATCTAGTTGTTGACATTTTTACAGCATTGTCCATCATATCTGAATTTTCTACATAATTATTTTAATAGTTGAACAAAATTATTTTCAAATCTGTATCTATTATAGTTTTTAAATACTTTAGCGAAATCCTTTATTCTATCTATGTTCAAAGAAACTATAGATATGTTTCTTTCTATTCTACGTAATATTCTACGTAATAAATTTTATATATATATATGCATATATCTAAAATAAAAATTTACTGTCCTCTACAGCATCGTTAAAAGATTAAACAATATTTCGAGCGATACATGATCTGTTTTTTCAATTTCTATGTAAATGAGCCTTGAAAACTCCATGTTAGATTATATTAAACGTTAATATCGACGGCACGTATCGAAACAAAATTAAAAGTTTCGTTTTTTCTTTCCTAACGAAATTATGAGAGCTCGTCCGCTCACTCGCGCGAACGAGCGAAATCGCTCGCCGAACGATGAAACCAGGCCGAGAAAACGCGCGATACTGCTTTATGGGATTTGCATGGTATTGATTTATCGTTTAACGAAAGCGCGCGCGATACTTTCGCGGGCGAGCGGAAGAATGGAGTGGCCGTGGATGGCACAAACGACAATAAAATATCCATTTTAACAAACATCAGACCACCGAAAAATAGCCAAAATTCAGCCGAGCGACCGACGACCACCCCTCAACTCGGTATATACCCGGCGGACCGATGATCAATGGCTCGTGCAGACTTCGCCGCCTCTGTGAAAAGTTACAGTCCCCTATTTTACCGTACCACTCGCTCGTACGCGTGTATGCGCGTGTACGCGCGTGTGTGCGACACAAAAGAAATGATTCTGTGTGCGAGGCACGCTGCATTGTGTGCGACGACGATACACGCGCGGCCACGTATTCTCTCACGTGCGTGGGCGGTTGATTTTTCAAAGCACATAATAACAGAAAGTCAACTCCACGATGCCTCGGCCCACAGTAATGGAGCCATTCGTTGAAAACGGGGTGAAACATTATTATCGGTCAAACGCACGCCGAAATATGTAAATCGCGCGTGTCGCGGGGTCGCAATCCCGGCCGGTCGTCGCAATGCATCGCGGAATATAGAGGAGAGTATAATTCGAGACAACAGTTTTCCACCGCGCCCCGACCTATCAATATAGAGGCCGATTCACGCTCGGCGATATACAGTCGATCACAAAGCGATTTTGCACCGTACACGCGAGTCGAATTTATTGTTATAGAGAAAACTATAATAATACTCGAAATTTTTCCTTATCTAATCCTGCGGTATGTAATTTTACTTTCTTTTAGATAATTACGTTTGAATGTATCTTAGATAATTATGTTCGAGTAAGAACGAAATGCGTAGAAATGGAAATGCTTGTTTTACATTTTCAACTTACACTATAAAACAATATGCATGTTCGATCGAGAGAAATAAATACAGTCTTGGGAAATTTTATGGGAAATTGAAAGTCCACTAACACCAGGTAGAAACACTAGTTAGAAACGTTATCTATCTACATAATGGATACGATCGTGTGGCCCGGGATTCCTTTTACGAGGAGTCGATAAGAACGATTCTTATCGCGGATCGTAATAATGAACAGGCATCATGCATCCGATGTAAACGAGAGTGGTAATGTGATGTGAGAGACGATAAAGAGATAATGACGATGATCACGGTATGGTAACCCACACTTTATTCCACGGCGCATTGCGATGATAATAATAATTGTAATTAGGTTTTAGCTGGCGAGGAAAGTGACTTTAATGCTATGCAAGAGTTGCGTCAAAGCGATTGTGATCGTCAAATGGAGGGCAACGATCAGTTTGATGCTTGTCGACGATGTCGATCTAACGCAAATAACGAGAAAAAATTCGCGTTGATTCGAATCTCATAATTGCTCTTCGCGAGAAATAATAATGCACGATAAATCCTCGCGAACATGTCGGCGCGATGCTCTCGACGCTTTTTACATAGCGCGGTGACGCGGTGTGGAAAGCTCGCCTGCGAGCGGTAGGATTTTTGGTATCGACTCTTTTTCGACGATTTTTGTACCATTTTTTAGAGCCGTCGTACACGCGCGCTCGAGGGTGGAAACTGCGGCGAAAAATTGTTATTCGCGCGGACGATTATTATCGCAGCGCGCTTTTGCGAGGGGGAGAGGTAAACGAGTGAGAGTTGAGAACCTGCTCTCTCATGCGACCCCCCAGGGCGTAAAAATGATGTTTGCACCGATACGAGAATTACGAGCGATTTCCCGAGGACGAGTGACCGCCTCGTTATTGGACACTTCGGACTCCGATCCGTCGCATCGCCTCGTATCCGCTTTATTTTCACGATACTCCGATTTAATTCTCCATGCCCGGTGCGAATAACAATTATGTAATAATTCCGCTGTCCACCAGTGCACGTACGCTGACGAGCAAACGTGTCGAAATTTTCGTTTCACTAAACGAAATTAATTTTTAGCGACGAGTCACGCTCGACCCGGTAAAATCACGCAACGGAAAGCCGTTGTGAAAATTGATTATGTGATTTTAAACCATTCCCCCCGCTCGGATTTATCACGATGCATTTTCTGTGCTTTGATATCGAATTTTTGCTGATCCCGAACCTTTGCTCTCGGACCGATGAGAGATGAAAAGTAAAAGTCGCAAAGAAGCGAGAGCGCGAGAAAGTTCGAGGCGTGACGAAAGTACGAATTTGGTATCATCATTTGCAGACTTCTTCCTGTCGCGCGTCAATCAAGCAACGAAAAGTACGATAACCAAGCAGACAACATGGCGCTCCTCGGTGACCCGTGATTATCAGCCGTTTTCATTAAAATAAACGGCAGACAGTTTTTATCTCGCTGCACCTAGGGGTTATCTCGTCTTTCTCTTCCTCCCTACATCTCTCTCTCTCTCTCTCTTTGTCTCTTCTTTGCTCTTCGATCTGCCGTCTTCATCCCGATCTCCTACAGCGATTCTAACTCTACTAACGGAGACAGACGAAAGGCAAAGTAACGGAGAGAAACGCGCCGCGTTTCTCGTCACTGAAAAAAATGACGGGGCGCGTTTCTTGGAAGACGATACCGCCGCGCCGTTAATTACTGCCTCATGTTGTTCACGCCTATATCCTATACCGTAAAAGCATTCGATAACACAGTTCCCTCGAGCTCTGGGACTTTTTTCGAGATAAGCCAATGCATTAAAGCCGACCGATATCTGCGTGTATAAGGCACGTTGCGATTTAAATAGTTCAACCACTGATTGAAACTGCGTTGCCGAAAGAATATTCTAAATATGATAAGACATTTCTGGAATCCACTATAATGAATAAAAGACCGTATCATTTAACGCTCGCCGGAATAACTTGCTCCAGTTTTGATATTTCTCTTGTTCCATGATTAATCTTCCGCCTTATGATTGATAAAGGAAAGTTCAAAGTTTTTTTAATTACAATTTACAATTATACTACTTACAACTATACTATACTATTAAATCTATAATGTTAAATTTAATCTAATTTGAGTCGCTACTGCTTCTATTCAATATATCGTTATTTTATACTAAAACAATGGAGTTAAACAATTCAAATGGAATTAAACTTGACAATATAGATTTAACAGTGTAATATCAATCACACAGATATTGTACAATCGTAAAAATGTTCATTTCTGATCCAAGTATCTGATCTGGTCCTGAAGTTGTTACAAGGAAGGATTAATTCCACCCCAGTAATGAGTGACTTCTTCCAAGCTGATGCAGTTATCCTCGTTGAAGCGAGCTAATCCCATTTTACGTAAACAAGAGATTCAGATCAATAAATATCACCGAATAATCTCTTCTATGCATCCAGAAATCTCTCCGTGTGTCGCGTGCAATCGTAATCATCTTTCTTTCATTCGGTGCATAATCCTCCTTAAGACAAGACTCCCTAGGCCTTACCTCGTCGACATTAACCCAAGGAAATCCGGAGGTTTTCGTTCGACATATAAACAACGGTCTGACCAACTCGCTCGTATAATTGGTTGTCAGTCAAGTAGTCAGTGCCAACCCCCTCGGGGCGA
>Ga0157364_1007789_pt1 | contig 11099 bp, 4 predicted proteins | sample AttsexASBM2_FD_111476 | JGI IMG/M metagenome (GOLD analysis project Ga0157364, IMG submission 111476) | Fungus gardens microbial communities from leaf cutter ant in Ribeirão Preto, State of São Paulo, Brazil - Atta sexdens ASBM2 | ecosystem: Host-associated > Fungi > Mycelium > Unclassified ... | reverse complement strand
CCTGCCTCTCCCCCCACTCCATGATACACTGACACACACAAGATTCTAAAAAGAAAACACAAACACCACACGTATATACACACATGCGCGCACGCGCGCGCACACACACACACACACACACACACACACACACACACACACACACACACACACACATACATACATACACGCACGTACGTTTCGCGTACTGACACACACGAAATCTTCGGCAGAAGTATCTCGCGCGAAAAAGTGCTCGCCTTCCTGCAAAAGCATTCGCTCTCAAGCAAACAGGAACGAAGGAACGGCAAGGAAAGAAACGGGTAAACGCGTAAATATAAAAGCAAGAGAAAGAGAGAGAAAATGTAGGGCACGTTTAAAAAAATGAAATTGATAAGGAAATTGAGCGTCAAGATTTAATGATGATTCTTCCATGTGGAAGCCGAGTATTACCCCATGTTCTCTCTCTTTCTGTTCTTACTTTATCTTCTTCTCATTCGCGTAGAGATAGACAGATTTCTGTATTCCTCTGTCGTTACTTTGAAAAGCAACTCTAAAAAATGAAGATGAGTGCACATCCGAATCTATGATGTTTAATGGCAAGGCTATTTATTGTATCAAAAAATTAATTATGATATCAAATCCATATTACTTTTTGTAAAATGGAAACGTAATCTCAGACAAACAAAAATGTAGAAATAACAAGGAATGAAAATGTGTATATATCGAAGCAAGAAAAAAAAGAGAGAAAATATTAAAAGATATTAATGCAATGTTAGACAGCTACTGTACCATCGAAAAAACACTTTAATAATTACGGGTAAAAAAATAATAATATTTTCACGATACATTAAACTCGAAAGTAAATTAAACAGTTGATGCAGGGAAATAATATTTCCTGATTGATTTTATTGTTATATTATTATATATAAATGCACGTTTTGATTAAATTTTTTTATAAATTAATATTATTTAAAAAATGACATTACTTAATAGTCCAAAATATTGGAATCTCATGATAAAAGAGCTAGCCTTGCCACTAGCTATCAGTCATTATTGCCTACCGCGAAAATATAGATATAATTAACAAGGAAATTTTGCCGAGATAATCTTACCCCTTCGTTATAATATATATATATATTTATATATATATATATATATATATATATATATATATGGGGGAGGGACTATAGCAGCTATAATAAATTCACACACGAAACACACGGTAATAATAGATCGATGATATAATCTGAGATAGATATCTTAATGCGGAATTACTATGAATCATAATGAGAACGCAAGCTAGATATAATGATTATACGTAAACAATTAACGATTATTGAAAACTATGAATTTTCCCTCATGCTTTTCTAGAATGCCCCTCCTCCACTTCCTCCTCCCTATCTTTCGCCGGTCCATCATTTTTTTCCATTCACTTTAAACTTTAACGCGTTTCTCTCACGTAGATGTTGATCTCATGTAGCAGTTCAAGGTGTAGCCACGTTCTATGTAATCTCTAAGCTAACACTTTAATCGAAAACACTTAGTGTAGGACATATATATGTAGATATAACGATATAGACATTTCCGAGTGTCTCGATTATGGCGCCTTGTTGAAGCGACGCGCATTAGAGTTATCTATACTCAATCAACATTTTACCTTGAATTTTGCTGCCAGTGAATCGGACATACATGTTTTGACAAGATAATTTATAACGGTCATAAGTATACGGCCATATAATTGTCACATTTAATTGCATAAAAATCAGATTTTAGGTAGTACAAAGCAAACTAAAATTACATGTCTTTATATAATAATACGGTTCTTTATTCTCAAATCATATTTCAGAATTTGAAATAAAATAAAATGTAATAATTTGTGAAAGAAGGGAGGATTAAAAAAATTATATAATTTAATACAATTATGATAGAATGTCCATGTGAGCCTCCGCGAATATTGATGCACAAATTACATTATTCTCAACGCGATAGATACAGTTTACAAATATACCTACCAAAAGAAACGCAAATATTTCGATTTGAGTCCTAGATTTAATTTGTGAATAATCTTGCGACTTGTGATTATATAATATTTCAATCGTAGATTTCAGAAACTTGAGAATATTGATTTTCGAAAGGGGAAGAACAAGGGCATAATTTATCACTAATTTCTATTTTTCAAGATTAAATATTTTGGCAGTATCAGAAAATTAGATTTTTACTATCTGGAATATAAATTTCTGTTAAAATAACAATAGAGCAGGAAAGATAGCTTAAAACAAACTTAAAAAAAAAGGAACTTGAAATAAATAAGTTACACGTTTTTCATAATCACAGCATAGATTTGTCGACTACAAAACTATTATAGGAGGATTAAAATGCATCGCACAAAAGCTTCGCGAACAAGGTGCTGTTGTCGTGGCACATGACTATTTCTTAATCAGAAAAAAGTTACATATTGTGCTAAACGTAGAGTAAGGCATACGTCGATTAGGCGAAAGTGAAACGTAAGAAAAAGAGTACCGACCCTCGTAGGAGAGATTAGCATCGAGATAAGCCGCTCAAGGACCGTTGGCCATTTTGCGCTTTTTTATTATTATTACGCCGTTAATTCCAGGCCTTTCCGAAGTCCCGCACTTCCGTCCCTCGATAGAGCGTCGGGAAACTCCAGAAAGCAAGGACGATGCGAACACCAAACGCAATTAAATAAATTTATACGCGCGATGATAACAGTCATAATCAGGGATTTCCATTAAAGTCCTCGTATATATTAATTTTATTCTCATTACGCATCACGCACGCATTACAGATTTTCATTTAATTAAATTTTCTAAATCGCTCGCATGAAAATTCACTCAAAATAAATAAAATGCAATTAAGATTAATTAAAGATGTTAAAGATATCTTTAAAAAAGAGGAAGGTAGATTATGCATAATGCACACGTAAATCGTGACGCGGTACTTTTACGGTTCCTACATCATTGCATGTATACATTTACCTTCATGTGTATAACGAAGATTAAGAGTAATTAATTACAGCGCGGATTTATTAACAGTAAATAGGAGGAGACGCGAGCGGTGTCGTCGCACTAATTTCTTCTCCTTGCTTTCTCGGTTTCATCCTTCCTACCCCTCGCTGGCCCGCATCCCTCTGGCATTATTCCACCCATACCGCAACGTATTATACGTTCGCGAGAGCTGTGATCGAGTTTGGATTCCGTTGTGTATTCTCGAGTTGTCGTTAATGAAGGTCCTACGAACCATCTGTATGGATCGCAGGGCGAGAAAACGAATAAAAAAAGATGTGTGTACGAAATATATGTTACGATAAGTCTCGCGCGCATAGAAGAGAGAGAAAAGGGCGACGAGCGAATTGTCCGTCCTCGTCCCTAAGACGTTATGGAGAACGCAGATTCACGAAGAGAACAGCCAGATTTACGCTCGTTCCCGCGAATTGTCTCGCTAGAATCATTTTTGCGAGTTGCCGAAACATAAATTGTTAAAGGCTTGCATTCGTTTATCGGTTTAGCGCTGCGTTTAGCCGTAATGCAACCATCTAATTTTCAGTTATGTTTAATCTATGTATATATGAAAATCGCATTCAATATATTATTAGGAATGTGGTGCTAAAACATCGAAAATGTTTTAATTTGTGTACTTTAAAGCTCGTGTTTAATGTTGTCCTAAATTAGAGATAAAAGGTTGCCTAATTTTGAGCTTTGTTTACATGTAATTACCTATCTAAATTATACCTCAGTATTGTTCCTCTAAGCAGACCTCTTACGTCTACTAAAGATCCAGTGCTTGTTTAATAATAAACAGCAGACAGTTACATCCAGTGCTAAACGCGAATGCAGATCTTACAATTAGAGTTTATGAGCGAGACAATAAGGAGTAAGCCAAACCCAAGAGGAGACATTTATGTCCTGAGCTTATACATTTGTTAACGACACGAAATGCTTAAATAATATTATTGATACTTTTATGCGCGGCTATAGTTCGCTCGCGTTAACGTCACTGTCCTGTCCGAAAACAAAAAAATCTTGCGATAAATGATATTCTTTTGTATATTTCATAAATTTCACTTTGTCTAGGTGTACATTTTCGCATAATAATAAATAAAATGTCGAAATTTTCTTTAAATTTTTTCGGAACAGCGCGGTTAACGTTACCGAGCTATGGTCCGATTGTTGCTATTCGTAAGATTGTTGTTAAATCATTATGATCGCGCGTGGATAAAAATAATACTTTGCCCGATCCCGAGAATGACTCTCACGATGCCACTTGCACTCACAGAGAAAATAATCTAACGATGCTGAAGCGCGTACCACGCAAGACTACTTGAAGAACGTCGCTATGAAATACGCGAAATTAAAAAGCAACTGGAGAATGTCTGAAATATGAGAAAATATACCGTCCAAGATAATATAATGTTGTGAGAGCAGAAAGGTGCAGTTCCGAAGCCGATTGACTCGCGGGTTATGCTTGGGATTGAATTAAAACGTCAATTAAGGGTTAGGAAATGGGAGAAATTCAATAAATATCCATTTTATTTTTAATCAACAAACTTCTAACGCGTTCATTAATCCTAAGTACCAGAATAAAAATTATGATATTTTTACTGAAATATGTAACATTTTCATGACTATTATTTAATATACATATAAATGTTCCTTAATATATTTCTTTTCTTTAATATTTATTTATAACGATTCTCACATAACTTTTTAATCTAAGAATTGTCATACAAAAGCATATTTAAGAACAATTTTAGATATTTTAATACAAAAGCGAAAATCCAACAGAATGCAAGACAATGAAACTTGAGTTACATAAGATTCTATTATGGTACTTATGGATTAAAAACGACTGGTATTCAATGAGCTCATTCTATAATCGCACACTTAGAATATTTGTAAAATTCACGCAAGCGGATGTATTTATTTAAGTTATTATTACCGTATAAATGAGATTTTTACAACTTGTTCAGAAAATCTCTTCAAGTTTTCTTGCACGCGAAAATCTTATTCGACAATCGCCAATCTTTCTTAATGCATAAGATTTCGAACGGTGTAGAATGAAACATGCTTCCGACGATGCTTCTTTCCTCGGCTTGCGCTATACGCGCCTTAAGAGAAAACACACTCGTGAAAGTAATTAATTTAACAGGCGATCGATGAGGGCTCGGACGATTAATTATATTACCAACGATAAGTAACGATGAGTAAGAAGGTGACGAAGAGAGAACTTGCAGCCGCGAAAGTTTTGTAATTGTCTCGTGGGTACTCAATAACGTAACACTTGATGCCCGTCAGAGATCGCTCTGGAACTGAATGACAGAGTGAGTTCACTTACGCACGCGCGTATACATATTAACACCACTATGTAACGATTCTCTCTGGAGCTCTATTATTATAACGATTAAGAATTATGAATAGTAAATGTCTGTAACAAATAAAAAGTACCACGCAATGAACGAAAAAATATAAGACAGAATTTCTCGATATTACATGTGCTAGAAGAAGGAAAAAAGACAAAACAACCTCTTCTCTTAACGAGGATACTCTTATTATCTTTCTTGTAGCATGACCAATGATATAACATGCTTTAATTTGAGTCTCTCTACTATGAGCTAGGTGTCACCTCACATAGATCAGTATAATTTTATTTATAATTTCATGAGAAACAATTGATGTAATATCTCTAATACATAAGACTATCTAATACATAAGACGTTCTTTCAAATTTCAAAAATTAATTAAATCAGATATTATTTATATATTGAAGTTCAACTTCAAAATAATATATATTCTGATATTTAAGTAATATGCTTCTAAATACAATTTGAAGCCAAAGCTTCAAATTGAGAGAATAGGTGGAATAAAGATCTAATTAAGTCTTGATATTAATAAAAACTAAAATAATTTACTACTTTTTTACTACACAAATGGGTACAATCAAATGAATTTATGTAATGTCTTTAAAAGTTTCATGCTATAATACTTTTCTATTACGATCAATAATACATGAAAAAGCTAATTGCCAGAAAAAAAGGCCTAAGTAGAATTGTGCCTTTATTCCGCCCATCCCCTCAATTAAGGATGCACATGTGAAAAAAATTTGTGGTAATGAAGAGACTTAATCTCTTTCTCTCTCAATCTCTTTCTCTCTCTCTTTCTCTCTCTCTCTCTCTCTCTCTCTCTCTCTTTTTCCTCCCTCTCTCTCTCTCTTTCCCTCTCTCTCTCTTTCTCTCTCTCTCTCCCCCCCTCCTCTTTCTCTTTCTATTGACATCGTGTACCTCATAGATAATAGGACATTTGAAAAAATTGGAATATTACAAGTACGTGAGCAAGTACGAAGTACTTTATCTAGAAGCATAATATGGAATATACGGTGCTGAATTAAGTGCGTTGTATATCCAGAGAAAAATTATGTTTAAATTAAAGAAATCGTTTCTTTTGTTGATTTTTTTTAAGTTGAAGCGAAAATGCCTTTGAGAAAAATAAAAATTTATTTGACTTCAAGAAATAACATTCAAATCAAAGAAGAATTTGATTTGAAGAAATAACGTTTAAATCAAAGAAACTTTTCTTTAACCTTTTCTCTTTTTATAGCAATGCACACCTTTCTTTGATTCAAACAAATTTTTTTTTTTTTAATCGAAGATTTTCTCTGGGTATAAGACATAAATTATATAAATAAAAAAGATTTATGTACAGAGAATCTTGATAGTGTAGAAAACTTTCTTCATATTTATAGAACAACTATTAAAACAGCAATTGCAGATATTTATGTAGTGATAATTTTAATATGCGTATGTACATGTTTGTATTTCTCATTTAATTATAGACCGTAGGCATACCGTGTACACACTTACGAACTTTTTTATTTATTAATATTAATATAATTCATTCAATTTGTACATACATATTTCTATACTTGATGTATTTTTATATTCGCAATTAATTTTTAAAAAGATTGAAGTGTTAGGTTTTTTCGAAAAATTAAAAAATTATAAGAATAAGCAAAAGAATAAACATTTTTACTACATTATAGACATTTACATTTATAGATTTCATTATAAAAGATATCTATTTTTTTCATATATAACGTAATTTCACATAATAACGTAAAGAAAACTTGAATTTGGTTACGAATTTTATGCGAAACTTAATCCAGCACCAAGTTGTCCAATTGTCAATAGATGATAAAATTATCTTAGTATGATTGACGGACATTTCTATATCATGTAAGATCGGTGATGTCTCTTGTTGGGTAGGAGCGGTCGTGTACCGCGCAGTGGGGCCAAGGGTAGGCCGAGTGTCCGTGAGCCCCAGCGGGGGTTGCACCGGTAAGCTTCAACCCCAAAGTGCCAGGTTGTTCCACCAAGTTCTCGTGTTCTCGCTCGTGTTGACGGTAACCGTAATCCGTAGTACGTAGTACATACCCACATACACGTTCACGTATTGCACAAACACATACGTACTCACTGTCAGTCCACTGTAAACACTACTCAACATTGCTGTACGTGCGTATCAAAACTTTTTTCGTACATAAAAATCGTAAATGAATTTAAAATGTCTACTAAATGTTCCACTGTTGTTATTTTAGAAAATTTTAACAATTATTTATGAGAAAAATTTAATAAGTTATAATGGTATATACGTTGTATTTGAAATCGGCATTAAAATTCTATCGAAAGATATTTTCTTAATTCTAAAATATATGTCTAATATTATTATTTTTGTTACTATGTTCTCAACTGATAATTTTTTATAACAACCAGATATTTTAATCTGCTTTTGATAATAATGAATCCTTAAATTATATATTTAAAATTCAATATTCGAATTCTTTGCTACAATTGTTATGAAAATTCATTACTTTGACAAATATTATACATTAATAGCTTCTATTTGTTTAATTATTAACGAATTAATTATTCAAAACGTACAAATCGACATTTCTTAATCTGGATCCAAACCAAGTAGACGATAGCGAACAGACACGAATGAATAAGTTGTTTCAATGAATGCGAATAGTGCCAGCAGTATTGAAACAAGCTGTTTATTCATGTTTATTCGTATTCGCTTGCTTGGTCTGAATTCAATTTCACATCACTATCATTCTCATACATTACTTAATGCTGATTGAATACGAGACATTGTTGCTATCTAGTTACTTTAGGTACCCATAGTTCGAGTATTGTCACCGATAGTGTTTATTATTGATTGAACTCTTTCGTATATAAATATACATATGTATATTCTATATATCTATTTTTATGGAATGCTTAGGAAACAGAAAATCGTATGTTAGTTGTGCATCCGTTGTTCGTTGTATCGTCTACGCGATCTGTATTTGTCTCGTTCGTCTTTCTCACCACGTGCGATTTTAAAAACCGATCGATTCACATACGAATGTCATCTTTTTCTTTCTCTCTCGTGTTCGCGGCGAAAATATAGGATACGTGTTATTAAAATATCCGCGCCGTCCTACTTCCTTTATGTCAATTTCACGTATATTTTATAAAAATCTTTGCAAAAATTCATCTTGATCGCTATTTACATTTGTATATGTATATGAAATTCAAAGAACCTTATCAATTCTGTAATTGGTACAAAATCTATGGCAATTAACAATTTATTAGTTTCATCATTATAGACGTGTTCTATCATATTAAAATAAATCTGCGTATATATCGCGTAATATGATATATGTGCAGTGTATCGTTACGTTAATATTACGTTATACTTTCCACTAAATTGGGAATCGGATGATCGGCGCTTTCAACGAACAGGCGATTAAAATGAATTAATATGATCGCCCGATAACCAGTTTTATCGTCATAAAAAATGACCACCGCGCCATATCGTGTAACGGCATGAGATATTTTATTGCGTTACAATTTCATTAAGGGAATAATTGGTTCTTCAATCGGCGTAATACGATTGGCAAAGGGTAAGTATCGAAGAAGCGATGTAAATCACAGCCTTATACGATTTCGCTGCAGCAGTAAAAGTTTGAATTAGTTTCTTGCCTCTACCTCGAGTTTGGTTTTGCTCTCCTTACATTTGTTACTATGTATCTGTGTTTTCAAATCTGCTTTAAAGCCGCTCTTAATCGTTATTTAACACGCCAAAAGAAAGTTGATTTTTTTTACAACCTAATTCGCTTCTTCGATAACTCTACCGTAAAACAATTCTAACTACGGTAAAAGACATACCTATATATAGAGAAATGTTTAACCGTGACTTCTCAATAAAATGTTTCTCGGAACAAATTTCTTTTCTTAGCTCGATTGCAGGGAAAATTATTGTATCAAAAACAATTTGCTTTCATCAACAATCAACTGATTTGATTTTACATAACTTCGAAAAAACTTTATGATATTCATACGATTCTGAGTCATAAATATGTATTGAAGCTATTTTCAGAAATATGTGTCAAGTTATTCAATGGAATATTGATAGAGTTATTCGGTAGATAATACCGTGCTGTATCGCATATATTTCTCGGGGCATTCTGTATATATAATCTGTCGTACAAACAAATGGCGAATTGCAATTCTGTATTTCAAAAATAGAATCAGTGCACATATTGCTCAACTCAGAGACACCTAGATACTCATATAGCAAATACAAAAAAATTGGTAACACATCACGATATTCTCGTATTTACCGCATGAATAGGTATCGAGATAATCTCTGATCGGTCAGAAATCTTTCAATATATATTTATATATATTTATATATACATATAATATATATACGTTTAGTGTTTAGAATAGTCTAACAAGTAACGAGAGCCATTTTGATTTCTACATATACGTATATACGTTTAAATCCCGTATATCGTACTGGTGTTGGATGGCTGCCTAGCTCATAGTATACATAGTTATATCCAAATCTTCCATCGTTCTATTATCCATATGAGTACTCGAGCCTAACATTAGTTTTCACTAGAACTTAGCCTGATGTCTATAGGTCTGTTTGAAAGAGTATGTTACGGGAGATTTGTATGCATAACACGTCGCATGACAAAAGGACTATTATAGATCCTTTCTTAACCTTGATGTTCTGCGGAAAGGATTCTCTTTAAAGTAAAAACGAAACCGCGGCCGGTCACAAAATGCCGGAAAATCTCAACTTACAGAGCTTGCTTTAAAGTTATCGATACTCGATACTTTAGTTCGTATTCTCGTGCGATATTTAACGTTAAACGAGGTCATCAGATTCTCATCTCCCGCTAACATTAAAGGTGATCTTTATATTAGATGATTCAGGACTAGACTGTTATAGTTAAGAGAAATATGAGCCTTTTTACTAATCAAAGAAGTAAATGTATATTCATACCTTTTTGAGCATTCTACTTATGAATATTTATCACTCTTTGACTGTTGACCGCTACTCTGCGCGCCGGTTGGAGCAACGCTTGCATGTCCAAACTGGTTGTATGTAATTCTAGTGAAAACTGAAATCAGTCTCGTAAAAGCACTCTTGATCTTTCCGCGCGACCCATAGCCCATCAAAAGTGTTACACGAGAGTGTTAAATGTACCAAAGGGCTACTCTAGTTTACAAATATTTTCCATAATCTTTTACACGTTGTATGATTTCTATGTATATATTTTTTTTCTTATAAGCTCTGAAATATCTTTATTATTTTCACGCTTTCATTATCATTTTCGTAATATCGTGCCGCACGATTTTTGCTCATTACGTTGCGCGGCTATGGGTCAGTTTTTTCGTGAGGCAAACAAATTCGAGTTGAATATCGCAAAAAAATGGAGGGAAGGCGTCCGGGACGGAACCATTGCCGAGATCGATGACGAAGACGTCGTTGAAGATGCAGTCACCTAGGGGCGAGTAATCTACCATCTAGCTACACCTACTATCTTTTAGAAACATCGCCGTATATATAAAGTGATATTAATTAATATATATTGTCTAGTACAAACGCCTAGTTTAACCACAACGGGTCGATTACTTATTTTATCAACTATCAAACATGAAACCATAGCTGTAATTAAACGAAAACGACAGTATCGTTATTGAAAGAGATACATTCCGATCTTCCCGTCGTGGTACAAAAATGTAGACAATTTAGATAAATCGAGTT
>Ga0157364_1007788_pt1 | contig 11099 bp, 9 predicted proteins | sample AttsexASBM2_FD_111476 | JGI IMG/M metagenome (GOLD analysis project Ga0157364, IMG submission 111476) | Fungus gardens microbial communities from leaf cutter ant in Ribeirão Preto, State of São Paulo, Brazil - Atta sexdens ASBM2 | ecosystem: Host-associated > Fungi > Mycelium > Unclassified ... | reverse complement strand
TTCTTCTTCTTCTTCTTCTTCTTCTTCTTCTTCTTCTTCTTCTTCTTCTTCTTCGCCCTCGTTTTTGAGACACTCTCGGCACCCGCCGGTCTTGCGATAACAGAGAAATCGCGCGCGAGGCCGTCTTACATCCTCCCCCCGAGAGGGACATTAATAATCCAAGTAAACTATGCCAACTTACTTCGCCCAGCACATCGTAATTACCTCTATTTAAATTATTATCCGCGTATGGGCTATCTGTTATAATAATGATGTTACAATTTGTAAATTTGTTATAATAGCTGCAATCGATCGTGAAATATTATCGATGACAATTCGCTTGTTTGACAAAAAAGTAACACATTTCAAAATTAACAATTTTTCAGAAGAGCATTTTTTTTTAATTCTGAATTAGAATAACGTTTTAATTAGAATAATGAATATATAAAACTTTACTCTTTCTTTCCATATTTTCAATTATAATGTATTCTTTAAAAGTATATTATAAATTTTGAAAATTCAAACATTGCAATCTTAGTATAATGTAAATTTCATCTCTTATCAGAGTTGTGTTATTTTAAATAGGTATATCATATTCAAAAAATAATTTAATAACGTTTAAAGAAAAGTGTCATCATCTCTAAATTTGAAGATGATTTCAATTTAGATATTTTATTTCTTCAATATACGAACAATATCTTGAAATAAGATGTTTTTTTTTTACAAATGAAATCAGTTAAAATATACTTATATATCTTTTAAGGAAGAATGGCACGATTTCAGATTTTTTTTTTTTTAACTAATTTAGCACCAATACTGTTTCACGATTTAATTGAAAATATCTAATTTGATCAAAGGATAAGAAGTATTTCTGCTTTCTAGCGGTAAATTGGCAGAATCACAAATATATCATTTTTTTCAAAAAAGTACACTTTTATATAATTAATTTTCTGTCATTATCTCAAAAATTCCAATTTTTTAGTTGTATCACTTTTCCATTAAACAAACGAATTATTCGCCAGTGTTGCGAGTTCGTAAGTTCAATCTTCGCGATCCTACTTTGACAGAATATTAGTCTGAAACTTCATTATAAAAATATTTTTAGAATCTATTGTTAACAGGGTGTGGAACGAGATGATGTTCAATCAGATTTTCTCTAAGTAGACGCCAAGAAAGTGGACTTCGAAAAAGTAGATTCCAAGTTGATCAAAGAATCCGTAGATGCCTTGAAAGAACTACGAAGGATAGCTTATATACCAAGATGGTCTGTACGTGTTATCCTTATTTCGCACTTATAACTTTTTCGTATTACGGAATATTTCATAAGCTTGTATTAAACCTTGGCGATGTGTTAGGTTCTCTGATGAATTTGTAGACGACCCTTTTCTCAGTGAAAATTTCATTCGGCGACCTGCTATGTTCTACGGAACTTTCGAGGTCTCAAATTGGATACCTTGATATCTACAACTCGAATTAAATTTTGAAATATCTCACGACACTCGGATATGTCATTAGAACGCAAAAACGTTCTAACGTATGACTTTTGTATAAAAAAAAAATATATATCCGGAAAGTCTTTACGCGGAAAGGGAACGTGAGAAAGGGATACACCTAAAAAGCTGCGTAAATTCTACTCTTGCGCTATTTACAGCATTCGATGGTAACACTTACAGATATACATGGACAGGCGCGTATATGTATGCATTGTGTACGTACATAAGCCCATAGAATCGCGCCCGGTAAATTAACCGCGGCGCGTCAAGCGGGACTTTATAATCCGGAAATTAAAGGTGTATTATATCCGGAGAACGGGCAGGAAGGGTGGCGGCGATAGAAAGGGAACAGGGGGTGTGGGCTGCTAGCCAGTCTCGTGCCCTTGTGAGGGAGAGAGAAACTTGGCGAAGGTGCTAGCAGCGCCAGAGACGATGCCGCTGGACTAAGAGAGAGAGAGAGAGAGAGAGAGAGAGAGAGAGAGAGAAACGTAGAAGAGAGGAGGTGGAATGCGAAGGAGGGTTGCGTGCAAGAGGGAGGATAGCAGTCAAAGGAGAAGGAGAATCAACCCGGTATACAAAAGATAGAAGAATCAGGGCGAACACGGCGCGGTGGAGAGCGTAACTTTTCTTATAAGATCTAAAGTTTCCGCGTGCGAAAGGCTCGCTCGCTCTTTTCCGCTCTCCTTTCCCCTGACCGCGATCGTCGCAACCGCGTCCCTCAGACCGTCCCCGCCCGGTAGCTTCTCTACGAAACGAAGCGAGCTCTGCGGCGGGAAATATTAGTGCTTTTAAACGTCGTTATTAGTTTGCACGGTGAGCCGAATAACTTTCAAGCTACTACGAAGCGGCTACGATACCACCGCCGCGGCCGCGTCGAGACGCCTAACCACGGTAACGGCTTTGCTGCGCCCCCACCCTCTCTCTCTCTCTCTCTCTCTCTCTCTCTCTCTCTCGTTGCGTTCTGAAATTTCGTCGAATAACAATTTGAGTACCGTTTACAACGGGCATGGCGAGAGGAATTGAGGGCGGGAGAGTTTCGGTGATTAACGTGATCTCCGATAAAACAGAGCCAGCACCGGTATCGCGCGACCAGTTGTATTCCCAGAGCGGACGAGGGTGGCGCGATAACGAGGACACCGAGGATTTCGCTTTCGTATCGAATAAATCGTCGGCGATTATAAGAGAGGTATTCTGTAAATAAGGAAATGAAAATGCCGCTTCCTTTAAACATCGTTGTTGGGATATACTACCCGCGAATTCGGCCGTCCTTCCATGGATGTAATCTGTTAGAACGTTCTTTAAACGTTGCGAGAACGAATCGGGTTAATTTTCATGAAGTTTACTTCGCTTGATTAGTGGAACAGTGCGACAATAGACCCTTTCTTTCCCCTCTCTCTCTCTCTCTCTCTCTCTCTCTCTCTCTCTCTCTCTCTCTCTTTCTCTCTCTCTTCCCCCTCTTTTTCTCTCTTTTTCGCTCCTTTTTCTTTCGCTCTACAGTCAGAGCGAAATTAATTTTCACCGAGGACAAAAGCACTTTCGGAGGGACGCGATTTCTTGCATCGTCCACTTGGAAAACGATATGCGTTCGCAAAGTTCCGCGCCGCGGCACCGCCCTCAGGGTCCTTCGATTTCAACTTGGGGAAAATAGTAGACACCGCTAACGCAGCAACTTTAAAGTAGAAGTTATTATTGGTTTAACCTGGATTGGGTATCCGGTTTCCAATCAGCACAGAAAAGAGGTATCGCAAGAAGAAAGAAAAGCGAGAAGAGGAAGAAAGAGAGAAGAGAAAGTTGAGGCTAACACACCTTGCATCGATCCAGTGACAGCAAACGCATTAAAAGCACATCTAGCATCTACCGGAAAGACGTACCTACGACATGATGAATTATTAGCTTCTCAGAGATCGCGCGGTGGCAAAGACGAAAATATATTTTCGCTTTGCAGTGAGAAGTGCGCAGTGCGAACCAACGCGAAATCGCGAAAGATCGCGTAAATACGTGCGGTACAAAGTGAGCCAATCCCCGCGATATGTTAAGTTTTCCACCGATGTGTGCGAAACAGATAGCAGTAAAAAATGAGAGGAAAAAAAAAAGGCGATACATTCGCTCGTCTATTAAATCGCATTTTGCTCATTCACACTCAGCGGCGGCCGCTTGACGAAAAATGTAAAAATGTACGGTCTCGTGAGAGCCCTACCGTCGGTCGCATAAAGCAAGCAGGATCCTGCAACGTCGCGCACTCATAGCGGGGCACACACTTTTGCACACGTAATAGCTACAAAATTACCCTTATATCACATCATATCACCCTATTGGGACGCTACCATTTTATCCTGGCGGCGTATTCGAGATCTTATACCCCGCGCCGCGCCGGCGCGAGGCAGAATAATGTGTCCATCGTAGATGCGAGTACGTCGTTCAAACAGTAAAATTACATCGCACTTTCCCCGGAAGATTTTTACTTTGTAACAATATAGTTGAGTTCTCTCGTTCCTCTTTCTTTCTTTTTCTCCTCTTTCTTTCTTATTTAATTTTCATTATTTTTGTTTAATAGTTATTTTTGTCAAATTTTGAGAGATTTCAAGCAAATAAGTCTTGTAATGATTATTTTGGCATTTAAAGAGATTTATTATCTCAAAACGCTCAATAAATAACGATTTATCAATCTTTTTCATTATTCCACTCCGTTAAGAGAGTGGTTGGTGAGTCACCACGTTTTATGCGTAGACGAGTGTAAGTATTATCATCTCCGCAAGATGAGAAACGTTCCCGATGTTCTGCCGACGAAATTATTAAGGGCGTTCGGAGTATATCGAATTACACTCAGGCGCGTGTCCGGCGTACAGTGATTAGCATGATACAGGATAGCGTGTGCATGCGGCGTACGGATCCACATAGTTATGCGCTGTGTACAACTGGCCGGCCGACGGTACTTTATATAGTGGATGCTCATGGATGACGATGCCTTGCGCATTCGTGAGCAACCCCGGAGGATGAGGTACAGTTAATGCTTGCCAGAATTTCCCATGTGGCACACCGCCGCGTGCTCCTGTATCTTCTCGCGTGCCTACGTGCAGCATTCTATTCGGCGAATGCCGTGTACGTGTGATGTATATGAAAGGAAGCGCGAAATGGTGATCTTAATTTTTTTTCACAAGCAGAAGAGAAAATAAAGCGAGCATGATGAGAGAAGCAAACAAAGCCGAAAATTATAGAATCCTCTATAATTTACATTCGGAGCACCATTATATCATATTGAGCGATTCTGTCATTTAAATTTTTGATTTTTATTCTTATTTGAACAAAATATTGCAAAATTATGTATACAGATCAAGATAAGTAAAAATCAAACAGTTCATAAAATAAAAGAGGATATTCCCAAATGGGGTCGCTGATCCACAAAAGATTATTGACTCTAGATTTGGAAATACGAAGTGTAATTGTAAAAGATATTATCAAGTGTATATTTGTGTATTTCGAATGGAACGAGAAGGAAAAAGAAAGCTCGAATGGAGATGGAAATTGACGAGGGGTGAACGTCGCGGTGTACCAGCGGCTATTATTCGGGTAAATTACCGCGCGGTTTCGCCATTCGGTGAACTCCTGAACCCAAATGTGAGCCGGCTGCGCTCGTTAGACCGATCGTCCCTTAATCCCGTCGCGAATTTATATCACGATTGGCCCCTTATCGCCGCACGAGCACGTCGGAGAGCATAGAAACGGCGGGGCGAATGGAATTTGCACGTCGCTCGGCTGCAAAGGTGTCGACGACGACGACGACTACCATCTCCAAATACACCGTTGATATCCCTAACAGGCTGGAGAGCGGTGGCACGCCTTGCGTTATTTCCGGCTGGTACCCGTGCATATTTCGCAAACGTGTTAAGAATACCGATCGTGAGTAACTCCCGAAACGCCAATAGAACTTCCGTTTCACCCGAAACGTGCGAAAAGTCGATTCGTTAATAACGCGACGTTATTACGAAAAAAAAAAAAGATTGACCGTACCGGAAAATTTTTCTTTCTCGTTCTCTCAACATTATTTTTACATTGAAAATGTGCCTTCCGTTTGATTAGTTTAACTTTGATATTCGCGCTCCGTTTATCACGTTTTACGGCAAATGTGTACCGATGTTTCTCGTCGTGCAGCCATTCTCTCCAACGCAACGGAATATCATCCAATGACAAACTCACTCGATTTTAAACCGATATCACATCACTCGGGAAAACCTACGAGCGAAATTCTGAAGGGACTGACGCTACCGAGTGATAATATAGACAGAGTTCGCCCTCGTAAAATATGACAACACGACCTGTGATCGTGTTATTATCAATAAAGTGTGGCGACCCTGATATAACCTCGGAAGAAATATAACAAAGTTAATAGCGGGGGAGGTGGCGATAAATCGTAATTTTAACGCGACTAATATGTCTCTTTCTAATATAATAGCACGAAATTCTTTCCAGAAGAAAATTATTGTTATTATTCAAGCAACGTATAAGGCGATACTCTCTACACAAGGCCAAAACTTAGTTCATGAGTTAAATACTTCCACCTTTCCATCGTCTCGTTAAGCGAGATAGAGAGAAAACAAAATCTAGGTCTAGCGATTGGCTGCTATAACATATCTATCCTTTTTTATTTTCTATCTCATTGGAACAAACGATGGAAAAGTAGGAATATTTAGAAAAAATATAAATCGAACTCGTGATACTATCCAATAAATAATAAAAGAAAACAAGATCAAATTAAAACGAGCAATATAAAAAGTATAATGTGTCAAATGTTAATTTCAATGTTTATTTCAAAACGTAGAAATTCACATTTAATGATTAAATCTGAACGTTTCGAGCTACACAAAACTCTTTGTCAGCAGTACAAAAAAAAATTAAGACATATAAATAGAATAATATAAATGCTGCGCTATAAAAAGAGAAAAGGATAAATAAATTATAATACCTGCAAAAAATGTAATAAAAGCAATGGACATATCTCTTCTCATTTTTCCGATAAATGAATTAGGACAAAAAGTATATTTAGCTTGCAAGCTAAGTTTTGAACGAGACTAAAATATCGAATGCCTGCACTAAAATATCGAAAATCTTTTTCATGATCTTTCTCGGAATTTGCGTTGCATGTATAAGCTTTTGTATCTCCGTGTCACAAAACAAGATAAACCAGACAATCTGTATTATTTTATCGCTGCAGATATTATCGAGTAAAACCGAGGACGTTCTTACGAAGCGACCAACTTTATAGAGGCACGCGTGACATTTATAACCACATGATATGCGTACGTTTTATCGTCCCATGTGTAACATCTTAAGCACTTACAAAGCGCCACATGCTCAATTTGATGGTATGGCTTAATTTAGTGTCCAATGGGATAAGCTTGAGCAACTACGTTTATGCAATTTACACGAGATGTAATTCATCGCGGATGAGCCAAGTTTAAATCATTTTAATGTGAACGTATACTTTTTTATCAATCGAGTTAATTTAATTAAACGTTTCATATGAGATTGATTTTATAGCTATTTATAGTTTTATCTACAACTGTCTCTTAAAATATAATATAGAACGTTTTTTGTTCTAACTTGGCTATATTTTTACAATTATATCTTTGATTTTATCTATAAATATGTGTCTTAAAGTATATAACATATTAAATGTTATGAAAAAACGTGAGGATGACGATAGGCAAAATTAGTCGAAATGTGCAACTCGGTTGCAGGCCTGATGTATATCTATAGATACTTCTAAAGATAAAACTTAATCCCTAGTATTTCACCTATTTTATTTTAAATTTTAATGTAAAAAACAAGAAAAGCTAATCTATTTTTTACTTCGTGTGGAATGAACTATTATACTGCGCTAAGTGCCTTAATTAAAAAAAAAAAGGAACTATTTCTTTGGCCGATATTCATAGTCTGTTCTTATTTCAAGATCGTTTTAAATAATGTCTTAAGATGCTAATATAGATCTCTAATTGGTTTATGATATTTTAATCAAGATTGTACGTACTTTAGACAATCTTAAATATAAGATTACGAATAGGGGCCTTCTATATTTAATAGAGCTTTTAGTCTGCCACTGATACAATTGTTTAACATGCTAAAGTCAAAGCACCTGCTGAAATACGCTCGAGAAATAAAGGTGAGAGATGAAATTAAATTCAAACGTGAACCTCGATCTGGCGGAGTCGCACAGAGGCATTTTCACGCTCGATCGGGCGGGTAATTTTGATCGCCCCCTGTCGTTCCGCGTCGTAAACGACGTTATCCGCTCCGTCGCGAAAGAGCCCGAAAACGGTTCATCATAAACCGCGATATTTCGGTGCTGTCGATTCACTTTCTCACATCGCGGAATTCGTGGAACGCTTTTCACGGGAAAACTTAAGTCGACTTCTCGAGATAGTCGACACCCGCGAGATGTTTCCCGCGTATGTACAGCCCCAATAAAACCAGCGAAAAGAGCTTTTGACGGTAGGAATTCGAGCGAATACATCGGCGAATAATGTACAGCGATTTGTCGTCGAGCACCGTCTTCGCTATCTTCAGAAACTTTTCGATGAAGTGACGAAGTTCCGCTTCGTCTTTCGATAGGTACGCGCGTTTACTATATGTTTTTATCGCCCTTAAAAGGGCGAAGGAAATACACTCTGTAATCATGTAATCTAACTACGCTCGTATAATTAGATATTCGCTTCAGTGATCGATATAAAAGAGCAAAATTGGGAATAATTGTTGTTGTCAGATGCACCTGCGCGTGTGGCAAATTATAAGATCTGTTTCTAAAATCAGATTAAAATTGTAATGCATGTTTCGTTTAGAATTTTATTGTAAAATTATGAAGTAAGTAAATATTTTAAAATAAGACTTTACAACTGCATGATCGCAAAATAAAAATAATTTGATCGACATGCACGATAATTTTTCTTTCAACCGTGCTTTAAATGTCGCGACTACCAGGAAAGTTTGAAGTTAACAAGCGATAAAGTACTACGTCTTAAATACGATAACGATAAATGCAGAGTTATGCAAGTAGCAATTAACAGAGAGAGAGAGAAAGAGAAAGAGAGAGATGTAATTTATTATATACGCTGGAATAAAATCTCTTAACAAGAGAGCACAGAGACGATCGTTACATTATAAATATAAAATACTTACATATAAATAATGTACATTATGCTGTTTTTTAAGCAATTAACAAAATAACATAATAAACAAAATTTTCAAGACATTTTTATGACAAATTATAAATTGCAATTACGAATATATTATACATATTTTGTATTAATAAAAATAATAATAATAAAATTAATAATAAAAAAAAGAGAAAAATGCAAAGAAGAATAGAGTCTCGAGTAACTTGTAATTTACAATTTGTCATCATTGAAATCTACCCTCGAATCTCGAAGACAATCTCATTTCATTCTTAGGTTGAAGTTTCCGATACGCACACTCTCACAATCGTTTTAACAGAAAATATAGCATAGTACCTACCATTCAGTCTGTCTGTCTACAGCCGAGAACTCGGACCAACGAGCGATATAGATGGGATAATTGCAGATAATTTGCAGCGTCGATTGCTACGCGTTCCCTATTTCAGCCACCCTTCTCTCGCTCTTCTATCGTCTGCCCCTCTCGTTCCCCAATTATCATCTCCCCTTACTTCCTGCCTCGAACGTTCGTCTTTCTCTTCGTTCCCCTTGATTCATTTACTTCACCAAGGTGAATGAGACGCGCATCTTTACGGCCTGACGGAGTAAGATGGTTGCCAAAATCATCCGATCCTTAAACACGCAGTTTCGCAAATACGTCTCTTCGGATGCCTAAATGTAATTATATCTCAAGCGTAGCTAAATGTAATTTATATCTCAACCCGAGAGAGAGAAGCTTCTCTTTTATGACTCTTTTTATGCTGTGAAAATTGCTTTTAAAAGAGTAATATATATAGATAACGAAAGAAACTTACGCAGTTAACAATTCAGAGTTAACGCCATGTTGCTAAACTTTAGTTAGATAATTCCAGTGTAAAAATACAGTGCATTGTTGATAGTATACATTTAATTTAATGTTCTACTAACTCGATTATATAATTAAATACTAAAAAACGAAAAATCAATCTTAATGTACAATTTCTTCATTCGTCAAATATTTAAATAGATAACATTAGATCAGACATCTTCGAGAGTTTACTTATTCATTTACCGTATCGATTTCGGGAATTAACAACATCTGGCCACTTTTAGTTTACTGCCTGTAGTAAAACTAATACGAGGATTCGAGAATAGTCAGGTAAAATTGCCTATAAGCGCACAGAAGTCTTTCGTACTGTTCGCGCGAGCTGCGACTTATCGAAACTTTTTCGAAACTTTTATGAAAGGTCTTTTTCTCGCCTCATCACGTCGGGTTCTCTCCCTTATTGACTTTAAACTCGGGTTTGGAAATCCCCGTCACTTCGTCCCTCGTTTTTCTTTCCGACGACCCTCTCGCTTCTTTCCCCCGTGTTTTTTCCTTCTGCATTACATTCCATCGACAGAATTCGATGCTTCGTGACTTAATTTGTTTACACGATGTACGATTTGTCAACATAAATTGGCAAATTTACCATTGCCTAAAGCGAGAGGAAATCAATTTCGCTCGATACCACAATTCGCAATGATCGCACGTACCCCGCAATTATTAAATGAAAAGGATGAGTGAAGGTAGAAATTAATTTCAGTTACTGTATTAAGGAGGTACGATCGAAAAATCAAAATCTATCTAAAAATTACACAGAATATTATTTAAAACGAAACTAATACTATGTTAAAATTTTAAACCAATTGATCGTGTAATTTTTAAGAAAGAAAGAGCTAAAGTTAGAATTTTATGCATTATGTCTTATGGTAAATGCATTGAATGATTGATATATTACATATTAGGAGTACAAATTAGTTCGGTCTGTTTCCCTGAAGATGGCTTCAGCTGTTGTGAATGGTTCATAGTGACAGCTGATGATTTTGGCGGTATCAGAGAGATTAAACATCTGCTAATATTCAGTTTATATCGTTTTGAGTTTCATATAAAAACCTTGATTTTTACTGTGTTTGAAATGTCGAATTTTGTGTTAATCAAGCAGCATTTGCGGGAGGTTTTGATTTTCTGCTTTAATTGGAAGAAAAGTACGGCTGAAGCCCATCGAATGCTTGTCGAAGTTTATGGTAACACTGCTCCAACTGATCATGTAGGGAATGGTTTTGACGTTTCAAAGATGGAGATTTCAGCGTTGAAGACAAGCCTCGCTCTGGATAGCCAAAAAAATTCGAAGACAAAGAATTAGAGGTATTACTCGAAGATCAGAGTCAAACGCAAGAGGAGCTTGCAGAATCAGTGTAATAACTCAACAAGCCGTTTCTGTACGGTTGAGAGGCATGGGAATGATTCAAAAACAAGGAAATTGGGTGCCTTATGAACTGAAACCGAGAGACGTTGAAAGGCGATTTTTCACTCGCGAACAGCTGATTCAAAGACAGAGAAAAGGTTTTTTGCATCGGATTGTGACTGGAGATGAGAAGTGGATATTCTACGACAATCCCAAGAAGAAAAAATACTACGCTAAGCCCGGTCAATCATTGCCAT
>Ga0157364_1007787_pt1 | contig 11100 bp, 5 predicted proteins | sample AttsexASBM2_FD_111476 | JGI IMG/M metagenome (GOLD analysis project Ga0157364, IMG submission 111476) | Fungus gardens microbial communities from leaf cutter ant in Ribeirão Preto, State of São Paulo, Brazil - Atta sexdens ASBM2 | ecosystem: Host-associated > Fungi > Mycelium > Unclassified ... | reverse complement strand
CTCTCTCTCTCTCAACCATACATTGCGTCGGTGGACGCACCACCCTTGCCCGCACTTCCTGCATCTCGTTACTGACGCCCGATGCACCACTGACGCTTGCATTATAGTTCGTGGTTTTGGGTATGCGTTCGTATATGTTCACACGCATAGATACACGTGGAGAGAATAGCGGAAAGCCGTAGGTGTGTATACTATGCGCGTCGAATAGTTCGAGAATAGTAGCCCCCGGCGGTGACCGAAGAGAGAGAGAAGACCAGACGAGGCGCACCCGACGCCGTCAAACAATCTCATTATCATTCGATTCACGATAATAGAGAGAGCCGATGTTCCCGCCCACCAAAGGCCGACGCTTACATCGCTACCTTCCTTGTCGTTGCTTCCGGTATGCGGGATAACGTGTCTCATCAAAAGAGAAAGACAGCTTAGACAGCTCATGCTTTGATAATATCCAGTGACTTTAATAACGTATAATTGAAGTATACAGTGAGTGCAGAAAGTATTCGTGCAAGGAAATTTTTTATAAGAAACATCTTATTTGTAGAAAATAAACATTAATTAGCAATTTTATACAATGAATACATTTTATTCTGACATAAACAAACAAGCTTCGCACATATTCTTGATTGTAGAAGCTAAATTTCTCGACTGTACGAATACTTTTTGCATCCAAACAATATAATTTTTAATTTTTGCTTGTTTTCGGATGATATATTTTCTATAATTAATACACATTGTTTGCGATAGATCTTGGGATCGTATTTGCATATGTGCACGTGAATTTTCTCATTTAGCCTTGTGGCCACCTTTGACGTGTTTCTTCTCGATTTATGAGGAGTTACTTAGGATATAGTCAACGCGATGCTACAAATGTTTTAAAGCACTTTTTGATTGGTCAATTTGTAAAATTCTTTTTTCTAATTGATCAACCAAATACTTCAAAGCATTTGTAATGAGACTTTGATTGCAGCCTTAGAGATTGACTGGGAGACAGAAGAAGCTTACTGAATACTTCCATTTATTGTATATCACTATATAGAAGGAAACGAACCACTTAACCGAAAAACGGTTACTTAACATACAAGGTCAAAAATCATGCTGCTACATCACTCAACGCACGGACATGAACGCATAGGCGTAATAATCATCCGCGGAAGAAAAATAGGGCGATCAGTGCATAGGCATCAGCCAATAAGAGCAAGCACATAAAGCGCGAACACACATCTTTTTGGTGTACATAATTTTAAGAAACATACAGTCTATTTTATTCTTTATGAATAAATTGTTAATTTTACCTAGCAAGAAATGATCATTAATTAAACGTCGATGTTAAATTGGTGAAATCATTGTATTGACATCGATTCGATGACACATTTCTCGTTTGAATAACATTTATTATTTAAAAATAAAATTTTTTAAAAAAATATTTTCTCTGTACGAATACTTTTGCACTTACTGTATATACACATTTGTAGAATATGCTTTTATCGTATAATTTTCTTGTATCTCGACATTCATCTTCTTAATAAATGTAGTAACAAATTTGCACTATGTTGTCCTTTAAAAGTTTGCGAGGCATTTTTCAATACTTTTAAAAAGCTTTCTGGCTTAGTTTATTGGATGTGTTGCGATGTAATAGTTTTTTAGAGAAAAAGAGAGAAAGCTACTGGACGCAGCGCTGATAAAAAATTACTTATTTTGGAAACTGTGGAAAAGGGTATTTCAAAAATCGAATGCAGGATTTAATAGAGACAACGACAGAAAATGACTTTGTCCTACGTAAAAATTGTCAAGGGCCAAATGAGAGCGCCTCCGGAAATCCACGACTAAAATAGAAAATAGCTTTCAACGAGATTATTCAGCATTATAACAGCTGCACAGCTTGCAGACTTCTGTTTACAAATAATACAAAAAAAAACCATCAGTTTTTCTGTGTCGTAATATCGGTCGACAGTGATTAACTTACTCTTATTATTTTATTGAACTCGGCCAGCGATCTAAAGTCTAAACGGTTAAATTCGTTTGAACGACGCATGGCGAGCACAAAGAAAGCGCGAGAGGCATGCTGTAGTGGGGAAATAACGCGCGGTGCAATTAAATAATTTAAGAGTCGTGGCGAGGAGAGCCGTATAGCCGGGCGCACGCGACGCGGACTTCAAGAGTGCCACCACATGTGGGCACGATGTAATCAGGGAAGTTAATTGAAGGTTTCTCGTCTCTTTCTCTCCCTGTCCTGTGCTTCCCTATCCGTCTCGCGCTCGGCGTAGGTCTCTGGGTGATACGCGCTCTCGAGTGTTCTCCCATTGGGGGCACGCGCGACTCTACGCGCACTTATTCTACGCGGCCTCAAAGTCGAGCCGATTGACTCATTCACCGGGAATAAAAACACAACAAACTTGTCGGCGAAGTTGAGAGAGGGAGGGATGAAGAACGTCGAAACGCTTGACGACACGAAACGAGAAAGAGGTCAGGAAGAGAGAGCGAGAGAAGCGTCCAAGAACGGCAGAGTAATCGCGCGGTTCCGCGTGACGTCACGAGCAGAAGGCATTCAGATTGAAGAGCGCTCGATGACTCTCGAGATTTGTATTGCCATTAATAACGAGGCGGGGGTGAGCCACATTCGTTTGCCCTGTCGCACGCCCGACGTTTGTTCTAGATGTGTACCACACATCGAACGTTGTGATACTGTTTGAATATTTCTAAAATATTGCATTTCAGGATCGTGAGACCCTCAGTATCGTAAAATCTTACGACTTTCGTATCGTCCGTGTATTTGCAGAACGATGTCGGTATAATGTTGTCGACGGTACATTTTCCGGCTGTCTTTTCATTGTCGACTCGCTGCCTCGCTATCCAGCCGACACTCACCCGCAAATATAATTACTGCCGTTTAAGCCGCTTCCATTGTGTGCGGAACGCTTGACTTACCCGACGTCGCGCACAACCGCCGTAGGATGCACAGAGGGAACATGACTAGGGGTTGCGACGGGGATGGAACGAAGTTTCGGCGAGAGAATGAGGGGCTTTTCTCGTTTCTGGGCACTCGTAGCCACGTGCATTGTTCGTCGGAGTTGAAATCGATGCCGTCATGGACGTACAGTCGATTCTCATGTCGGTCTCCATGGCGCCAATCAACTGAGAGGGACATTTCGCGAGAAAAAAAATGATAAAAAAATCATAGATTTCCGAGTCTTCGATCTTAGATCTCAAAGAAATGTGCGATTAGAATTATAAACTACATGTATAATCTTTATGTTTTCTTGTTATATTCGCTTTGATTATAATTGAATTAAAATACTTTTTTAACCTGATAGAAACAGAGTAACTTAGTATATCTTATATAGTTTTTATATCTTAGTGCCGAGATAATGGATTATTGTAAAATATTCTTTTACAAATATATTATTTAACATACTTTCTTTCTTTTTTAATAACTATTCTTTGGAATATTTAAATATGCAATTCCATTAAAAATCCGTAATAAAAAAGCGTTACATTAATTAACATCTTTATTTTTCTAGAAATACTATCATAATAAGCTATTAACGTGGTTATTCCGTTTAATATTCAGTTTCTATTTACTTTTTTCAGAAAATTGTGATTAAATCCATATGCACAATATTCTCAAATACTAATAAATAGAAAAATTAATAATGTATATGTTGTTAATAACAATAATTTTAATTGGGATGTAAAAACTCACCAATAATTATTTGCATAAAAAGAATCAGATGATTGCTCTGAATTAATCATCTGTATGTCGATTATATTTAAAAACTAAGTAATATATAATATTCTAATCAAATAATTTTAAGAGGAATGTAACAAAAAAATAAAATGTAATCTTGAAAGCAATTGGGGTACTAAAACGCGTTATTTTAAAAGCGTTATGAAGTTCTCGGTTAAAACGATAGCATGGATTTCTTCTTAGATGCCAAATTGTTTCTGCGGAAATCCGCAGCCGTCATTTCGCACGTTCCCTGGTTACACCGTTCGTGCATATCTCTCTGCTCCCCATTTTTAACGCATGCGTGAACATCGTATGTCATTTCGCAGGCTGGACGCGGAACAATACGATGCCAAAAGGGCGGAAGAAGCGCGACGTCACATCGACAGCAAAATTATGTCATTATCGCTATCGTTGAAAGCTTTGACAGCGTAGAAATATCATTAATTTCTCATCGGATATTTTGTGGCAAGCGCATCCAATTCGCACATTTCTCTCGCATTTATTGTTACAAAAAGGATTTGTAAATATGACATTTTTGTATGGGACAATTTTGGTATAATAAACATCCACTCTGTGGATATGGTTGTTAATCTGCAAAGAATATTTCAGACAAACAAATAACATTTCTATAGTTCTACAACTTAACAATCAATCTGTAAAGGCTTTCGTTATTAGGAAAGGAGCTTTTTTCTCGAAAGGAACTTTCTCTCTTCACATTTTGAGTGTTTCATTTGTCAAAGATTAGGTGCAGAAAAAAAACCTTTCGCGAAGAGAGAAGCTAGCCCTGTCTCTGTAGTCAGTCATTGCTAGGGTTGGTTTGAAGGGGGTGAAGCCAGGCAACAGGAATGCAAGCATCTGTTTCTGTATCCAGGTTTCTCATCCGCCTTATTGCCATCGCCATCCTTTTTCTCTCAGTATCGTTTTCTTCCATCTCCTTTTTCTTTCTCCATTGCTCTTTTGTTTCGAAGCTGCGAAGTTGTAACGTTTGTTTCCTCAACGAAGAATAAAATAACGACTATACTGCGCCATTATATTATTAAAAGGACATTTAGAAAGAAATTTTTACATTTTTTTATATGAATAATTTTATTTTATAACATAAAATTACTAATTTTATATTTCAATAAAATTATGAAAAAATATCATTACAAAAAAATTAAATTTTTAACTTAAATGATTTTATTCAACAAACGCTTTTGGTTTTTAGAATACGAAAAATATTATTTACATATTTATTCTTTTTCGACAAAAACTTCATTCACTATATTTGCTATTATTTTGATGATATCCTTTATATTGTAATATTTGGTTAATCAATTTTGATAAACAGAAAAAGATCGTATGTCGGAGTAATGCAATATGGCAGCAAATTTTACCAAATAACTGCAAAGTCACGATGACGCCGAACATGGGGTAGCAATAAAAGAGCAATTTGCGTGCATTGGAATAGTAAACAGAATTGCATGAGAATAACGACATAATTACTCGCATATTCCTAATAGGATTTTGATTTCAATTTCGTCTAGAATCAATGAGGAATGTTTGATTTAATCTACCGAGAACAATTACGCTGCGCAATTTAACGGCGTTTTACAATATGATATAAAGCAGCTGATTCGAAAGCACTCAGGCGGTGAGTACTCGAGAGATTGATGAAATACGGGTTAAATAATTAATAGAATTGTCCAATGCACCGACATCGTTTTATATAATATCACGTTACGGCGATTGATTAAGCGAGATTATCAACAAAGTTACTCGATTTATTACATTGTTGCATTTTATCGTAAACGAACATTTTAACATAAAAAGACGAGCTTCAAGGCATAATAATTTAATTTTAGAATCATTATTTTCAACATACTTTTTTTACGTACATCACACTCTACTCTAATAATAAATGCATACTAAGGGAATATTCATAACTGCGTTATAAAACTTCAACGGTATTTTCCTACATTTACTTTTATCATGTCCGCTAATCAAACTTCCATCAGCTTCAACCTTTTTATCAGTATTCTATAATTTTTATCTGCTACGTCTCTCTTTTTCCCTCTCATTAGCATTAAGTAACAAACACAAACAACGCTGTTATGATAACGTTACAATATCAGAAGTTTGTTTGCAAAATTGAGTGTGAGTCCCTCCGGCGTTTGTAAGTAGTTCGGGACATTCTGATCAGTATATCGTCTGGGTGATCGGTCAGGTGAACGAAATGCTTGTACACAGTTACACACAGGGACCCCAGGAAACGAGCTTACTGGTGCATTCTGGGTCCGCTCTTTGGCGAAGGCAGGCGAAGGTTCCTCTCGCGCGCGTGCAGCGGCTCCCGCGCGTTCGTTCGTCTGACGCTTAATACCGGTTTCACGGCTTGATAAGCCGAAGCGTGTAATTTTGCAGCGGCTCCGGAGTCGGATAAGCACCAGGTTTTCTAGTTAAGTGGACCACAAAATTCGGGGAAGCCTATATAAGGCTTTTCGAGATAGACGGCGATCAGTTGAGCCGCGAAGTTCTATGGTACAACATCGACATATCCGAGCGGAATTTTAACGTATTCCCGCGATTTCTCCATCTAACTTAAAGCGAAACTTAGAAACGTAAAAATTATTATCAGTGAACTGTTCGAGTATAACTGTTCGATTCAAATATGTATTTAGAATCTCTCTAAAGATTTCATTATCTAATATATTTGCTGTGATATCAAAGATGGAAACGCATATTGACGATGGATAGAGAGACAGAGGGTAAAAGGTCGGGAGAGGAAACGCGCCAGAGACGTACGGGGCAAAGGCATTCCTCTGATTCAGGGACGTAGACAGGAAGGATGTTCGTCGAGTGCCATCAACTTAACTTGTATCATGGCAGAGCGAGCACGTTCCCGGAGCTCCTTGGACGAAGAGAGCCAAGCCGGCATAATAAGCTTTGTGCATCGACTACCGGGAGAGATCCCTCTCATCGGGAGAACTGAAGAGCTAGCAGAAACATCAGCGTCGGCAGCAGCAGCGACAACGCCGAGGAGCGGTAATAAAAGAAGTCTTTGCCTTCTTTTTCACGCTTCTGCTCGTACTCGTGCCTATGTACGAACAGTTGGAAGATCGGAGGATTCTTCGGTCAGCCTAGTGTGCGATATCCTGCATCCTCTCGACTGAGTATTGCGACACATGCCATCGAAAAATGCGGAAATTAATTACGACTTTACCATCTACGACGTGTCTCCAGTTTTTAGCTTTGATAACTTTTTTATCAAACTTTGCGTCATCTAAAAGTATCATCTAGTGTATAACGTCTATGCAGAGAACACTTAGTATCATAACATCTCCATTTTTTTTTAGAGAGAGAGAGAGGTAATTTAACTAATTTCTTTTTTCGAAAAGCATTTTCTGAAGTATTAGGTTGGAATAAAAGTCGTAGTCATTTGTCACATCATGTCTACATTTTTTTAAAATTTGAATTATACTATTCAATAGAGCAAAGTTTTAGCTTTAAGAATTTGTTTTTCTAAATGCGCGGTACAATAATTTTTAATAAAGAGTTAAAGTTAAAATGTTGAGCAGTAACAATAAATCTTAAGAATATTTAAAAAAAAACGGTTTTGTATAGGAAGAATCTTTCGAAAGTAAAGATTTTGAGCTTTAAAACTCTTTTTAAATTTAAATTTAAATTTCGTTTGTAAATTTTTAACAAAGTTACAGCTGTTTGAATTTTGTAATCCTATGAATTTTTTGATTGAACCCAAATCATATCTAAAAATTTTGCTAGATACAGATCTGAAAATAATTGTTGTATCATCAAAATAATTATATAGGATGTTCAAGATGATTGCAACATTGATTAACTTTTGCATTAATTTAATTATTATTAATGTTTGAGCACTCTACATATATTTTAATAATTCAACAAATTTTTAGATCTATTTATATTTTCAGATTCAGTAAAATTTTTAGATTTTTAGAAAATTTTCAGAAAAATCTTTTTTTCATGTAGACTGTTAAAATTGTAGAACGCGAAATTAACGCGAAATTATCTTCATCATATTATTGTTATCACGATAACTCTAAAATATGTTGTGACAAAATTGGGTAGATACATGTCATTTAGTTTAACTGCGGATTTTGCTTCGGCGCATGTAACTTCCAACAAAACTAAATATTGTTAATTACTATTCAATTAGTAGATATAATTAGCTGCAAGCAGTGAAATAAAAAAATATATACCGAGAGGTCTGACGTAAGAGGTTATCATCCTTTGCTATCGACACAATGTTACGAAAATACGCTCTTCTTGTAACTTTCTGTATTTATACATGACATGCACATGTTACGTATGAAGACATGGTGAAATGATGCGGAGGATTCCAATATCCGATACACTTCTGGCTAATCGAATTTTTTTATTCACGTGTATATTTTTCACACAGTACGGATAAGCCGCTTTACCTACGTGGGATATGCACTCGTTCGTACGTTCGCATAATTCTACATCGCATGATCGAGCTAAATATTACACGATGCACCATCATCTAGACTCGAGATTAATCGACTCTGGCGGACATTGGTTGTGAATATCTGTTGACGGTGTACTGGGGTTGTAAGTGGGTTAAAGGCACTAGTAGTTGTTTAGGGGGATAAAGTGCATAGTTTGCTTGCGCTTTGGAAACAACGGTAAGTGGTTCGCTTAACGAAGTGGATTTGATACGAGCCTTCGCGAGCAGAATTAAGTACAAAGAAAAGGCATAATCTAAGTAAATCGTTAATAACCGTGTATACATATACACATTTGTTTTTTCTAGTTCATAAAATCTCTATAAGACAAAGAATTGCTTTAACTAAAATTAAAGTTAATCAATATTGAATTGCGTTCAGCAGAAAAAGCAGCTTTGCAACTGTTGTAAATTTCTTTAATATTTATTAATTAGTTTATACATTTAATTAGGAACTAAAAGCAATTAAGACCAATTATATTAAAGAATTTTATAAATGCAGTCATTAACCTTATGTTTTTAAAAATATGTTATATTTTTTATAGAAGGAAAAATTTTACAGCAATTATAAAATTGTTTTCTCTACTGAACATAGCCATTAATTTTATGTCTTTAAAAATGTTGTATTTTTTATAGAAAACTAATAAATCTGTATTACAAAAAAACTATTTAAGCTGAAGTTAAAATTAATAAATATTGATGAGATTATGTTTTTTAGTCTACGTCTTTAATAAGTTCATTTTTTAATAAATTGTTATCCGCAAATTCTATATATAGACATGAAAGGTTATAATACAAAGAGATCGGAATACAAGCAAGTGTGTGTCTCTCTACAAATGTCATCGAAAAAAATACATCCATTAATCGAGAACTCATTGTGCCACGTTATATTGTCAGAACCATCAACGAGTCCAGTGACAGAGAGTTCGAGTACGAAATTTTATGCCTTTTCTCTCGTTTCATCTTTCGAGTTATCGTTCTTACTTAATTCTACAAAGTACCGAATCGACGGGATCCTAATTCGGATCGGTGGCGTCGAGCAGGGAGACGGTTGAAGTACTCGTTGATTTCCCTTTTTCATATTCGATATGATCTGCCGCGGCATTGTATTCATTGAAAACGAGTCAACCGCACGCAAGATCAGGAGTTGGGCATCACGAACGAGAGTAGATCATGGAGGCATCGGCTTGTTCGCGATGACGTCGCAATGGTGGTAGTAGTAGTAGTAGTGGTGACGGTGGGTAGGTCGTTGCGGTGGTTGGATGTATGGTTAGTTGGCAGGTAGGTAGGCTGACTGGTTGGTTGGATCGTTTCCCACTCCAACTAATGAAAGGAGATTCGTGGCAGGGTCTGGAGGTTGTCCGTTTGCTCGAGGTTTAAAGTCGATATGTCCTCTTCATCATGAATCACAACGAAACAGGATACAGGAACCAGAGTAGGAAGAGACGAACTATGATATTATCCATCTCTTCGTGTTAGAATCTCTTTGTAAAAGAAAAGATTCTAGTTTCGTTATTTATAATTTTTGGCTCACGTAAAATCTGTTTTATTTGCATTTGTGTAATTTATATTGATTGAATATATGCAGATGCAATGTTATAATTCATGTATCTAATATAAATTGTGTATATAATATTGCTTCAATTGATGATTTAAGATAAAGTGCTTTTGCTTAAAAATGTATTCAATTAATTATACTTAACTTATTATATTTATTTAAATATAATAAGTTATAATTAAATGCCTTCAACGGTCTAATTGGGTCTCTAAAAATGGATCTTGAGTGGTTTCTTATATATTATTTCTTATATTTTACGTGAATTTATATACTACGTGTACAGTCCTTTAAACTACGAATTAAAATGATTTTTGCAATAAAATTATTTACAGATTTCAGTATTTATTCAGCATTATTATCGTTCGAAGATGCTTATGATCATCCAATTGTTAAATAATTAATTTAACTTGTAATACACTGTAATTCGGTGTTAATGTAATTTGTACATGGAAATTCAGTGGAGTTTGCATTTCAAGATTGAACAATCATTTCAATGCGCAGTTTAAAGGACTATACACACGTAGTGTCTGTATAAATTTATAAACATAGAATTTTATAAGAGCACTCAAGATCCAGCTAGAAGATCGTTGAAGACATTTATTTTCTATTGGTTTTCACATATATAGTCCTATGAAATTCTTATTATTAGTTTAATATTGTATATTTATTTATTGAAGTGAATTTCATTAAAAGCGTTCAGTTATGATAAATGTTATGAGTTCTTTGAATAAATTTCCAAGGTAATTTTTTCACAGTATATTGCTTATGTACTACGAATTATACCTACCTATGTAAAAGTCTAAAGCTTAAAAACACACCTCAACAGTATGCAAATTAATATCTTTATAAAATTTGCATTAGGGTGAATACTGATTCATGAGAACGCAAGAGCTTCGAGTATTTGTTAATATATTATGAACAATATAGAATGAGAACGGTACAGCTGCCCGCGCACAAAAACAAAAAGACTCGTGAAAAATTACATTTGTCAGCAGTATTGTATTGTCGAATAATACATGGATTAATAAAAATATATTTTATGTGATTTAATTGAAAGTCGTTTTATCCTTCAACTAGATTAATACTTTTAATATTTGTTTTAATATCGAATGAAGAATAGCAGCACATAAAATTGTAAGGACAATAAAAAAAACAATCAATTGAAAACGAGCGGCGTATTCTCTCTAGCGCAATAAACGGATTTAATATCTTAAGTAAATTATACAACATCTACTCGAAAAAATCAATATTATGTTTCTGTTATAGATTAAATCTAATTGGGATGTATCACGCATAAATTTTTTTTTAATTATATATATATATATATATATATAT
>Ga0157364_1007785_pt1 | contig 11102 bp, 6 predicted proteins | sample AttsexASBM2_FD_111476 | JGI IMG/M metagenome (GOLD analysis project Ga0157364, IMG submission 111476) | Fungus gardens microbial communities from leaf cutter ant in Ribeirão Preto, State of São Paulo, Brazil - Atta sexdens ASBM2 | ecosystem: Host-associated > Fungi > Mycelium > Unclassified ... | reverse complement strand
TTCCCCCAAATTGACCATCAGCGATAGGTGACCCAAGCCGCCTTCCTCTTCAGGTGGCAGACGCTGCAATTGGACATTCGCGCCTCTTACCTCAAGCTCCTTGGCAACGTCTTGCATCGCTGGGTAGCAAACAGTATCCAGCATCTGTTCTGTGTAACGGCTACCGGGATAGGTCATCAGTCGTGTTAAGCGTTTTTTCCAAGACAGACGATCATTGGCATTGGCGAGATAGGGGGCAGTCTCCCTATTGGCACTCGCGCGACGGAAATCCTCCACACGTAGAGATTTAAATAGGCCCGCCATAACAAAAAAGATAACGAAACTAAAGGGTAGCCCCATGATCACTGTCGTATTTTGTAAGGCCGATATTCCGTTCGCCATCAGCATACCCAGCGTCAGGACGCCGATAGTCACCGACCAAAAGATACGCACCCAGTTCGGTGAATCAGAGTTAATGTCCTTTAGGCGAGTGGTGAAATTACCTAATACCAAGGATCCGGAGTCAGCAGAGGTCACGTAAAACAGTAATCCGGTAATAGTGGCCACTGAGGCACTAAAGGTGAAACCCGGGTAATGGGCTAATAGGCTGTAAAACCCTCTTTCTGGATGGGCAAGTACCTCTTGAGCGAATGCATGGTCGCCATGGATAATTTCATATAATGACGCATTACCAAATACCGACAGCCATAACAGCGTAAAGGTGAAAGGAATAATCAATGTGCCAAGGACAAACTCACGAATTGTACGCCCACGGCTGATACGAGCCAAAAACAGCCCAACGAAGGGGGACCAAGCTACCCACCAAGCCCAGAAAAATAGTGTCCAGTTATTCATCCATTGCGTTGGACGGTCGAAGGCAAAGGTATCAAGAGCCATTCCCATAAAGCGATTAACATAATCACCAATGTTCAACACAATGGCATTGAGCAGGAAGCTGGTATCGCCTACACATAACACAAAGACAATTAACCCAAGGGCGAGTAAAACATTCAATTCAGATAGCAACCGGATGCCTTTATCCACCCCGGACGTAACAGAAATTGTGGCAATAATTACCGATAGAACGATCAGCGCAGCCTTAGCCGCTAAACTATCAGGAATATGAAACAGGACGCTTAACCCATAGTTAAGCTGTACAACCCCAATCCCAAGCGTTGTTGCGATACCAAAAATAGTGCCGATGACCGCTGCAATATCGACAGTATGGCCGATAGCGCCATTCACACGTTTGCCAAAAATAGGATATAAAGCCGAGCGAATGGTTAACGGGAGATTATAGCGATAGCTAAAGTAACCCAATGCTATCCCCATTAGCGCGTACATCGACCACCCCGTGATCCCATAGTGGAACAGCGTCCACACCATAGATTGCCGCGCAGCTTCAATGGTCTCGCCAGCCCCTTGCGGCGGTTGCATATATTGCGTTACCGGTTCAGCAACCGAGAAAAACATTAAATCAATACCAATGCCTGCTGCAAAGAGCATCGCAGCCCAACTCGACAGACTAAACTCTGGTTTTGATTGTTCTGGCCCTAGTTTTATTGAGCCATAGCGTGAGGCGGCAATATACAGGACGAATACCATATATAAGACTGCCGCTAACATGTAGTACCAGCCGAAAGTCGCCGATACCCAGTTTACCGTTTTCAATATCCAAGCGGCGGAGAGGTCACTATAAAGAATAGTGGTCAACGCAAATAATAAAATCAGTCCGGCTGAAGTATAAAAAACAACCGGATTTATTTTATTATTTCCGGTAGCAGGTGGTGTTGTCATTCTTTACCTCAATCCTCTTTTAAGGGGAACAAAAATCCATAGGCCGATACTTTCGTCGATTAAGTATTGCATCGATTGCCAGTTTTGAAAGGCCTACTCCTTTTTATCTTCGCCAAGCATAACAATTTATTTTTTTATATTGAACAATCAATCAAAAAAAGTTTTAATAAGGTCGAGTCGAACATTCAGGAGTAACGGTGATGCCTAAGGTAGGTATGCAACCCATTCGTCAACGGCAGCTTATTGATGCCACCCTCGCAACAATCAATGAGGTAGGGTTGCACTATGCGACGATTTCGCAAATCGCAAAACGAGCCGGCGTCTCAACAGGCATCATCAGTCACTATTTTGGTGATAAAAATGGGCTTCTTGAAGCCACAATGCGCGATATTACGTCTAAACTTCAACTAGCCATCTTAGGAAGGTTGAAAATGTTGTCTACCGCCACTGCCGAAGAACGACTCAGTGCGATCGTCGATGCAAACTTCGACGAAACACAAGTTCATCCTGCGGTGGCGAAGGCTTGGCTCGATTTTTGGGCCAGTAGCTTGCATCAACCAGGATTGCATCGTTTGCAAAAAATCAGTAGCCGTCGGTTGTATTCCACGCTGACAGCAGAGTTTCATAAGGTTTTAAACAAAGAGCATGCCCGTATAGCAGGGTATGGATTAGCCGCACTGATCGATGGATTATGGTTGCGTGCAGCACTGAGTGGTAGTCCTTTCGATCCACAGACGATTAAAACAATTACCCGCCAATTTATCCATCAACAACTGGCGAGTACTCACTCTTAAAGACGGAGAATAACAATGTCCCAATTCGCTGAACAGTTACTGTATATCGATGGCGCCTACGTCCCTGCACAGAGCGGTTCCACGTTTGAGACGGTTAACCCTGCTAACGGCAATGTGTTAGCCACCGTACACGCGGCAGGTAAAGCAGACGTTGACAAGGCCGTTGCTGCCGCGCGTAAAGGCCAAAAAATTTGGGCGGCAAAAACCGCTATGGAGCGCTCGCGCATCTTGCGTAAAGCCGTGGATATCTTACGTGAACGTAACGATGAACTCGCGGCCTTAGAGACGCTGGATACCGGTAAACCTTTTAGTGAAACATCAGCCGTCGATATTGTGACCGGTGCCGATGTGCTTGAGTACTACGCCGGATTAATCCCTGCTATCGAAGGACAACAAATCCCCTTGCGTGATACTTCGTTCGTTTATACCCGTCGCGAACCATTAGGGGTTGTCGCGGGTATCGGTGCATGGAACTACCCGATTCAAATCGCGCTATGGAAATCTGCCCCAGCTCTAGCGGCCGGTAACGCGATGATTTTTAAGCCGAGTGAGGTTACCCCCCTCACCGCGTTAAAATTAGCAGAAATCTATACCGAGGCAGGTGTGCCTAACGGCGTATTTAACGTATTACCTGGTCTAGGAGCAGAAACCGGTCAAGCACTTACCGAGCACCCTGGTATCGATAAAGTCTCGTTCACCGGCGGAGTAGTAAGTGGTCGTAAAGTGATGGCTAATGCAGCGGGATCAACCCTGAAAGACGTCACCATGGAGCTGGGCGGTAAGTCACCGCTGATCATCTGCGAAGATGCCGATCTCGACCTCGCTGCCGATATTGCGATGATGGCGAATTTCTACAGCTCAGGACAAGTCTGCACCAACGGTACCCGTGTCTTTATTCCTGCCCAGCACAAAGCGGAATTTGAACAAAAAATCTTGGCGCGTATCAAAAACATTCGTGCGGGCGATGTGAACGATGCCAATACCAACTTCGGGCCACTTGTCAGTTTCGCCCATCGCGATAACGTTATGCGCTTTATCGAATCGGGAGTGAAACAAGGCGCAACCCTCCTCGCAGGCGGTAAGCGTATGTCCGGTGCTGACTTCGATAACGGTGCTTGGGTTGAACCGACCGTGTTCACCGATTGTCATGACGATATGGAAATCGTAAAAGAAGAAATTTTCGGCCCCGTGATGTCCATTCTGACTTACGAAAGCGAATCTGAAGTCGTCCGTCGTGCAAACAACACTGATTTCGGCTTAGCGGCTGGTGTAGTGACACAACAGCTTGATCGCGCACACCGAATTATTCATCAGTTAGAAGCGGGTATTTGTTGGATTAATACCTGGGGTGAATCCGCCGCAGAGATGCCGGTCGGGGGATATAAGCATTCCGGCGTAGGCCGTGAAAATGGCTTGGTAACCTTAGAGCATTATACCCAAATAAAATCGGTGCAAGTTGAACTGGAGCGCTTCCAGTCAGTATTTTAGTCCGCAGAATTAAGGAGTTAATAATGGAATACGATTATATTATTATCGGCGCTGGTTCTGCCGGTAACGTATTGGCTACGCGCCTAACTGAAGATAAAGATACTACAGTCTTATTGCTGGAAGCCGGCGGCCCTGATTATCGCTTGGACTTCCGTACTCAAATGCCTGCTGCCTTAGCTTTTCCCCTGCAAGGTCGTCGTTACAACTGGGCTTACGAGACAGAGCCAGAGCCTTATATGAATAACCGTCGCATGGAGTGCGGTCGGGGTAAAGGACTGGGTGGGTCCTCATTGATCAACGGTATGTGCTACATCCGTGGTAATGCAATGGACCTCGATGGCTGGGCAAAACGTCCAGGCTTAGAAAATTGGAGCTACTTAGACTGTCTCCCCTACTACCGTAAAGCGGAAACACGTGATATTGGCCCTAATGATTATCATGGTGGAGAGGGTCCGGTTAGCGTTGCTACGCCGAAGACGGGTAACAATCCCCTTTTTGCCGCAATGATTGAAGCTGGGGTGCAGGCTGGCTATCCACGCACTGATGACCTTAATGGTTATCAGCAAGAAGGTTTTGGCCCCATGGACCGCACAGTCACCAAAAACGGACGCCGTGCCAGTACCGCCCGTGGCTACTTGGATCAAGCAAAAAGTCGTAGCAACCTGACGATTATTACCCATGCGACCACCGATAAAATTGTTTTTAATGGCAAACGCGCCAGTGGTGTCGATTACCTGACCGGTGGTAGCAAGACGCCACAACACGCCGATGCTCGTCGTGAAGTTTTACTTTGTGCCGGTGCCATCGCGTCACCACAAATTTTACAACGCTCCGGTGTCGGCCCAGCAGAGCTGCTGAATAAATTCAATATCCCTGTGGTGCACGATCTACCAGGCGTCGGTGAGAACCTGATGGATCACTTAGAACTCTACCTGCAATATGAGTGTAAAGAACCGGTCTCGTTATATCCGGCGTTACAGCTGCACAATCAACCTAAAATCGGTGCGCAGTGGTTGTTCCAAGGAAAGGGCGTTGGTGCGAGTAACCAATTTGAAGCGGGTGGATTTATTCGTAGCCGTGAGGAGTTTGAATGGCCCAATATTCAGTATCACTTCTTACCGGTTGCCATTAACTATAACGGAACCAATGCCGTTGATGAACATGGTTTCCAATGCCATGTAGGCTCAATGCGCTCACCAAGCCGCGGTCATGTGAAAATCAAATCGACGGATCCCTACGAACATCCAGCCATTTTGTTCAACTACATGTCCCATGAACAAGATTGGCAAGAGTTCCGCGATTGTATTCGCTTAACCCGCGAAATTATTAACCAACCGGCGCTGGATAAATATCGGGGTCGTGAAATTAGTCCAGGTCTCGATTGCCAGACTGACGAGCAATTGGACGAATTTGTTCGTAATCACGGCGAAACCGCCTACCACCCTTGTGGGACCTGTAAAATGGGCACAGACCCGCTTGCGGTTGTCGATAACGAAGGTCGCGTGCATGGGATGCAAGGACTACGGGTTGTCGATGCCTCTATCATGCCTGAGATCATCACCGGTAACTTAAACGCGACGACCATTATGATCGGTGAAAAAATTGCAGATAAAATTCGTGGCCGAGATCCTCTGCCTCGCAGCACAGCAAGCTACTATGTAGCTGGCGATGCGCCAGCACGAAAAGAACCGATGAGAAAACTAGCTTAACTCATTGTTTTATAATTAATTAAGGGTGACACCTCAGGTGTCACCCTTTTTTTATCCCTCTATCACGCTGAAATTCAGAAATATTCATAATTAGAAATATATATTTATGAAAATCTAAAAATACCCGTAACTAATGCTTACAACTCTTTACCTTTGGTCAAAAAATATGAATAATGCGAACGATCCTGATAAGCATTCTCATTGTTATTTACAAGGTAACCTCGTGAAAAAAAATAAAAATATTGCCCCATCGTTTAAAGACCTGACGAAAATGGGCGTCTTCGCAGGCTTATGTGTCGGTCTCACTGCACCGGCTATTGCAGATACATCCAGTAATACCTCAACACAAGTTAGTAATTCTACCGATAGCGCTAAAAAAGATGAGACTCTCGTCGTCACGGCGTCTATGCCTTCACTTTATGTTCCTCAGGCGTTATCTGACCCCAAATTTACGCGTCCACTGGCTGACACAACTCGCACAGTAACAGTCGTGCCCGAGAAAGTGATTCAAGAGCAACATGCGACGACACTGACCGATGCCATGAAAAATATCGCCGGCGCTGGGGCGTTCTTTGCGGGGGAAAACGGCAACTCGACCACGGGTGATGCCATCTATATGCGTGGCGTCGATACCTCAAATAGCATCTATGTAGATGGTATTCGCGATATTGCTGCGGTAAGTCGTGATACCTTCAATGTCAGTAGCGTTGAAGTACTAAAGGGACCTTCAGGTTCGGATTATGGGCGCAGCGCCCCCTCAGGCTCGATCAATATGATCACCAAAAAGCCTGAACTGAATACCCGCGTCGATGGCACATTGAGCTACGGCAGCGCATCGAATCGCCGTGCTACTGTCGATTACAATCAGATGATCAATGAAAACACCGCCTTTCGAATCAACATGATGGGCGATAATGGCCACGATCAAACGCGTAACAAAGTCAGCCATGAAAAATATGGCTTCGCGCCTTCTATCGCCTTTGGACTAGATACCTCGACCCGTCTCTATCTCGACTATGTCCATGTTCACCAAAACAATACGCCGGATGGGGGTATCCCGACTATCGGCTTACCGGGTTACACTGCGCCCAACGGTTACGCTGCACTAAACAATGCTGGTAAGGTTAATCGTCATAATTTTTATGGCACAGATTCTGATTACGAAAAATCAAGCACCGATAGCGCCACCATGCGTTTTGAGCATGATTTCTCAGACGATACCACCATCCGCAATACCACGCGCTGGGCACAAACCAGTCAAAAATACCTCATGACTGCGGTGATGGGTGGCGCAACGAATATCAATACTCATAGCTCCAGTAACATTGATGACTGGACGTGGAGTCGTCTCGCAAATACCCGTGATTCAGTCAATAAAATCCTGACTAACCAGACTAACCTCACCACGAAATTCGCGACCGGTTCAATTAAACATGATGTGAGCACTGGTATTGAGTTTACTCATGAAAGCCAAACGACTCGCGGGCTTAACGGTATCACTCCACCGGCGGTAAATATCTACCATCCGGACAGTTCCATTTCTATCGGTGGCCTGTCACGTAACGGTGCTGACGCTCATGGCACGACTGACACTTTCGGTATTTATGCCTTTGATACGTTACAACTGACCGAAAAATTCGAGCTTAATGGTGGCGTACGCTTAGATAACTACCACACAGACTATGATTCAGCCACCGCTTGTGGCGGCACGGGTCGTGGGGCAGTTGCGTGTTCAGCCGGTGTTGCTAAAGGCACCCCAACCAAAACTGTCGACACCAGTAAGAGTGGTAATCTGTTTAACTGGAAAGCTGGCGCCCTCTACCATCTGACTGAACAGGGCAATATCTACGCCAACTACGGTGTATCACAGCAACCTCCTGGCGGCAGCAACTTCCAGCTTTCAGCAAGTTCTTCATCATCGAAAAATGCCAACAGTACCGACTTCCAACCTCAGAAAGCGGCCACGGCAGAAATTGGCACCAAGTGGAATTTAATGGATAGCCGGTTACTCTTAACCGCTGCGCTATTCCGCACTGAGATTAAAAATGAAGTTGAGCAGGATGCAAGTACCAAAGAGTACTCGCAAATTGGCCGTAAACGGGTTGAAGGCTACGAGCTGACCATTAGTGGTGATATTACCGATAACTGGCATGCCTTAGCGGGTTATACCCTACAAAATGCGAAAGTGGCTGAAGGTAAAGCCGTCAATAACGATGGATCTACTGCATTAAGCTATACCCCTCGCCATGCTTTCACGGCTTGGACGACTTACCAAATTACACCGGAGTTGGTCGCGGGAGCTGGTGCACGCTACGTAGGCAGTATGCATCGTGGTAAAGATGGTGCTCAAGGGACACCAGATACCATCGATAACTACTGGGTTGCCGATGCGATGGCAGGTTATCAAGTTAATCGTAACCTTGATCTGCAGCTAAACGTGTATAATTTGTTTGATAAGCACTATGTGCAATCCATCAACAAAAGTGGCTATCGCTACCATCCTGGTGCAGAGCGCAGCTGGATGCTGTCAGCGAACGTTCATTTTTAATCTTTCTCCATGGCTGTGGCGCTTGCCACAGCCTATTTTGGCTGAGTTACTCGTTTATGATGCATCATATTAAAGGCGTATTAAGTGCCGAACAGTTATCTACCCTTACCCATCATCTTGCGCAGGCAGAATGGGTCGATGGTCGAGTCACGACTGGGCAACAAGGCGCCGCAGTAAAAAGTAATGAGCAAATCAATACCCACTCTCCACTGTATAATGAGTTACAACAATTCGTTCTGCAGGCCATCAACCAACATCCACAATTCTTCAGTACAACTCTCCCGGTTAATATTTCTTCACCGCTATTTAATCGCTATCAAGGTGGCGGCGCTTATGGTTTCCATGTCGATGGCGCAGTTCGTCGTGAAGAAAACCTTTGGCTACGTACCGATATTTCCGCCACCCTTTTTCTCAATGATCCCGAAAGTTATCAAGGCGGAGAATTGATTATCCAAGACACCTTTGGACAACATAAGGTAAAACTCCCTGCCGGTGATATGGTGATTTATCCCTCCAGCAGTTTGCATTGTGTGACACCCGTTGTTGCCGGACAACGAATTGCTTCCTTTATGTGGATCCAATCGATGGTGCGAGACGAGAAAAAAAGAGCCATGCTAGGCCAGCTCGACAATGATATCCAGCAGCTCGCGGCCAGTGATGATAATCAGGAGGTGCGGATGAATTTATTAAATCTTTACCATAATTTGTTACGTGAATGGAGTGAGATTTAGGCAGTAAATATTAACCCCTCTTATCGCGACTCCGGAGCATTGTCTCTCACTGTCTGACCTGTTATGTTGTGGTCATACAGTTAAGTTACGGATAAAGAGTTTATGAAACAGCGGGTCGGTATCATTTTTGGTGGGAAATCAGCAGAACATCAGGTTTCGTTACAATCAGCACGGAATATTTTAGAGGCGATTGATAAAACAAAATTTGAGGTTGTCCTGCTAGGAATAACAAAACAAGGACAATGGTGTAGTTACCACTCTGATCATTTCCTTGAACATTCTACCGATCCTAAACGCATCGAATTAGCCAGTGCCGAAGGCCAACTACGCCTACAACCTGGCCATAATCAGGCAATTATTAGCTCAACATCGCCAGAACTCTCACAACTTGATATCATTTTCCCGATTGTACACGGCACACTAGGCGAAGACGGTACGCTACAAGGTCTGCTACGTATCCTCAACTTACCTTTCGTTGGGTCAGATGTGTTGGGATCGGCTATCAGCATGGATAAAGACGTCACAAAACGCCTCTTACGTGACGCAGGGCTAAATGTAGCCCCTTTTGTAACCGTCACTCCCGCCAATATAGCTACCACTGATCTTGATGGTTTAGTCGCACAGCTAGGCTTACCTTTATTTGTCAAACCGGCTAACCAAGGTTCTTCCGTCGGGGTAAGCAAGGTTAAAACGGTGACAGAGTTACTACCAGCGATTCAAGAAGCGTTCCGTTTTGACCGCAAAGTTCTGATTGAGAAGGCCATCGTCGGCCGTGAAGTAGAATGCGCGGTATTAGGCAATGAAGACCCACAGGCCAGCCGTTGCGGTGAAATCGTACTTTCCGATCAGTTTTACTCCTATGAAACGAAATACATTAATGAGCAAGGTGCGCAAGTTAAAGTACCCGCCGATATTGATACTGAGACAGAACAGGCCATTCAACAAATCGCAATCAACGCTTACCAAGCCGTAGAATGTTTTGGTCTGGCGCGGGTGGACGTATTCCTCACCCCAGACAATGAGGTAATAATTAATGAAATTAATACGTTACCAGGATTTACCAATATCAGCATGTACCCAAAACTCTGGCAAGCAAGTGGTCTAGAATACCAAGATCTTATTACCAAATTGCTTGAACTGGCCATCGAGCGTCATCAACAACAAAATAAAATTATGTCTGCGTTTGATCACTAGTATATCGACTACCCTCGGACCAATCGGGGGTAGTCCTATTTCTGCCCTGTGCTTTCGAGCGGTATAATTCAGTGTCTGCTTGATTAACCAAACGAGAAATCAATCGTGGCCATCGTTCCCCTGCCTCAATCGTTTCCATTGCTAATCCCAAACTAATGGTAAGCGAGAGAGAACGGTCGGTCAGCGAAAAATTATGGTTCGCAACGCGTTGACGTATTGTCTCTGCATACTGATAGAGTTGCGATGGCGAGATATCCAAACTAATTAGAGCAAACTCTTCGCCACCAAACCGTGAAATATAGAACCTTTGTTTGTGGTCACGCCGTAAGAGATAGCCCAACTCACTCAGTACATCATCGCCAGCTTGATGACCGAAATTATCATTAATCGCTTTAAAGTGGTCGATATCAAAGAGGATCATGCCAACCGAACGACGAGCGATTAAAGGAATAGCTTCGAGCTTCTCGAATAATCCCGCTCGAGACAAAAGTTGCGTTAAAAAATCAGTATTCGCCCGAATTTCCAAACGCATATTAAGTGTTTTTATGGCATCAATAGTGACTGCGACCATAAAAGGTGTCAGTACCATAGCGGCCACACCTAAACGAATAGAGATCAGTGTCATGATTTCAGGTGGACTATTAACGGTATGTTCACCAATCATTGTTTCATAGACCAGCATAATTTCTAGGATACCCACTAGAAATGTGACCAAAGCGGAAACGAACACTGGTAATACCAATGCACACCAGATCAGCACCGGTAAGGGGAAGGCGATACTCCCTGGACCACCAATCAATGCAGCACCAAGAAATAGAACAGGTACCGCCAGTACTGCCATAATGGAAGACGGCTGCCAGAC
>Ga0157364_1007784_pt1 | contig 11102 bp, 10 predicted proteins | sample AttsexASBM2_FD_111476 | JGI IMG/M metagenome (GOLD analysis project Ga0157364, IMG submission 111476) | Fungus gardens microbial communities from leaf cutter ant in Ribeirão Preto, State of São Paulo, Brazil - Atta sexdens ASBM2 | ecosystem: Host-associated > Fungi > Mycelium > Unclassified ... | reverse complement strand
TGTAAACATCATGTTTTCCAAGAAAAGTTAATAAGGTCTAGCATCATTAGTGTATCTATCTTCAAGGAGAGATTTGATGGTATGATTAGATAAAAGAGTAGACATTCTTACTTGATGTCTTTTGCTAAGCTTTTAGAAATGTAAGTAAATCAGAATTAAGCCTGCAATAGCTTTGATTCCTTGAGTCAGAGAGGTGTAAAAAGCATCAAGAATTCATAAAGTGGCTTTGTGTTACATTTTTTTAAGCTTTCTAAGAGAAAAATGAAGTAGTATCTTATTAAAGTGCTACAGAGAAAAACTATAAAGTATGATTGGTAATACACAGATTCTGTAGAACAGTTTTTTTTGTTGAGAAAGAAGACCTTGAGTGGAATTTCCAAGCATTTTCATATACTTAACAGTTGACAATACTTTATTAGAATAGAACTTAATATGTTGTCAAAATAATAATTTCCTATCAAAAATGAAACTTAGATATTTCCAGGTATTTTTGGGTTTAAGAATGGGACCTCCAAAGTAGCTGAGGTCCAGTGGGGGTAGATTGAAAACCCTATGCAATCTGGAAAAATAAAATACTTCAGATTTCCCATATTCTATAACTAGTCTGAAGTATTCAAGTAATGATAAAATAATGTTGTAGCTACAAAAAGGATATGAGTTCATTTTTTCCAAAGATTTTTCTTGGAAGACAAAAAGTCTATCATCTATAAAAGTTAAAAATGAAACTGGAATTTTTAAGTTTTTTGCTCTTTTTTCAAAAATATGAAAAATGGGAGAGAGATAGAAAGCAGATAAAAATTAAAGAAAGTACAGAGCCTTATCCTACACCCATATTTATACAGAAGAAAAGAGAAGTAAAACTGTTCTATAAATATTGTGTTTTTCTACCAATTAAATAATCAGAAAAGAAAGACAAAACTTTTGAGTCAAAATCTACTTTATTCAGAATAATCTGTAAAAGCTAGTGATTAAGAGAAGGAAAAATTGAACAATGTTGAATGCCAATATGTTTATTTGAAGATTCTTGATCTATCCTAAATGAATGAGATAGGTAAGGAAACTATAGTAGAACATTGTTTGAGTCCCTCTAGTTGGTTAGGATAAACAAAATTGTTGGAAATCATATGAAATTGCAGACATTTACCAATAACTTTCTTAATAAATTTTCCTAAAGTGTTTATAAGAACAATAGGTCAAAACATTTTAGAGAAATCATACAATACTTTATTCAGCTTTGAGATAATGATAGAAGTCAACATCTTAAAATGAAATGGCCAATGATTGAGGTTGATATATATGTTGGCAATGTTGACAATATTATTGAGACATTTCTCATTCTTAATGACTACTTTGAGATATTTTCATAATATTCAATCTGGTTTGGACATAGATAAATCATTACACTTGATAATTGCCCTTTTGAATTCCCTATTAGAAAACAGTATTCAAATTGATGTTAGTTTTGATGGGATTTCCTCTAATATTTCAGGGTTTATTTATTAATTCTGAGCTGAATTGAATATCTGGTATAAAGCTCATCATAGATTATTAATTTTGAGACAAGGCCTTCTGTTAAATAAAAGAACTTCAGTTACTGGCAATTTGTATTTCTTAACCTAGTTTATAAGGTTCCAAGATCATTAATTTCTTGAAGCAATTTCTTGTATTTTGTTATTGAAAAACAATCTTTTGGTCCTTTTTATGACTTTCTTAAAGGATTTCCGATTGTTAATCAATTTTGAGAATCTGTAGTTTCTAAGCTTAACTTGGTATTTTTCATTCTACCAATCCTTAGATTATTTAGTAATGTTGATACACCTCAAATGTTTATACCAGATAGTTTCTAATATATTTGTATATTTCTGAACAATATCTTCTAATGTCTCTTTGTCCAAAATTGTTATTATATTAATATATTTTATGACTTTGATAAGATTAGAAATGAAATTTTCTTCTTTTTTACTATTCTTGATAATAGTTTATCTCTTATCTTAAATGAATTCTTCAGAGATAGAAATATTAACTATTAATAGAATATGATTGGATAAGTATTAAAGCTTAGAAAAAACAATGTGATTGTCAATTTTGATGGAGTTTAGTCATAGGAAGAATAGGTTGATAACCAAATTTATATTGTTTCTATTGTTGAAATAGTAAGTAGATACTGTTACAATCTCAAGACCTTAAAATGGATCAAGAAAAGGAACCTTATATAGGATTTATATAAGAGAACTTGATAGAGAACTCTATACAGAATTGTCTACCTTATATACTAAAACTCCATAGTCTATACTGGCTACTTATAGCCTACTCTAAACAGCCATGTGTTTCTCTTAAGATCAATATATGTTAATTATGCTGTATGATATCATTCTTCTAGAACCTTCTATACTTTTCTGTCAAGAACAAAAAAAGTAGACTTAAACTTTTCTTATTTTCTTTACTCATTTTTATTTTATTTTCAATTTATTTTCATTTATTCTATTTTTAGAACCAGGGTTAGGGTTAAAGTGATGCTGTCATACAACAGGTCACATTAGATGACACAGTCACAAGTCACTTGATGCATAGAAAGATGTAGAAGGTTCTGGAAGGATGTCAGGTGCAGTTCACATCGGGGTAGAAGTCTGCAGAATAGACTTGGAGATGAGCAGACTTGTGGAACAACCTTGGCTTTAGCTTATGTGCTGCACCATCTGTCTACTACATGGTCGCAACTTCAGATGATGGGGAGAAGTCTGAGATGGAAGTGAGTGCTAATTGATGTGTCGCTGTTGAATACTGGAGATCAAGTTTAATAAGAGATTATCTTCATTGATTATCAGACTAGCAAATTACAGTGTAACTACTAGTCTTATATACAAACAGAAAGTATAGGAGATGCTTGAGGTTTCAGTATTGAGACACTGACAGGAGTAACTCTATCATGGAAGACCAAGTTGAATAAGAGTATCTCTGCTGTGGAAGACGGAATACCTGGATGGTTGGAGCACTGCCATGAAACATGTTGCAAGAAAGGTGGCTGTCATGGAAGGCAGGCTTGTATGATTTAGAGGTGGTTTCACCATAGGAACGTTATTTCTGGATGTATGGACTTGTATATGACAGTATTCTCCCCTTAGGACTAAGCCATCAAAGTCCTATTGGGTTTATCTGAGAATTCTGTGATGGTATCTAGGTCAACAATATATAAATGGAAAAGGGAGTTTTTCACTCTTATTTCTATATTATTATATCTTTCCTTGCTTCCTCCAACATTTCACAAAACAACACCAAAAACCTCAAAAAGCAGTGGCAAGAGATGCAGTGGAGGCACAAGGAGGAGCAGCGGCTCCTAGAACAAGTAGCAAAGTTATATCAGGCTGAGCACGTAGCTCAGAAAGCAAGGAGTAAAGTAGAGGAAAAGACTCAGGAGGAAGCTGAGAGGCAGAGGGTTGTGGAGGAGAAGAAGATAATGAATAGGATGATAGAGTACCTCCAGTGACTCTGGAACAAGGTGTTGGAGGAAGAGGCCACCCTATTGGAGGGGGCTGAAGGATCTTAGGTCATGGGGTCCAAGCAAAAGGAGGTCACCACTGGAGACAAGGAGGGGCAATGGCTCTCCAAGAAGGCTAGGAGGAAGTACTGTGGAGATGGCACAGTCAAGATGTGGAGTTCTAACTCCTGCAAGAGGTGTGTGTGTGTCAGGCAGGATTGCCTGGTGCACCCCTCAAGGTGAGTAGTTAATAATTATACTTATTATTATTTTTTAATAATTTTCTTCTTCATAGCCACTCTCTTACCTGTGCTAGGTGCATTGCACTCAAGCAGCAGTATATACCCCACACTAATACCAACACCCCGGCCATGATCCCCACTTATAGCAGGGTTTCAAGTGCCATTGAAAAGACACTCTGGAAGCTTGTGGAGGAGTACTGAGGAGTTGGGAAGTCCCTCCAAGACTTGGTGGAGGGCCAGGAGAGGAACACGACCCAATTGGAGAAAATTGGGGCTGTGATAGAGTGGAGATGGAGCTTGGAAGAAGAGTGTGGGAAGGAGGAGAATAGAGATAGGGCTCAGAAGAAGAGTGTGGGAAGGAGGAGAATGAAGATAGGGCTCAGAAGAAGAGAGTGGGAAGAAGGAGAATGGAAATAAAGAGGAGAGGTCCAAGGATAGCCCTAGAGAAAGTCAGGAGGAGGGGACTCTGTCATCCACCTCCTATTAGTATACTGGTTTTGTTTTTCTCTTTTAATAGAATTTTTTATTCTCTGCAAATTAAATGTGTAAGTAAGAAAAACAAGAATTAGAATGAAAAGAAGTTTGAAGTTTTGAGGAGAAATCCCAAAAAGTATGTAGAAGCTGAGGGTTAATGAAAATAAGCAGACAGAATATACTAAGAGATTAATGAAGGAAAAATCCCTGTTAGAAATATGCAGAGGCAGAGGACAAATACAACAGCATAATCAGGACAATGGGAGAGGACCAGGCTTAGCAAGATATGTGATGTGAAAATCAGATACCAAGTTAGCAGCATGAGAGAGTTTGGATGCAGAGATCTATTCAGATTTGTCTCCAGTGTCTTTGTACCCTAACCAGATCACCTTGTACAGAAGTTTACATGCCTGTCAGCAATCAATTTTAAAATCCACTATCTGAGAAATTTCATATTTGGATTCCCTGTCAATTATGACTGGAGTGGAAACTAGCTGTATTCTCTCGGAGAAAGTGTTGGATATGGCAGGTTCAAGCATGGACACATGGAAGACTGGATGGACAGAGCGTATGGACTCTAGAAGATGGAGAGTGAATGATAAAGTACCAGGCTGGGCAATGATTTTGCAGGGTCTGAGATATTTTTCAGAGAGTTTCTTTGAAGGGCAAGTGGTTCAGAAGAACTGAGCCTTGACAAAGACTTTGTTACCTACTTTGAAATCAGAAGTGGGGGAACATTGTGTATCAGCAGATTTCTGATAATGCTGTTAGACCACAGAAATTTTAGCTTTGAGAGTACTCTGTAATTCATTGAGATCTATGGCAAAGTTGCAGGCTCTGGAGGAAGCAATATTGCATTCGGAGTGAACAGTGATGTTTGGATGATATTTCTTATTAGTGAAGAAAGAAGAAACACTGGTAGTAGCACTTGGAGCATTATTGTAGGCAAACTCTGTAAGAGGTAGGAGTTCAGACCAGTTGTCTTACTGGTAGTTATAATATACACAGAGGTATTGCTTGAGTGTCTGATTTATGTGTTCAGTTTGTCCATCACCTTTAGGGTGATAACCTGAAGTGAAGTGAAGCCACATATTGAGAGCAGTGCCTAAAGATTGAAAGAAGTTTGATACAAACTCTAAGCCTCTGTCAGAGGTGATATGGGAAGGAATGCTGTGTTTGAAAAATACATGAAGGATGAATAGACATGCTAAGTCCATGGATGTGATGGTGTTGTGGGCAGGGATAAAGATCACTTACTTGGTGAGCTGGTCAACTATGACCAAGATAGTGTCAAATCTGGAGGATGATGGAAGTTTCTCAATGAAGTCCATGAAAAAGAAATTCCATGGTCGTTCAGGGATAGACAGTTGTTTGAGAGATCCATAGGGCTTGTGACATTGTGGCTTGGATCGCATACAAGTGACACAGGACTTGCAGAATTGTTGTATATCAGCATAGAGGCTGGGCCAGGAGTATTCATAGTGGACTAATTCCAGTGTTTTGTTTTGACCAAAATGTCCAGAAAGAATGTGATCATGGTTATACTGGAGAACATGTGTGTGGAAGTTACTAGCAGATGGTATATAAATTCTATTGTTGAGAAGGAGTAGACTGTTTGGGTCCATAGACCACCAGCCATCTGTAGAGATGTGTTTTGTAGCAATTGGGTCACTAGGGAGAGCCGAGAGGATGTCTTGATATAGAGTGTTCAGATCCATGACTGTAGCTATGTGGAGGGAAGAAAAAAAAAGGATGGTAGCTCATATAGAAGCTGCAAGTTGTTCTTAAGTGAAGATAGATTTGAAGTTGTGAGAGTTGACTGTGGCATAGCCAGTATTCCCCTCTTTAGGATAGACATCCCATTATCTAGTAAGAGCATCTGGTTTTGTACCGAGACAACCAGGATGGAACCTGATAACAAGGTTGAACTGGGAGAAATACTCAGATCACTGTGCTTGCCTCTAGGTCAATATCTTGGTAGTAGAAAAATACTCAAGGTTCTTATAATCTATAACAATGTCGATGGGATAGGCCAAACCTTCCAAATAGTATCACCAAATCTTGAAAGCTTCAAAGATGGCAAGCAATTCCTTGTCATATGTGTCATAGTTTAACTCCGCTGCAGTGAAAGTGTGAGAGTGAAAGGCAACTAGATAAACTTCATTCTCTTCATTAACAATAGAGAGAATTGCAGCGAGAGTATAGTCCAAGGCATCAGTTTCCACAATAAGTTGAACATCAGGAATCCAATAAGTAAGGATAGGTATAGAGGTGAATGCTTTCTTGAGAGAGTTGAAAGCATCTCAACAAAAGAAGTCAAACTTCCAAGGAATGTTCTTCTGGGTGAGATATGTTGATGGAATGACAATGTCCAAGTAGTTGAAGATAAACCAGCAGTAAAAGTTTGTAAAACCTAAAAAGGATTGAATATCCTTGACTTTCTTGGGTTCTGGCCAGTCTTGAATAATCTTTACTTTGTCATCGGATATGGTAAGGCCAGAAGGAGAAAGGATGTATCCCAGATACTCTACTGACTCGAAGTGAAATTCATATTTCTTTGCTTTGGCATAAAGACCAGCCTTCCAGAGACGCTTGAGTACTTCTTTCACATGTTGGTGATATTTGAACATGTTATTCGAGTAGATGAGTATATCATCTAGATAGATCACAACACAGACATCCAAAAGGTCAGAGAAAATATTGTTCATGAATCACTGGAAGGCTGTGGAAGCATTGGTAAGGCCAAAGAGCATTACAGACCATTCAAACGATCCATAATATGTCCTAAAGGCAGTCTTCCATTTATTACCATTGGCAATGCAAACCAAATGATAAGCATAGCAAAGATCTATCTTTGAGTAGATCCAAGCTTTGCGAGGTGAGTCCAGTAGGTCAGAGATGAGCAGAAGTGAATAGCAATTCTTTTTGGAGATGCGGTTAAGACTGCAAAAGTCAATACAAAGGCGCAGTGAACCATCTTTCTTCTTAATGGATAAGACCGGTACACTGTGTGGAGATGAGGTTGGTCAGATGAAACCCATGTTAAGATTTTCCTCAATGAATTCCTTTAGAGCCTCCTGTTCAAATGCTGAAAGAAAGTATATAGGGCCAACCAGAGGTTGAGCACCCTCTTCCAGATTGATTTTGAGGTCATGAGAATGATGAGAAGTGAGAGTTTCAGCTTTAGTTTTGTTGAAAATGTCGGGAAATTTGTGGTACTTGGAAGGGATGTTGGACAGATCAGGAGTTTCTGTAAGTTTTGTGGAGTTGGCCTGAATGTCCAAAGAACAAAGACAAAGTTCGAAATTGTGGGAGCCTAGAAGTTTTGATGTGCATAAGAATGCTGCAGCACCAATGATAGTGATATTAAGTCACTCAGAGTTAGACATGGAGGTCTCAAATACAGGTATGGAAACTGCAGAGTTCAATAGTTGCAGAGGGGTGTTCAAAAAGAATGGAGATGCCAATGGTGTATTGGCCACAATGCAAAAAGAAGTAAGATTTTCCTGCAAAGATAGATGGAAGTTTATCGACCCATTTACCCAGTCAATCAGTGGATTGTGTCAGGCGAGCCAGTTGTATCCAAAAACCAAAGAGCAGGAAGAATTAAGTGAAGTGACATAGAAGTCCAGATTCATGCAATTACTGGTGGAAAAAATTATGGGCAAGTTAGCAATTTTGGAGATGATGCTATTTAATGAACCATCAAATAAGCGGAGAGCAACTGGAGGAGTTGCAGATGTCTTTAGGTGGTAAGTATCCACAAATTTAGAGTCTACAAAGTAGTGAGTAGACCTGGAGTCGACGAGAGCTTGGAATGGGATTTTATTAAGATGATCCTGACTAAGGATCAAGAGAGAAGTAAGAGAAACAAAAAGTGAATGAGGATTAGAAAGAGCAGATGCGTTGAGTCAAATCAGACTTGTTGCTGCACAAGAAAGTTCAATGCGGCCCTCAGTCTGTACAGAGTCCTGGGGATCACTCTTTATTTTTCCAAGGGTTTCTCAGAAGCAGCTGCTGGAGTATCAACAGTTGCTGAAGCACCATGGCCTTTGGGAGAGACCATGGTCTGCTTCTTAGAACAGGAGTCCAGCTTGTGGTCTTCTGTACCGCAATAGAGGTATAGATTGTTTTTGAGATGCTTCTTGTGCTTGTTACTGGTCAACTTGCTATTGCTGGCCAGCTTGGAAGAGAGGTCCACCCACAGAGTGTTGGGTTGCTTCTTAGAAGCAAGAGACAGAGATGACTTGAAAGAAGAGTTCTTGGTGGATGAGGTCACTGGAGCTAAATTTGTCTTGTTCTAGAAGGCCATGGCAGGGCCAGAGGTGGAAGCTTTTCCTTGCTTCTGGGAGTGAGACTCAAGGGCCTCTTTCTCTGCCTGTCTTGCATGGTAGCATTTGTGGTCTCTTTTCCAGTAGTAGTAATTGATGGTCATTGCTAAAGCATACATATTCTGGAACAAGGTAAGTTTTCCTTGTTCCCGGATGGAGATAGGATCCTAGATCTGATTGGGGAGCCCCTGGTAATAGCAATGGCACAGAACACTATTTCCTCAACCTAGTTAGGAGGTATAGCACATGAAGTCCACATTGTAAGTGGAAATCTTATCGCCAGGCTTCATGTAGAGATTGTCCAGCATGTTGGCCACTTCACCAATGGAGTCTGAGAGACCAAAATGTCGACATAGCTTGTTCACAAATAGGTTCCAGTCAGAGAGCCAGTCTTGAAAAATGCTCTGGTCTTTTTGGTTGAAGCCAACCTCAAACCAGTCCTAGGCTACTCCAGTAAGGTAGGTCATTGCAAAGTTGATTTTTGCAATGTCTGTGTTAAATTGCGCTGGATTAGTGCAAAAGTATAGCTGGTATTGGTACAGAAAATTATTAAGCTTGTTGGGCTCAGTGCCACTGAAAGTGTTGAAGATGCGGGCTTTAGTTCCCCTTGAATTAGTATTGGGTCCGGAGGTCTGATTAGAATTAAGGGTGTTAGTAAGTTGACTGAGTACTTCAGCCAATTATTCATTAGTATTATCGCTCTGACAAGGTTTTGACCATGAGTGAGTAGAGAATGTGGGTCTATTAGCTATATTATTGTTAGTACTAAGATTAGTGGAAGCATCCTTCCAATTAGGATCATTGTTCACAGAGACAATACTTGGGCCAGGAACAGGTGAAACTGTCCAGCCAGATTGGATTGTACTGGAAGGAGACCTCAGAGATGAACAGCCTCTTTGATGGATTTGTCTTAAATGCCGTAGTGCATTTGGCAGATAAGCCATCTGGTCACTGAAACGTGAGATCATATTGAAGGATGTCCCAAGCAGTGGGACCAGAGTTGAAGAATTACAGTGAGAGGAAGCCATTTGGACTTTGAAGTGTGAAGTGAAATAGATTGCAGACGGAACTGTGACCAAGGGTTTAGCAGGCAGAACTGCTTAGAAGTGACAGCAGACTTGGGAGTCTGATAATACTGTCAGGTGCAGTTCACACTGGGGTGGAAGTCCGCAGAATAGACTTGGAGATAAGTAGACTTGTGGAACAATCTTGGCTTCAGCTTATATGCTGCACCATCTGTCTACTACATGGTCGCAATTTCAGATGATGGGGAGAAGTCTGAGATGGAAGTGAGTGCTAATTGATATGTTGCTGTTGAACACTGGAGATCAAGTTCAATAAAAGATTATCTTCATTGATTATCAGACTAGCAAATTATAGTGTAACTACTAGTCTTATATACAAACAGAAAGTATAGGAGATGCTTGGGGTTTCAGTGGTAAAACCCCTATTACCCCGAGTAGAGGTTTCAGTATTGAGACACTGACAGGAGTAACTCTGTTATGGAAGACCAAGTTGAATAGAAGTATCTCTGCTATAGAAGACAGAATACCTGGATGGTTGCAGCACTGCCATGAGATGTATTGCAAGAAAGGTGGGCTTGTATGATTTGGAGGTGGTTTCACCACAGAGATATTATTTCCAGATGTATAGACTTACATATGACAAAGAATAATATCATACAATGTGTGAAATATATGTTAACCTTAAGGCATACACATGGTTGTTTAGGGTAGGCTAGAAATAGCTTGCATAGACCATTAGGTATTTGTATATAAGGTAGACATTTCTGTATAGAGTTCTCTATCAAGTTCTCTTATGTTAACCCAATACAAGGTTCTTCTCTTAAGTCAATACTAAGACTTTTGAGTTGTAATATTTTCCATGTGACACATGACAGTGTGACTGTGACTCTGTCATGTGACTGATGTGTAACAGTGATGTCATGTTAACCCTAATTCTAAGTCCCCAAAAATAAAAATAAAAGAAAAGAAAATAACAAATGAGAAAAGAAAAATAAAATAGTTAGAGTCTACTGTCTTCAACTCTGATAGATACTTGTTGAATAGGAGAAGATAATTTAAGATTGAGAGAGTTAGCAACTTCAAGTAAAGAGTCACTATAAATTGAATGAAAAAGATAAGAAGGGTCCCAATTACTATCTCTAATATTAAAATCTCTAGCCATAATTAAAACATTATAAGGATTCACTTCTGTATCCTTGAGATACTTTAAAGCAGATTAATAATCATCATAATAAACATTGATTATGAAGAAAATATCACTATCATTGAAAAAAGAAAAGTAACAAATGTCTTTGTGATTAATAATGTCCTTTCTTAAAGAGAATCACATATGAGAGAAACATATATTGACATATGAAATAACTTGAAGGTGATTGTTATCATCACTCAGAGATCTAGAAAAGATGATCCAATTAGGATGATTTGGAACACCTACTATTCAATTTCTATCTTCATTGGAAGAACTTGGTATAATACAAACAAATGATGAAGGAGGTTCCTGAATGAAAAGAATATCAAAGTCTTTGTTAGTTTCCAAAATACAGTTCATAAAAGC
>Ga0157364_1007783_pt1 | contig 11103 bp, 6 predicted proteins | sample AttsexASBM2_FD_111476 | JGI IMG/M metagenome (GOLD analysis project Ga0157364, IMG submission 111476) | Fungus gardens microbial communities from leaf cutter ant in Ribeirão Preto, State of São Paulo, Brazil - Atta sexdens ASBM2 | ecosystem: Host-associated > Fungi > Mycelium > Unclassified ... | reverse complement strand
TCGAAAAAAATTTTGATATTTGATTTTGCAGAAATAGATTCTCGTTCGAGTATGTATTTTACGAGATCATTTTCAAGTGACGTACAATTTAAATAACGTGTCCCTCTATTTTGCAAACACGAAATATATATTAGCTATATATTAACAGAAATTATACCGCAGCGGTGATGATTTACGATCGGCTAGAAATTAAGATGCTACTTTAATCAAATATCATTTCGCGTGAATAATCGTGTCGATTGTTCGGTGAGCACAGGGCGGCGAAACATAAGAGACCCTCAACGGCGCACGTCAGTTACCGCGGCAATAAAATTTCGATGGAAGGATGCGCTCCCTTCTCTTCCCCCCCATCCCTCTCTCTCTTTCTCTCTCTCTCATTCCATTCTCTCCTGCTGGCATTTTATGATTTAATACCAGACCACCTTGCTAAACTCGCAACTCTGGGACCACCAATAGCGATGTTTGAGGGTTAAGCCACCATGAGAGAAAGAGAGAGATCGGTAATCAGTGGATAACGAGGCAGGGAAAGAGGGCGGGAGTGACCGAAAACCGCCGGGGCTTCTCTCCCAGGATTCTCTCGTTCTTCGATAATTGATGGCTTCCGTCCAATTACCGCGCTCTTTCGCTCCTACTCTAAACATATACCTATTGCAGTCGGCTATACCTACAGATGATCCGGAATCGAGCCCACCTTGATTCTTCGATAAGTATCTCTTGCCCTGTCAAATGAAGCCGAAAGAGATGTCTTAAGATTGATATCTTTGTTCGAATTTCTTTTCGGCGAGCTCGCATTTGTTTAGCAGAGAAAGAAAATTTTCATCATAGTAGAAATTTTCACGTAACTTTTTATTTTTTTTTTCCTATCATGCTTATTAGTTAAATCTCTTGTCACGTATTTGAAATTTGTCTATAATTTGAAGTACCTAAACATCTATCTTGACACTAAAGTATCGAAAATAGAAGCCGATATGTACTTTGAATAAATAAAACTGAAAATTGTCATAAGACGTGAAAAAAATTCTTTACTATACGATATCTCTATATTTACAATTAGTTTTATATTTGCTTATTTAATATAAATTTTATAGATTTTTCTAGGATTTATAATACAATATTTTATATTAATTATTTTCTTTATATATTATACATATGCAACTACAATATTAAATCCGCGGGTTTTTTGCATTCTAGCAGAGAAAAAGTAAAGTTAATAGTAATTTTCTTTACTAATCAAAAATTCATATTTTTATCTCTTCTTATTTTTTGTATGTGTTTTTGTGTATAAATGTTAAATTTATACACAATATTAATCTCAAATAAATTACAGAATAATCGATAATATATTTAATTAATAATAATGATTTTTAATTTGCGTGTAAAAACATTTCAGGTAACCATTCACATAAAAAAATCAAATATTTCCAGATTAAAAAAATTAAAAATAGAAGTGCAATGTATGAGAGCTTTTTGCTACAAACAAGTGTACGACGTAAATGCGTTTTTTGCACCTTCTTATTGCAGCGAACGATTGCTAAATGACGACATAGCCATCGATTTAAACACATTCGCAGTCACTTTTAAAGTGATGACAGACGCGGCATAATCAACGAGAGCATAATGAAGAATAGATGCAGAATATAGATGCGATTAGATAATGTTTGATTAGGAATCGTAATTGGAAGCGCAGTCGACACCGCCGCCAATCGCGCGCCGACCGCAAAATTGATTCTGAAAGGTTCGCCTACTTAATCGCAGAATCTGCTGAATCACCTGAGACAAAAACTTGATCTTATACTGCGCTCTTTGCCATGCAGTCAAACGCAAAAAGCCGAACGATGATGAATAGAAACGACTAAGAATGCGCGTTCATCGAATTATTTACTATCGCGGAAATTGCAGCGAAGATCGGTTCTCCGATAATCATTCTTTTTTTTTTTCGCTCCATAGAATTATGATGAATTAGTCAGGTAGTTTTACCTGCCGACAGTAACTATACGTTTTAAGATTTCTAGATAAAATCTGTTTGTTTTGTCAAATTTTCTATTGTAATTTTTATTTTATCACTGAAATGTATAAAAAAATCAACGAGTTTAAACTGACTTAAAGAATTTTTTATTTTACATCTTTCTCGATCATTGTTCTGTGTCGCACATACTTATCTTAATTAGCTGTTAGTAATTTTAAATGAACACGTGCACGCCGATTCGCATTTAAATCGAGCATTCATGAAGTGTTGCGAGAGATTCACATCTCATCAAGGCTGATCGGTAAGGAAATCCGTATTTATTGGCCAACTGATTCCAAGGAAAAGATCATTTTCGTTTTAATGATCTGTAAATCTGGCATGAATGCCGCATCTCGTTTAGTTCGTTCGTACCGAATATATACGACGGCTTCACGAAAATTGTCCAGAGCAAATGACGAAGGTCGACGAGATGGATACGGAGACGTATGAGATGCGTTAATGACTCATTTCTGCAATCTTCATGTTTACAACTGGGCGGCGTGTAATGTCCGATAGCGCTCGTAAAGATGCTTATGGGACAAGACGACAAAAGCGACGGAGACGCTGCTCTCCTTCGTCGATCGAAAAAAAAAAAAAAAATGGCGCGCGAGTGCAATGCACGCGAGGACGCGGGAGGGAAATTACGCGCTCGATCGCCGCGCGATAATGAGTGGCAGACTAACATCGCCGTTGCGTTAAATTAACCGGCCTGCCAGGGGCTTAATGTAACCAATTAAACCCAAAATAGACGTTACCTCGGCGTACGATGCATTATGTATTTTCGAGGCACGGCGGACCGCTCGCTGCGCACTGACGAGCGAGATTCGGTTGGGAAAACAAATCCCGAAGGTAACTTATTTGGGGAAGTCGGCTGTAGTGACGAGACACGCATAGTACAAAGGTGTATGTTAATTGCTGGAGAAATTAGCGATTCCGCGTAAGGCAAATTGCCAGGATCGTAGACCGATAATTGCGCTCTTAAATTTTTTTCTGTTTATTAAGCAAGCATACATAAACGAATTGAAATTGCTACTATTATCTTTGTCGGAACCTAAATAATCATAATCGTAATCATAATAGCAAATAGTCCATAGGTTACATATTTGCAACATACGTATTTGCTTCTTTTTATAAATCTAGGGCATTCTAATTCCGTAAACATTAGAGAATTCGTAAACGTAAGATAAAAATTCAGTCAATCTTGCGAAAGGAATATAATTTATTGTGCGTGCATTGGAAAAAAATATACTGAAAATAAATTTTAATAAATCATTTGTTTAAATAGTACCGACTAAATATTTATCAAATATTGTATAAAGATATATTGGGTTGGAGAAAAAGTTTCTTCGTATTTTTTTATTCAAAATTGTATATACAATATCTTCGTCAAAAACGAAATTTAAATTTAAAAAAATGGATTTCAAAGCTTGAAATCTCTACTTTCGAAACGTTACTATATTTTTTAAATTTCTATGAGTTTGATCATTTTTATATTTAAAAAAACTACGAACTGAAAAAGATGAAAAATTTTCTTTTTACTTTGAGGATCTCTCGTGCCCAAAAAAAATTTACGAAAATTTTCGACTATCTATCATAAAAGCTTGAAGCTTTTCCTACAAAATCATTTTTTTTTAATGTGATTTTTCATTACTGAATTATTCGCGAGTTAAGTAAAGGAGCATTCTGATTTTGATTGCTCATAACTCCGATAAAAATCATCATATCGCAATTTAAAAAACAGATTCTTAAAGCTGAAACTTTGCTCTAGCGAGTGATATAATTGTAACGAAAATTTCGTAACAAATAAAAAACCTTTGCAAAAAAATTTTTTTAAATACGAAGAAATTTTTTCCCTGACTTAATATTTATTCGGCTCAAAAACTATTAATTCATTTCTTCTTATCAAGTAGATAATTATTTCCTGTAAGTAAATGTTGGTCAAATAAATATTTATTAAATTTTTTTAGTATTTTTTTTCTTAGTGTGCCCTGGCATAAGTAATTGCACACATACAACTAATTATTAACTTACATTAATTTAATATTCTTTATTCAATTTTTCATTAAATTTAAATGTATTAAACTTCACACAATGTGAACATTTCTAAATGTGTGAGAAAAAAATGAATTTTATATAGATAACGAAGACGTGTATACACAGAATTATTCGTATCAATTAATTACACAGCAAATTCTCCGTTTCCCGACTGAGATTGAGCGATAACAGACTTTTATTCGATAAAGAAGAGCTGAAGAATGCGTCGTCGATCCTGTGCCAGTCATCGCGGGAGATCGTTAATGGCGAGCGAGATGTATGAGACATCGGGCAATCGAGCGGCTTATATCTATTAGAAACACGTAACCGGCGACACAGAGTTTTCAAAGAAACCAATGGCAGCGATGATTATGCCCGATGCTGCACATCTGCGCAACGTTACCCGCGATGCCGTTTATTTGCCCTCAACTCAAACAAATTAGCGGTTACAGACTTGTGTGCGCGAAGCTGAAACGTTTTCCTCGCGCGATGCACGTGTCTCTTTTCCGTAGAAATCACGACACGATATCTGCCTTTTATTTCCACTTACGAGGCAAAGTTGCGTGAGTCCGCCGCGTGATAAAATCGCATGAGTCACATTTCATTCTTAATAGATAAATTTATTGAATTAACGCACGTGAGTTAGATATCCTTTGCTCTTTAAAAAATACATAGGTATATCGCGATCAACGTGATTGATAATTTATAGTATATTTGAATAGAAGTTTACTGTCAAATGTTTAAACATTATAAATCAGAGGCATATATGGTCGTTACATGGATCTCGTATTAGAAGGCGCAGATAAAAGCAAATCTCTATAATAAAATAATTATAATTTCTTAAAAATAAGTGCTGTATGTAGAGAAAGAGATCATGACACTTACCCTATGGTTGTTTCGTTATTGCTTGATCTTTGGATATTGACTCCTCTGATTTCTTCATTCACATATATTCTCTTGCGAAAATATAATTAATTGTGATCGTGTACGTATTAATTATTATAATACGTTAATCGCGCGACACTTCGCACAGTTCTGCCGTGCAATACATGATATAATTAGATTAAGAAATATCATTTTGCAACACAAGTGTGAATAGTCATTTCTGACGTATTTTTGCGTACTGAATTCGAATCCGTTGGCAAAAGTTGTGGAAAAAAAAGATTAAATTTTGTTCTACAATATTATTAATAAATGAACGACGCATAAACAAACAATTGTGATTTTTCATATTTAAATCACTCGGACTGTTCTGCAATTCGTCGTGTTATTATGTTGTTTTTTTTACTAAAGAAATGACAATGAACAAATTATATTTAAGTTGGAAAAAGTATAACGAGATATCATTCGAATTCAAACATCATTGTGTGAAAATATAATTATCACTCGTAAACGTCGGAATAGAATTGTGAAGTTCCTATCACATAGTACTTCGATTTTTACATCGAATTAATGATTCTTGTGAAACATGTTTTGATAAATAATCGTTATTAATTGTAAGAGTTCATTGATTGCGCCAATTGATAACCGTTAATTTTTTATAAGAAATAATTGTGTTTTGAGAGATAATAATGCGATGACACGTTCCAAGATCTGCCTGTCGCGCGAGTGGCAATCAACTTAACTTACAATTAATGTGAACAATAGAGCGTTGTACGCCACAAAAACAAACGCAAAAATCACGCGTCAGTCTATGTGTTATCAAAATATTTAATTACTGAATTCACACGTTGAATATTTTCTTTCTTGTATTTGAATGTAATTATAAAAGATATATTGTTACTTTTTATTGTACTGTTCGATCTATTCATACGCACTGTCAATCCAAAAATAATAAACAAATTGCGATTTAATCAAAAAATAAGACACGCAACGCAAAACACATTTGAATTAATGACAAAAACAATTATATCAATTGTAAAGATTAAAAGGAATAATTTATAACTCCTATCATCTTTTTTTTCTAAAATACATCACTTTATTGAAACAAAGTATTATGATTTAAATGTGTACTTTATAAGAGATAATTACAAATCGTTTCTCGTTATAAACAATAGAAATTTATTAATTGTGCGGCGTGATAAGCGTCAATTATTCGTAACAAAGATAAAAACACGATAATTCACGGAATTGAGTGGATATTATGGAATTTTTCAGAATGGACTCCGATCAAAATTATTTCGTTTTCCGAAAACGCAACAGAAATCTAGAGAATAACTGAACAATTCTAATCAAAATTCATTCCAAATAATTTCATAATACGTTTGCTGAATCGAATTTCACTGTCGAAAATGATAGCATAAGAATTTTGTGTGAGATAACCTCCGAATAACACGAGATATCTATACAATTCGATTTCACTCTAGTGATAAGAGAATTAGGGACACCCTCATACGTGTATACAATACGGGATTCCTATACACAGTTTTGCTTTAACATGGATAAAAAATTAAAGAAACTCCTATATAACAAAAAAACGTTCTCATTTAATTGTACTTAACAGGGAAAAAGGAAATTACAATTTATGTCTCGATTTATGCATAATACATTTTGATTGATATTTTAAATAAACATATTTTTAATAAAATAAATATAAAAGTTTTTGTTAGTTTTTGGAACTTAATTCTGTTTCCTTGTATCAATTTTTAATTAATTTAATATAATATGAGATTTCGCGTAAGACAGTATTTTTTAAGAACCTAATTACGATTTATACGAGAATTATCTGTATAACTTTATAGTGTACAGTCGAAAATAAACATGAGTAGATTTTATATGAGAATGCCATAAAATATTTATTGTACTAGTATGAAATAAGTATATATCCAAGTATTCTATTCTTTATATCTTATTTCAGTCAACAATCGTTATCACGCATTTTGCGCTTATTGTTAGTGTCACTTAAGACAAAGATAATTCTGTTTGGAAAAATGTTTCGATATATATAATTATTACTAAAGTTGTAATTGTGAGACAGAGTTTGCTTCTCCCTTGTTTCGAAGTTACCAATTATAACAAATTTAGAAGATATAAATATTCTCGTGAATTATTTAGTTTCTCTACTAATAATTTGAATAATTTATTGATTACTATGTAAAAATTATTAAATTTATTACTTAACAAATAATATTTATTTTTTATGAATGAAAAAATATACATAAATTTATTACTTCTTTCTATCCAAGAGAAGATTGGAATTATACGCGATCTTAGTTAAATTAATAATTACGATCTGATTACAAATAAAATACAGATTAAATAGCAGCAAAAATCTTAATTAATATATACAATTATTAAAATATAACAAAGGTTGTAGAAAAATTATATTATTTCCTTCTTCATTCTAAGTTCGTGCCGCAAAAGATTTAAATTTAATAAATGAAATTAAAAATTTAAATCTTCTGCGTTTCAATTTTCCTTCAAAATTGGCACGAACTTTCCGGACAACCCAATATATTCATAAAGAATAAATAATAATAATAACCACATCATACTATAAAAGCACCACACTTCAACTGCCAAGTATAGGATTAATGGCGCAGAAGCGCTTGAGGAATCGAAAGCAAACGATCCAAAGAAATCGTCGCGAGTAAGTCTCCTTTTGAGGCTGCGAAAGGTGTTTGGCGCGTGCGAAATATTCCAAAACGACCTTGCCATAAGCAAGGTACGCGATATATATGTATTGCGTCTGCGTGTATGAGAGACAGAATACTGGAAGATTAATACCGAATACATAACCGTGTGTTTGTTTCATCCAGTATATAATCTCTCAAAAACAGTCTCTCTAACAATATTGAAAAAAATTCTAATCAAGTATGTTCAACCTAATTTCTTGTTTATATACATACGTATCCGTTATCTATTAGGTAATATAATTTTATTTCAATACTTTGTACTCTGTTATGAACTTTACAATCAATTAATGATTTGTAAAATAAATAAATAAATGAGAAAAAGAGATGAGAGTGTAATTTAACTAGAAATTAACTCGAAAAATAAAAATATAATTTCGTGATTCATAATTAAGATGCTGTTCCGCATTACTAGTAATTGTTCTACATCAACGTGTAGTGTCGCAAATACATTACGACTTACAAGGCTGTCAACAAGTTTAGAACTAGCGATTTCCATTTAAGTCGACTCACACACGACGATACTATCATGAATCACTTCCGGTCGTGCGTATCATTCCTTTTTAATAATCTAACGATTCGCGTGACACGCGCACATTCTAGGAGATTGCGTGGCTAATGTAAATGGAAAGTACATCCACGACGTAAGATGATTACACTTTCGTGGGCATTATGATAGTTGTTCAGGGAATATATATATTCTGAATCATTTGCATGTGCATGAGATCATGTGTGCAAAAAATGTGAAAGCGTGAAAGATAAAGTGTGGTAAAAATTAAACTGGTTATTTCGAAAAGCTACGGACGCAATAAATGAAGATAAATTTGCTCCTCGCGTAGAATAATGCAAAATTTCAAAACACACATTTCACAGTATGCATTAAGATTATGCAATCAAGATTTTGATATTTCCTGAAGTAAACAGGTTTTTTTTGTCTCCTTCGAGACTTATTTTTAGGTATATCCATATTATTTGTTGTTATAATCGACGAAGCCGTTCCACTTATGACTCGTTATTAAGCACTTTTTTGAAAAAAAAAAATCGATTCAAGCATTAGAAGCCGTAAAAAATCTCGATTATTACTCACTGCTTTTCCTATGATGAACATAAATCAATTGAGAAACACTTATTGAAATAACATACTATTCTGAGAAAAGAATAACATAAATCTTTTTGTTTCTTTCGAAATTAATCAAGGCTGTTTTTCAATTCGTAAATAAAAAACGGACATTAATAAAATACTGAACTTTAAGATAGAAAGTGGCAGCCTTCGTCGTTTCTTTGTAATAAAAAATAGTAGTAAAATTGTGTACGGGGAAGATACTCGTCACATTAATGCGCAAAGCGCGAGTCGACGATAAGTGGCAAATCGCGGTTTACGATGCGTCGCTGTGTTTCGATTACAAAAAAAAAGCGCGCCAGACATACCGGCACCCGGCGTTCCGCATCGTAAATAAATTAAGTTAAACGTGCATTTGCGTACAAATTATTCTCGAACGGCGCGGCTGAAGCACCCAATAAAAATATTTCGCCGCTCGTTAAAATTAACAATGTCGGGACGAATAAATCGCGATTAATTATCCGGGCCACACATGCATATATGCGTGGATGAACGTTATTCCGGTCGAAGGAAGCAAGAGAAATGGAGAAAAAGCGACAGAAAGAGAGATAGATAAAGAATTGAGAAAATGATAGATAAATAAAGAAGGAGGGAGGCAAAAAGAGAGAGACTCTCTTGTTAAAGAGAAAAAGAAAGGCGGGCCTTTCAAATGTAGCACAAACACGCTCGTGAAATTCCTCTCCTCGTTTCGACCGCGAAAGAATCGGAGAACACACCGTGGAATCCAAACGACCTTGCGCCCATTACGCGAAAAGAAAGCAAAAGCAAACAATAGGCATGATCTCTTGTATACTTACAAGTATACGCAGCTGACGGACGCAACCGACTATTTCATTTGACGTATGCGAGAGAAGTACGCACGAGTTTGATGATCGATCTAAAGAATTCAATGTTTAAATCCTAGACAGAACAGTGATATATTAAAGCAATCATGAAATCTTGACATATCAAGCATGATTAATTTAAAGTGACATAAAAGTTTTTTTTATCTGCCTATCTAACTAGTGTCGTGAGTGAAAAGTAAATAGGTTCTTTTTTTAGGACGAATTAACATACGTAAGATGTACATGACGGATGATTGGAAGAGGGTTAGAGATCGATGTTGTCGCTGCTTACATGACATTTTCTCAAACAAGCGATTCGCGAAGTGATTCAATTGGTGTCGCTCATCTCTTATTACTTTAATTTTAAACGCGAGACTTAAAATTCTCTCCTTTTCTCTCTCTCTCTCTCTCTCTCTTTTTCTCTCAGCTTTAAAAAGAGTAAAGAAAGAATTATAAGTCTCACTGTCAAAGTAATGTTGATACAATCAGGCCTAATAATATTTGGTTTATAGAGAACGGTGGAATATAACACAATTATTACGCAATAATAAAATGAGAAAAGAAAGTGACAAGAGATGTAAGGTTAACATTTGAACAGTAATATCTGCATGCTTAATAGCCGTACAAGGAAGAAAGCTCGAGCATCTCTCTCTTCTTCGATTTTTTACTACGAGAGAGCAAGGGCTTCCACGAAGAGAGCTAACGAGACGGTCAGGTAGATACTCCGATCGCTAACAGCCGCGCGGGGAGCAAAACTTGACGGGAGAGACAGAGCGGAGACGGTGGATCCCGTCCCTCGATAAGAGTCTTCGATATGTTGTACAATAACCGAGCCTGCAACTCGATCTTTCATCGCGCGAGACCACGCTTGTCGCTCGATCTGCGTGTTACTTAACAGCCTTCGCGGGCTATGTTGACACGACATAGCGATCTAGAAAGAAAAGAGAGAATTCGATAAATATTTTATGAACTGTCCAAGATTATAATAAAACATTCACTAAACTTTTTTAACTCTGGATCTGTCGTTTTTTTTAACAGGATTAATTTTTACCAATTTTGATTAGACTTGATTTAAATTTTTACTGAAATAAAGGGATAAAGAATCGATAGATTCCGTCATCATCTTTGATGTACTTTAACGTAGAGAAAATATCAATTGAAATCCTGATAAAGTTCCATCGGTTTTTTTATGACAAAAACAAATATATAAAAAAATATATAGAAGAAAACCAATTTATTCGTCAAAATAGTTACATGCAATAACTTTTTCCCAGCGAAGCTTATTATAATCGCTTTTATAAAAGTCAAGTTTTAGAGATGAAAAAACTCTGCAACTTCATTTTCACAGCCTTTCTATTTTTGAATTGTTGATTCCGTAGATGATTGTCTAAGCTTAATCGATGTAATAGATAGAATGCCTGCTAGTATAATCTTGACCCATCTTGTGATGATCAATTGAGTTTGTCATCCGCCAAATTTCCTGATGCG
>Ga0157364_1007782_pt1 | contig 11105 bp, 6 predicted proteins | sample AttsexASBM2_FD_111476 | JGI IMG/M metagenome (GOLD analysis project Ga0157364, IMG submission 111476) | Fungus gardens microbial communities from leaf cutter ant in Ribeirão Preto, State of São Paulo, Brazil - Atta sexdens ASBM2 | ecosystem: Host-associated > Fungi > Mycelium > Unclassified ... | reverse complement strand
ATATATATATATATATATATATATATATATATATATATATATATATAAAAGTCGTAGACGATTGCAGGATCCCAAATCGTAAGAAATTGATCAATTCTAAGTGTATGTATTCTCCCTACATTTGACTGTGCTTGGTCGATTTCTTACGACTTAAGAAGGATCCAGGATTATCTACGTAATTCTATGTAAACAAGCCTAAAGTCTATCCAAAAGATAGATTAGATTCTATACAGTTTGCTTTTACTAATAATTGATTGGCATAGCAGATTAACACAACAACAAAATTTGTTGTCACATATTTATCGTTCATCGGTTAAAGATACTGGCTTGCTAAATTAACAAAATCCTTTTTCTTAGTGCACTGCTAGACACTGTATGAACAGATATAGGACCCTGCACAAAACATGTGGAAAATGGGTCCCAGCTGAATTTGTAATATGTTGTAGTTCTGATCAAAAGTCTCTATGAACACGAAGTAAAATAATGAACAGTTTTTGAGTTATTGTACATCAAACTCTGTCAAAAATCGCTGTTTTGACAAAGTTTGATATACAAATTCAGCCAAATTAGTAAGGACCCATTTACTGTATATTTTGTTCAAAGTCCTTTCTAGTCTATCAAATTGAAGATTTTTTTGGTAAAACTTGAATCGGATATGTATAAGCTAATAAGCAGTTTTTGTGCATAAAAGAAATATGCATTCAAAATGATAGGAGAGTAGTTTAATGATAAATTTGTTTACAATACTGCCGTAGATAGAAAGTGTTGAGATAAATTGCTTAATCCAGTCTACGGTTCCATGTGGAAACTTTTTGCGATACAAGAACGCGTATATCACAAATTGACGGTCGAGCGCGCCTCGTCGCTAACGATATCGACTTTATCTGCCCGTTAAGCTCGAAACTTCAGCTCAGCAGAGTTTCATGCGGCCGGTGGATTCGATAATAAAAGCCGGCAGGCCGACGTTTACGATCGCCTGCGACTACGTTGCGCCTTACCTTGCATTTTCCCGGCGTAATACGTACGTATCACTTACACCGACAGTTACGCCTTTATTTACGACGGCGTGACGTTGCGTCGCGCCGCGAGCTGCATCGTGATAAAAATCGATGCGTATCGATGCTGGCCGCGGCCCGCGTATAGCGCCGTTCACTGTTCGGTGTTCGTGTGATTTCGTACTCGGCTCGATTTCTTATTAAGATACCACGGCTGAACCTATGGACAGCCTCGACACGGATACGTCCCGTAGATAAAGATCGGCCTCTCCACAATGGTTGCCCGGCAGAAACGAGCTTCTGCTGTCATCGCATACAAAGAGGCGCTTTATGAATGAGCACCTGCAGCTGCACGCGGCGTCGCGTCGTGTTCCGATAACGTGTCGCTGGAACGCGTTGATTAACCTTTTACCGAGATGCACCGTTTGTTAAGGAAAAATATTGTGATTGTAACGAGAAAATGTCCATTCCGGAAGAGAAAAGCTAACGAGTAATTTGACCGTTCGCGTTTTTTTTTTTTTTTTTCTGTGAAAGAAGAAGCTCGTCACTTGACATGTAATATGTAGGGCTGATTACACGGACACGAGTTAATTGAATTTTTTCCCCAAGATTTAGCTTTAAAAGTATCTTTGTTTTCTGGAGAAAATACTAATAACCCTGTGTGGATCCGATAAGAAATTTTATACACGTAATAACATGAAGAACTTTATAAAGTAGTTTTATTACGCAAGATATAAACTTGCTTCGAACTTGCTTTTTTGAGAAACTAATCTTACATGTGTACATCAATAGAATTTTCATTACGTACAACAGTCGACTCCAAATTTGTCGAAAAATGCGTAGAAGGAAGTATTGACGATAGTATTAGATGTCATGTACATGAGCCAATCTCCGGTGCGCAGCTCTCTATTCAACCGACGGATATATGTCGCATTAATTATATCTCTGTCAATGCGCCGTCAGACCGAAGCAGCGTGTCAGTAACCACAGTCGGCCATTGTTCGCCAGGCTAGTTGGATACCTGGCGGTGACCACCGCGGGAATTGTTGCGCTTATTAGCTCCGAAGTGCCTGCCGACCAACGGCGTTGAGGTACAATATTGAAGCGTCCCGATATATTAAACGCAATTGTTCACGATGTAAAATATCTGTAGTCGGATAAAGATACTCGTGGCGTGTTGTATTAAATCTAAGTTACAACATTTATAAATGCATTTTTATAGAAATATACGAAAAGTATTGTATTTCTTTATAAATGTAGCATTTTAAACGTCATTTTTTTCAATAACATGATATCGAGAGATATTTAAATTTATAGATAATTGAAAGGCAGACTTATGAGCAATAATCAGTTGAAGCTGTTAAGTTTTAACAATTCATTTTAAATTTATACTTTATTTTCTATGATTTTTAAAATAAATTTTATATGGATATGATGACAAAGTAGATATAAATATACAAATTCAAATTTTCCGATACATGTTTAAGGATGTATTACATATATTTTCAAAACAATGAAAAAATTATAAAAAATTACAAGCTATTCATATTTAAAAGCAATATAAAAAATTTAGTGGCGATTTAGAATCTGGATAAAAAATTATTTCATTAAAATAATACAAATGTGCTCTGATGGAAATATAATAAGAAATAACAACAAATCTCAATTTTTAAAATATAAGTACTTTAAATATTTAAGATAATTTATGTAAATAAACCAAAATTATTTATTTGTTTATTTATAGGACAACTGATCTCTGCATTGCAATAAAACTTTTTGCATAACTTTTTCGTGTAAATACTTTAAGTATTCACTTTGAATATTTAAAGGATTATACAAAAATAACTGAGACCGTCATTGTTGTATTTTTTGTGATAAATTAAAATAATTTAATTTTTAATAACAAATGAAGTAAATGAAGTAAAATGAAATAAAAATTGTGAAGTAAAAGATGTAATGTTCATATAACTTACATATATGTATATATAGTGTAATTTAAAATATAATATTAATTATACATTTCTAATTTTAATTTTTTCTGTAGAATTTGTACGGGTGATACATTTTTAACTGAAAGAAATGTACACATAAATTTTTGAGTTTATTTTTATTCTAAAATATTCTGATCTAATGATCATTTTGCTTGGCCTTTAGAAGAATCAATATACTTCGCCGATAATTAATTGCAATCAGTGATGTTTTATATACGCAGTATGTATCGAGCAAACAGAGAGAACATTGCCGCGAGCTATCTGACGCATTTGAGGATGTAGATTCAGCTCGTCTCATATGGCGGTCTTTGACCGCCAACATCGTAACATATTAGAAACTTCAACATACTTTATCATACTTGAAAATCAACAGTCAAAATTTTATCTTATCGCTATACACGTAATAATCAAGTTGACATTATTATATATTGTATAAAATAATCCTTTAAATAAAATTTTAAAATCAAAATCGGAAACATGTAATTTAATTTTTGTCAAAAATATTGGGTTGTCCGGAAAATTCGTGCCGATGTTGAAGGAAAATTGAAATTTTAATATACATTTATTAAATTATATAGGTTAGTCGGCATGAACTTTTCGGACAATCCAATAATTTAGCAGAGTTTTAATTTTTCTGTGTGTGGAGTCATCCAACAGGAGAAAGGGAGAGGGGATTTCAAAATAACAAATGTTTAATCTTTTATTTATTGCATGTGCGAAATATACAATATTTCTACATATATATTCTAGTCAAATACTGTTTTGTGTCAAAATTATTCAAAATTTTTTAAAACTTGTCAAAAATTAAATATTTTTTAAATCTGGATAAATTCTGGATGTGGAATTCAACACCCACAGAAACTTTGTGTGTGGAAAGCTCCTTTATAAGAAAAAAAAAGCCTTCATTTACATAACTTACTCTTTAATAAATTTCATTATTGAAGTATTGGTAAATATTAGGTTGTATTTTCTTATTCCAATGAAGTGCATGTATGTTACGTTAAGTTTCATCAATTATTTTGACATATACATAGGCAATTAATTGTTTCTTTTATGAACAAAGTCTGAACGTCTCGCATGCATTATGCGAAAGTACTAACATATTTACTTACTTATGTCAGCTGACATATAAGTCAATATTCGAGGTTAATTCTGCTTAAACCGGAATGTTTCAACACTATGTAATAATTAAAAATCTGTCCGACCAATATAATATTTCCCGAGATGAACAGCTCATCGGAACCGTTCGATCGATCGGTCGATCTCTTATAGCGTCTCGTCGAAAAATGCGACATAGGAAGATAAAAGCTGAAAAAAGAACGCTCAGGTATGACCTGCATGACGAAGGACTGTGGATAAAGAGAGATAGAATGGAGGATAGGATCGCGAATAAAGAGGCGTGAGGGAGACCGCGAATAACGAGAAAGAGGATGACCACGAATAAAGAGGTGGAGGAGGAGGAGAAGGAGGAGGAAGAGGAGGAGGAGGCTCTCTCTTCACTTTTCATCCAATATTCAACAAAGGTTCATTCAATTCATCCTTACACGCTAGCGCATGAAACACCGCGCGACGTATGCAAATGGCTGGTGACAAATGATCTTGTTATTCCCGTAGCTCCTCTCGCTCCCGGCCGCCGTGTCCGTTCAGGCATTATACGATGTCGTGCGTCCCTTTGAACCCGGGCGCCGGCATTTCCCCTGCACCGTCGTCGTCGCTCGATGCGTTCGCGCTCGCGCGCCACATCCCGAGCGTTTGAGCGTGAACCATAGAAGCGAAGCGCATAGAACGGAGATGAACGAAAATCAGCATGGTCGGTTGATTAATTGTAAAAAGGTTGAAGTCAAAAGAGATTTAAGTTGTCTGAAGTTATTGCTTTGATAACTTCGATTTGTCTTTCATAACGTTATAGCGCAGTGTGTTCCGTTCTATCGAAGCTGCCATGTTTCACAATCATTCTCGTGATACGAAAATCGTTTAAAATCCTTAGTATTTATATCAACATTATTACGATGGATTTAAAACTCATAGCGTTAAATTCACACCATATTGGTATTTATATCAACACCAACATAATGAGAATTACATTATATAAACATCGCATGGTAAATTCTTATTTCTTAGAATATATGCTGAGAGCAAAAAATGATTGCAAGTACCATAATTTAACTGCTGAGATCAAAAAATGATTGCAAGTATCATAATTTAACTATATTTCTGTAGTCATTTTTGGGTACAACTATAAATTTATAATTGTTTTAACCACACACGTTCATAGTTACTTCAACGATGAATTATTATCATCACAATTATGATATGCATTCATGTAAGATAACCATATTGCATGGTTATTTTGCACATAAACGGAATTTGCATACAGTAAACTGTACTATAAAATATTATGACGACAAACACGTAGTTCAAATTACAAGAGGAATTATATGCTTATATACAATGATTTACGGTTTATTTTATGATAAATTTTATTCATATTAATAGTGATGTTCTACTTTTTATGATAATTATATACACGTATCTACAGAGAAAAGTCATATCATCAATTGGAAATTTGAAGACAAACAGTGCCTCAATGTCTAATAAGAACGATAAATAAGTAATATGAATTAAGAAATTAATAAAATATTATAACATTTATTACAAATGGTACAATATTACTATATTTTCTTAGTTCATATTAAATTTCTATATGTATACATATTTCTATATGTATAAATAACTATACGTATAGATAATCAGGAATAAAATTACTAAATTTTTGTACAAAACTAAAAACTGTACTGTTGACACGTATGTATCTCTTAATTATTTTTCTCTTCGAAATTCGAATTTGATGCTACTCTTTTTATTATATGTTTTCTTCTTAGAAGAAATTGAACTCCGTTGCGTCCCTCTGGTGGCAATATCGTGTATTGTGGATGAGCAACTTTAGTTAGAATTTTTACAATACAAATAGTAAATTTTTAGTTAGAAACACAATATAATCCAATGTACTTAATATAGTCACACATACTGTTAAAAAATGTTTGTTTCTTTAGTTTTTTCATTATTATATCTCTCAGTATACTATTATAATGTAAATAGTTAGCGAATGTTAAACTATATTTACTATAATTATAATTGTATTTATTATATAAAAAAGGTTATTTTTATTTACCATTTGTATTTAAATATTTTATTATATTAATAGTGGAAATTATTATAATTTATAGTATATAATATTTCTATATTTGAAAGAACTATATACATATGTAAGATTATTATTACTAATATTATAGCGATAATATTATATAATCATAAAAATGAACCTTGTAATCATAATTTTTTAACCATGCAATTGTAGTCACAAATACCAAACACTTTTTTTCAGTGTATATTTTAAAGGTTAATAGTTTGAAAAGATAACTTTCCACATGATAAAATAATTTTAAAATATTTTCAGAATATTGTAAGTATTGTTTTATCAAGTGTGTACGTTGAAACATAATGAGTTTGAAACTTATCACTTATGACAGAAACATTTGGGTTATGTACATCTGGGTTATTTAATCAGAGGGAAAGCATTAAAGTAGGTCAAGTGTTTGCGATCGATGTCATAATCGACCTAGACCTCAGTCCCAGGTTGAAGAATTTTGTATGGAATCGAGAGAAATTTTATACCGAGAGAGATCGTATCGTTTGTGATTTTTCTATTTCTTTCCATTTGATTTTTGCGCGCGACATGTAATCTTCTGGGATATACCCTTGGAATTTTTTACACAGGGCTTTTAATTACTAGAACAGGACATATCTATAAAAATCAGAAGGATATACTTAAACGAGCATTTTGATTCATATTTATTCTTTCCTTTATTTAAAACGTGTGAAAGTAATCTCTTTAGACTTAATTTTATTCAAATTATATAAACAATTTTTTAAAAATTTATAATTCATTTTAATTCATACTAAACAATTAATATTTTTCGAAATTTTGACTATTTTTCGAACATATACATTATGTAATCAAATCTCATTATCAAATGCTGTCGATGGAATTGAATAATTTCGACGAATAATGTCGTTTGAATTCTTCAAATTTAAAGCATTATGATGTATTTACGCAGAATCTGAAGGTACTGAAGAGATTAAGAATAATTGTAATTTTAATAATAAAGATACATTTTATTTTTCTGCAACAAGATACAGAAAATATATCTGATTAATTTTTCCTATCGAATATTCATTTTCTTTTATTGTGATTATTATGTAAAACAATCTTGAAAGAACTGACTTTCACTCGAGACATATGTGGTTTCTGATATCGATTTTTTTCGTCTTTCTTTCTCTTTTCCTTTTCGGTACACTTCTTAGATCCTTTTATATTTTATTAAAGTTATTCCTCGAGTGTGTGCACTTCAAGACTTTGGCACAACTTTTTTAATATTCGCTGCGTCTTTGTTCGGAAGAAAATGTTTCTCGTTATCTGGAAAATCGTGTAGATAATCCCCTTCTCTTTCGCTTTTTTGAGTGAAAAATTTCCTAAAGACGCGTATTTCAAGTTGGCAATAAGATACGATATGCCCAGAAGAGAGGGAAGAGGGAGAAAATTATTTAGTCCCCATTAACGTCAGTCACATTTACTTGTCGAGATGTATTTCCTTCGTCTTTCTGCTATCCTCTCGTTCTCACCTAAAATTCATCTCTCCATTTCTCTCTTCTTTTACCATTTCTTTTTCTCTCCTTTTCCCGTTTCTTCGGTAATGTCGGAAACCCGCCGCAGCTCGTTATTTAACATCCTCGCTCAACGGTGATGTCGACGGGAACGACGGATTTGATTTCATTCGTTTTGCGAGAGAAGGATAATATTATGTTATTCTCGTAACTCTAATAATAACGCGGCTACTTGCGTTAACGACCTAAACGCTTACGCTAGTTAACTTAAAGTGCCTTACGTCGCAGATATAAGCACACAAGCCGTATATTAATTTTCTAGAAGCGTTGAGAATTCGCTGACTAAATGGAGAAAAAAATACGCCTCCAGCAATTTCCCTTACGGAATATTAAAGTTTGATGTATGATTTCGTTTAATATTTATTACTAATTTAAGTGTCAGTTTTAAACGATAATTTTGGAAATATTTATTAAAAAAAGTTATTACATTACATTTAAACGCATACGCAATTTACATGTCAACATGGAAATTATATTTCGTGATATTTTAGTACAAATATTTCATGGCAAGATGTCTCACAAATTTCTCTTAGAATTGTAGAGATGGTTAAAACGCAAAAACCGACAAGATGTTCATCATCCACTAAATTTCGAGCCAGTTAAATCTGGTCAAGGCGACTTTATTGCGGATATTCTACTCGCGTCCCTCGATTTTACTCTTTCTATATCTTCCTTTTTCTCCCTCTTTCTTCAGTGTCTTCAGTGTCTTTCTCCTTATATTTCTCATTTCGCGAGGCGGTGTGAGAGAACCAATATTTCCTCGCAACGTCCGCATCCCGACTCGAAGAATCGAGAAGGGAACTCCATCGGTGCACTCTTTTATAAATATTTATCCTCATTTGAATCCATCGGAGACCGAGTCCCCTCCCTCTTCTTTATCCTCCTGCGTCCTTCACTCCTACCCATTCTTGCTCACGGCCTCTCCCCATCTTCGAGGCCAAACTCCCAGGCGTGTATTTGTTCTTGCAAATCTTTTATACGTTTCGTACGCGGATTTGCATCCATAACTGCTATGGGCGACCCGAATCGGCTCTTTCATCTCGGCTTTATTTCTCCTCCCATTCTTTTCTGTGTTCTCTCTTTATTTCTCTTTTGTTCTCCTTTTCTCACTTTTCGTGATGACGCGCCTCAAGATTTTCGTCACTTTTATATCTGTTTCTTATATTTTTTAGATAAAGCGAAATCGGTACGCTGATACTTTTATCACTCGTATTTAATGCAGCTTTTCAATTAACAATAATAGGTGGAAATTCTTTGCGGTATTTTAAAATACTGCTTACTAGCATCATTATTATTAAAAATTCACAATCGATTTTGATATTATTCCATCTTCAGTTTATATATATTATTTCATCTTTCAAGTGATCTGATAAATCGACACACAATTTATAGAACTGAATAGATGCGTTTAATAAATTATCATGGAAATATTATTCGCTTTGAATACATAAACATTTTTTTCCCTTATTTGTGTTTTTTTTTCAATGAATTTTTTTCTCTCTTTCTTCTTATCTGATAATACTTATTTAAAAGTATTCGATTTTAATTGACTTAACCTTGTTGACATTTTATGCTTTCAATCGATCTTTAAAAAGGTGTCGAGTCAGTTAGTCAAGCACCTGAAGAAATATAGAAAGTGACTACGATCGTTTTCATTGTTGTGCTGTAAAAAAATTGTGGTAAGAAACATCGTCTCGTCTGATTTTTGCGTAACTGATTTCTGGTCTACGATCACGCCATGACAGGGACATAGGATATTATGCGTTCATATGATTCTCTCATATGATTCTCGAGGATATCACAGTCGACCTCGGTCAACGGCAATGAGCAGGCATTTCTCTTCGCAGCGGGCTGGCAGTCGGTGCACTATTACTGTCTTTCCGAGAATATTAATTACACGGCGAATGAGACGGGAAAAGCCATCTCGGGCTTCGAGGAAATACGCTGAGGTCGACGAGAGCCGGCTTAACCCTTTCATTCGAGGTGGTTTACTTTTGCGTTTAACCCTTTCGCTTCTGCTACTCGCAAACGTCGCTGCAATATTTAAGCGGTCCTAACTTACTAGCTCGCTAGGTTAATTACTTTACTTTTATAAATTGCGAACTTTCTTATCTAATTGAAACATAAATATTTTATTTTATTGATTTTTTTTATTGCTCGGCTCTTTTTTTTGTGAAGCAAATTTTTAGAGTGAAAAAAAATTTTATCATAAAAAATATATAGGTATCAGAAGATTGCTAAAATAGCTGGAAATAAATAGGGATTTTAATTAATTATTTTTCTTCTGACTTCCTTTGGTTTATCAATAGATCTCCTTACACCCTCATCTTGACATACTTTTACGTCTGTTGCATAAAAAGTTAAATTCATCTACAGATTTGTTCCTAAATATAAATCTTTCTGTAAAACATATTTCCCTATATTTCATAAAGCTATATCCTATTTCCGAAGATTACTTTTTTGTTTGTCTTATCTATTCACGGAATAGAAGTTGAGCACCATGAAAGCCAAAGGAAGTCACGAATACGTGACTTGTGATGTACTTTCTTCTCTCGTCTCTGCAATTCTGCCCCAGACGTTCTTGAGTTTGATTATACTTCGTGGCGTATACTTTCCGTTTCTTCTCCCACTTCCTTTCCACCTTTGGCTTCCTCTATCCTTTCTTCATCTATCCGGACAATCCTTTGGCGTAGGTGCGTGCGCGCACGATACGCGCATTGAATTCGCGCGAGCGGCAGATCGATCGATCTCGTTCGCGAAATGTCACGCGAAACGAAGATTAATCGCCCGTGGAATCGACCGCGTCTATTGTCGCGAGTTTTTCGATTTTGACGCCCGCTACGGCACGGCGAGATCGACGGTGATAACACGAAGGAATCGACGGACGCTCGTTAAAGAGACCACCCTCTGCGTCAATTTTCAAGGCCGGATAGGGCATGGCGTGAAAGCGACCCTCAACATGTTTTCGTGTCACATCTTCAGAATACGATACAGAACGTGCAGATTTAATGCGCGGCGTGATGCAACTCTTTTCAGTCGACTTCTGGATAAAGTGATAAGATATAGAAGAAGCTTATCAGAAATAAATACAATCGCGCCATTATGTTATTTATCTTGCTGATATACTTATATTGATGTAAGAATTAAGTATACATAAATTTGCACGAAAACATTTTGTTTTGGAGTATCTAAACATTCAGCTGGAGATAGACTTAAAAATAATCTTGTTGGATAATTATGTAAGATGCTCAAGCTGGTTACTAGAATGTCAAAATTTGTTGTAGAATTGCTTATCGTGTTTGAGATTACTACATAATTATTTTGATGTCCAATAAAATTATTTTCAGATTTGTATCTAGCTAAATTTTTAGATACTTCGGGAAAATTGTTCTTT
>Ga0157364_1007781_pt1 | contig 11106 bp, 8 predicted proteins | sample AttsexASBM2_FD_111476 | JGI IMG/M metagenome (GOLD analysis project Ga0157364, IMG submission 111476) | Fungus gardens microbial communities from leaf cutter ant in Ribeirão Preto, State of São Paulo, Brazil - Atta sexdens ASBM2 | ecosystem: Host-associated > Fungi > Mycelium > Unclassified ... | reverse complement strand
CAACTCTCTTCCAAAAACTCCCAATCTTCAGAAATACAGTCACATGATGCATAGGCTAGGCACAATGTCATCTATTAAAACCAAAACTGGTTATTCACATAGCATTGCTGCCAACCCCTACTCTGCAGTCACTAAGTCCAGTTTCTGTCTTCTGTCTTCTATGCTATATTCATAGATATTTTTGGCAAGTGTGAATCACCTCTAATACTAACCACTTCTCCAGTATTGATTAAGATCTTGTTTATTATTATTTAAAATGTTGCTAAGAAGTTAGTAAGTCCAAAGAACATTACTGTAGGTTTAAAAAATTCTCCTAAAGTCATGAATACTACCTTTTACTTGTCTTCTTTCTTTATTCATATATTATTATACTCCCATCACAATTCTAATTTAGTAAATACTTTCTTAGTACTAATATTTTTTACAATATTCAAGATTAAAGACAAAGATTAATTGTTTTTTTACAGTTCATTTGTTTAAATATCTGTAGTTCTGTACTATTCTTTTCTTACTATCTGTAAGAGGACTGGCTCTTCTAAAACTTTTCTCTTCCACATTTTTTGGCTAATCCATGTTCTGTAATCCTTTCTCACATCTGCACTCATCCATTTATCCACTTTCTCATACTTAAGACTCTTTCAAGCTGTATACCAATACTCTTAACCATTCAGATATGACATTTAACTCTCCTTTCCAGTACTCTCTTACTCTTCTACAATGCTCTGTAGTCTTCCAAAGTCTGCTAGTATCATCCACTTATTATGATCAATCCTCATGTTCACAATGAGGATGCATTATAGACTATATGTTTTAGAGTGATTTCTTTATGACACAATGATTGGCTGCACTGTATTTGTCTCAGTCAGCATCTTATATAGTAGGCATTGTTTCTTTATGTTCTCCTCATGTTCTATGACTCATTTACCATATGTATATAACACACAATCCTCATAGTCAATAGATATATATAGCTGTAGATATTATCTTGTATTCTTACACTTTACCAATTGACTCTATTCTCCACTCTTACTCAAGTCTTTGCCTAAGTTGCAACCTGAGCCAAGTCTAAGGTTGTAACACCACTCATCCACTTTTCTACACTCTGGAAATGTTTGCTAAGCACTCTGACTCTCTTCCAATTTAGTCTCTTCATTCAATTTAGTCTCTTTATTCTAAACTATTTCTGATTACTTAAGTATTATCATTTCTTACTTATGTAAACAGAATTCTAACACATTAGAATGGACCTATTATTATATAGAATAGTCATCACCTTCAGGAATTTCCATTCTGTTTTCTTAAGATTTTCTAGAAATAAGTGTATAGTTTAGTATTTCTTAAACAATAGACTCAGGATTTTCTGAAGTGCTCTGCTCTTCTGTCCAGTTATCCTAATACAATTCTTCTTTCCTACAAAATACACTGATGCTGTTTAAGGTGACTTCAAAAGTCTGATATACTCTTTTCTCAATTGTTTGTTAATGAACTCATACATCTCCTCTCTCTCTTAACAACAAATACATCTTCCTCTTGCTTGGCACAAATATTTCTTTCACCTCTATTGCATGATCCCATATCTTCTTTGTTAGCATCCTCTCACTTGCTTTCTTTCCAAAAATATGGATCTACTTATAGGATTTTTGAAGAAGCAATTTCTTCTTCTCTTCTTCAGACTTTGTTACTTTCTCTTCCTCATACCAAATCTCCTATTCTTCTACCATCTTCTTCATCTCCATTATTCTTTTTATTTTTGGTTTTTTTTCTTCTCTTCTTTCTCCTGTTTTTTTTTTTCCTCTTGTCTTCTTTTCTTTTCTTCTTTTTGTTCTTTTTCTTTCTGTTTTTGCCACTCTTGTTTTCTCTGCTTCAGTCTCTACTACTTTCCATATTTCTCTAGATATTTTGTCATCTTGAATTCTCCTATTCTCCAGTTAATCTCAGGATTATAGCATGCTAGCTACAGTATTCCCAAAATCATGTTCTACTTCTGTTCACCAATTGCATCAATCTCCATTCTTTCTCTGTGTTCCTAATAATATTTACTTCCATTATATATTCTCTTTATTAAAGAAACTATCCACATTTCTCACATATATTGGTTTTTTCTATTTTCTTCAACTTAAATCTTTACTTTCTTGCAAACTCTGAACTCATCACCAGTCCTATCATACTACTATCTAACAATGCTTCTACTATCACTTGTTACATTCCATATTCTGACCTCATCTGTCCCTACCCACAGATAACCACCAGTCCTTATCTACACCTCCAGATCTTTTCTAATATAGATCAAAACCAGCTATATCACCTCAGATATCCTCACTAGTACAAGAAAACTTCATGGATATCCTTTCTTTAACATCTGAGGATCACTAGAAATCAAGGTAACTCGCTTAGCAGTTACATTCTAGATAGCTATTCTATGTAATACTGACTAGTATATAAATCCAGTAGCTTACATTGTAGTGCTTATCCTGAAAATCAACTAAAACTAGCATCTCTCTTCCAGTGTTAGCAATGATATACCTTGCTATCTTCCAGTGGTTTTTCACCTCCTAAGTTCCTAGTTCCCAATCCAAATATGCAACTAGTGCAACTTATAGAAGTATAGTATAAGCTGAAGATTGTTCCACTCTAACTTCTACATTCTTAAATAACACAAATTACTTAGTTCTGGACATCCAAGATACTCTTTCTAGATCTCAGATAATAAGATGTGAACTATGTCCAATATCACTTCTTCTTATGTATCAATTCTCTTTAGCCCAATCTTTACTATTACTTCTCTTAACATGTCTCCATTTAGGTTGCAGTAAGATGTATTCTCTATTACTCTACTAATCATTGCAAACCTATTGTAATTAGAACCTAGTCAAGGACTACTAAGTTCTCCTCCTCTTTTAAATGTCCATCATTATTCTAATAGCTAATCTACCTCTTCTATCCAGTCATCCTCCAATTTTTATAATATCTAACAATGTATTCAAATTTCCCACAATTATAGCAATTTCTCCTTTAGTCTACATTCATAATATATAGGGATCACCTAAGCACAAACCCTACCTGCTGTTGTTGTGAGTTCACCACAACTATGTTTATTCTCTTAACTTTCTCTATTAAAGCAGACTCTACCAGTACTTATTAAAACTTCTACCTCCTAGGCCAATCTTAAGGCTGATGTAATTATTGTTCTTGTGTCCCTTTAGTATTTGCTGGTATGTTCACCCTTGATACCTGACTTCCTGACTTCTTTCTGCCCTTCAACCTTTCTTCTTCCCTCCTACTCTTCCTCCAATATCTATTTCTCTCTTAAATTCTTCAATTAGGAGCCTTCTTTCATATCTACTTCTTCTTGCTACTTTTCTAAACTCCTACAAAAATTCTTTTATTGTTCTTGACTCCTGCTCCAACTCTGCAGTCTCCAAGTCTTACAAAATGTTCTCTTTTTAAATGTCTGCTGATTCTACTTAAATATACAACAATATTCACTAAATCTACTTTTCTACCAATGTATTTCTCATCCTCATTCTAATGTAAAGTCTACATGCCATCAGAAACTCCAAAACTTTGCTAGTGTCTCTATTAAATGTTAATGGCTTAGCCACTTTTATATTGGACCTAGTATTGAGTTCTAGAGCTACTACTGCTTCTTCTCTCTCTCTTCCAGCCAATAATGTCTGCAATGTTGCTATTTACTCCTACTGCTGTCTCATTTGAAGTAAAATTTGTTCTACATTGATAGAGCCATATTGACTCATATTGTAATAAATGGGAAAAGAGTCAATTAGTATAGTTAATGATAAGAGTGGTGATATTGTAAGAGGGAATATGTAAAGGAATAGAACAGAGCCAGTGTTGGCTTCTCCCTCTGACTCATACTCCAAACTGGACTCAATCTCTGTAAGTGTTAGCAGGCTCTTTTCAAGTTTCACCTCATACTGTCTACTGACTATCTAAATGACTGACTAATTCCCTAATAAAAATATAAAGGTCACAAGTAAACACTGCAGCACAGAGCTCCTATATAAAAATTACTATCTACTATATCTATATAAGATCATATGTCTACCAAGCACCAGTGGTCATATATTCTTCTTTTATACTATTGTTTCTATCTCTCCTCTTGATTTCTGATATTGATATTGTCCTCTTTAAAATCTTTAGCATGTAGTTAAAGGCTAGTGTTGCATAATTCTTATTGTACTCTAGCATAATCTCTTTTCAACCTGATTCCTGTTATTCCAGAAAATTTGCTCTCAAGAAGAAGTAGTCATGGGCAGATAAACTATAATTTCAATCTGTTCTCCTATTCTAGACAATCTTCCCAATACAGAACTCTAACTCTGAACTCTCTGAGTAATAGGGAACCTAACCCATTTATCAACAACCAAAACCAATCTTTTGGTCCAACATTTCCTAGATACTTTGATGTTTTGTGAATGTTGGCTAGAATCAAAAAGCCCACTCTTAAACAAGAATCCAATATACCACTATTTTTACTACTACCAGAATCTTTGACATCTTGATTATCAATCTCTCTCTATCCTCAAGAATACAACAAACAGACCAGAATACCTTTATTGACTTAACACTTTGAGTTTTTAATCATAACAACTTTGATATCAAATATGGTTTACATCTTGTTATCTAAAAATTTAAGCTTTTCTTATATTTTTATTCTTTTCTCTTCTTTTCTCTTTTTTTCTTATTTTAGACTTAGTAAAGAATAATGATGTGACTGTGACAAGTTGGTCATACATGTTATAGTCACAGTTGCAACATCATATAATATATAAGAAGGATAATGTTATACATTATAAAATATAATAACTCTTATATATATAACTTATAACATTTAGAATGGTATCATAAACTTTATTCAACTTGTATCTCCACAACCAGTGGATCAATTTTCACAAACCAAGTTATACTGGAAAGCTCCAAATGAGAGCTATCCACATATATATATGAGATGTACAAAAGTGACAACAGATTACTGAGATATTGGACTATCAGTAACTACAAGTTTCATTGGCTATTATCTCAGGGACAACTGAATGTATTCCCACAATCAAACTTGTATTAGAAAGCACTCATCAAACTATCTCTAATGATATATTATACATCATATAGAGATCAGTATTCATAGAGATACAAGTATATCAATGTAGTGATATAATCAGTTGCCTTCTAAAATTAGTCTGATATCTATTATGATAGATAACAGTCTTACCAAGTACAAATTTTGATTATGTGATGAAAACAACTTGTGTTAAGACAACTAGGCAGAAGGGCTCCAGAAAATCCTAAGTCCAAGAAATTACTAAACTATATACTCATCTCTAGAAAATTCTAAGAGAATAAAATGAGAATTTCTGAAGATGATGGCTACTCTATATATTAACAGGTCTATTCTAATGTATCAGAATTATGATTACATAAGCAAGAAATAATAATACTTATGTAATTAGAAATAGTTTAGAATGGAGAAACTGAAATGGAAGAGAGCCAGAGTGTTTAGCAAATACTTTCAGAACATGAGAAAACAGATAAGTAGATGTGTAGATAATATTAGAAGATTTCAGAAGACCACAGAGTATTGCAAAAGAGCAAGAAAGTGTGTAAAAGAGAGTTAAATAACATATCCAGATAGTTAAAAGTATTGGTGTGTAGTTTGAAGAGGTCTAAAGTGTAGGAAATTGGATGAGCAGATAAGTGTGAATGTAAGAATAGACCATAGAACATGGATTAGCCAAAATATACTTCTGTGTTTGAGAAACCTCAGACTTAACAATATTAATCATCAATTATCATCAATTATCATTCATTCTTTTGAACTTCTGAATCACTTTTAAACCTCTAAGAGTATACATAAGGTTTAGATATCACAGATAAGTGAGTAGTTCATTTTGTAATAGGTAGGCTAGATGAAAAGTACACACAGACTATGCACTAGAAATATATAGAGTATACTCACCTATACTAGGAACTTTACCAAGTTCTCTTGTGTATTATGACTTAAGTTCTTGAAAAAACAACCTTTATATTAAGTAACACAAAAGAACTTGATAGAGTTCTAAGATAAGTTAGTCTATCTTATATACTTCAAACTATAGTCTGTGTGCATACTACCACTAACCTACCCTAAATTCCATGCACTTTCTATAAGACTAACATGCTGTTATCATACTATATGACATTATCTATTTCAGAACCTTCTATATTCTTCTCTGTATCACATAATAGTATGATCTGTGACTATGATCTGTGTGACTATCCTGTGACCAGTGTCATGCTTTGTGACATGTGTGACCATCACACTTGATATCACATCATACTCTTTATCTAAGTTTAAAATAAAGAAAAGTGAAAATGAAAACTAAAATAAAGTAAAAGAAAAAATGGAAAATAAAAATAAAAGAGAAATAAATAAATCAAAAACAAGTTGTTATGATTAATATCTCATATTTTACAGGTGAATACTTCATGGACAACATGTGTCAGGGTTTGTCTATTTCTATTTCATTTATTTACTGTGCTTTGTGGTATCTTTATGTATAATCAGTTAATGCCTCATATAATAGTAGAGGATTTTCCTCATTTTTCTTTCATTTCTAATGTATATATTCCTCATGGTTAATAGACATATATAGCTATAGATACTCTCTTGTATTCTCATGCTTTACCAATCAATCCATTCTCTACTCTTACTCAAATCTTTGCCTAAGTTGCAATCTGAGCTAAGATTGTAACATTTGGTAAAGCATCACCAGGCTCACCTTACAAAAGGAGAGTGCATAGTGATTAGGCTACTGAAACATCAGAATAGTTAAAATATTAGAAGAAATAGCAACACAGATTATAATATAAGATACTTGTTACAACCTTAAGCTTGGCTCAGGTTGCAACTCAGACAAAGACTTGAGTAAGAATAAAGGATATAGTCAATTGGTAAAGTATAAGGATATAGGAATGTATCTACACTATATATACTTATAGACCATAATGAAACCATATGTCCATGATAATACAATACATAATAAAAACAGAAGGATTCAGCAAGAAAACAATGCCTACTATATGAGGTGCTGACTGATACAACCTACAGCACAGCTGATCATTGTATCATACTCTAGACCTTACAAGATACAATGAAATCATGCTAAAGACATGAGAAGGTGATTGTAACAATACTATGGACAGTACAGAGAACAAACACTAATTATTGTAGTAGAATCTACAGACAGGCAAGATGGCTAGACAAAGTCAAGATAGTATTGAGATACTATCAGAAGTACTTGGATCATTGAGAATCACTAAAGAATATACCTCAGAAGAAAACAGAACTATAGAACCAGTTATACTAGAGATAGAAGAAATTTTGACAACACCAGTACCAATAGTATACAACACAATAGAGTAAGCAGTTATATCTAAGAGTATGGTCCCAGACCTAAGATAATTTGATGGGGACAAGATGAAATTTGAAGACTAGTGGAGGAAAATCTAATTATTCCTTAAAAGTAACAGAATCACAGCAACCAATGACAAGATAACAGCAGTATTGACCTGACTTAGAAGGAGCATCACAGGAATATATGTACAGAAGAAGATTTCCAAGACTGAAACAAGTTTATCAGAGAAATAAAGATAGCATTCAGTAACAAAAGCAAAGCAACAGATGCTGAATAGAAGATTAAAACATTCAGATAAGACAAAAAACACATTGTCAATTTTATAATTGAATTCAAAGCACTGGCCATGAAGGTTGAAACCAATGACATGCATATGATATTCTTATTAAAGAAGAATGCCAGAACTGACATTATTAAGATGATATTAGAATATTTACCAATAACATGACTATAAGATGGGAACAGGAATAACATATGGAGAAAGAGGGACACAAATAGATATTAGGAAGTCCAAAGATAATTTTAACAAAGACAAAAAACCAAGATGTTTTAATTGCAATATATATGAATATATAGCAAAGAAATGTCAAAGACCAAAAAGATAAATGAGGAAATACTACATGTCAGAGTTGTGAATGTTGAACTTTGTTTTATTTTATTTTCTTTCTCATTTTCATTTTCCTTTTAATTTATTTTATATTTTGGAAACTAGGTTAGGGTTTAACATGATGTCACATGTTACTATCACAAATTGTCACATGAATATGACTCAGTATCACACATCAGTCACTGTCACTGTCACACTGTCACATACCATGATGAAAGATAGTAAAAGGTTCTGGAAGAAATAATATCATATAAAATGTTATATACATGTTGACCTTAAGACAAATGTATAGTCATTTAGGGTAGGCTAAACTAATAGAGTACAGACTAATAGACTTAGGTGTAAGGTAGATAATCCTGTACAGAATTCTCTATTAAGTTCTCTTATGTTATCTAATATAAGGTTCATTCTCTTTGACTACTCTAAGGTCTTTGAGTTATGATACTACAAGTATGATAAAGCAGGACATTTAGCAAAATATTGCAGATCAGAACAGAAGATAAAGAACAAAAGTATTTAGAAAAGATCAGATAAAGAGGATAATGACAAGTAAAAGGGTTTTGTTGGAGATTTGGATTAGACATGGTACAACAAACCTCTATACATAATAATTCCCAAAATCAATATATTATTCCAAACCAACAAGATAACAAAGAAAGAAAACTAAATGTATAAACAAATATCAAGACATTGAATAAAAAAGAATTACAGTTAAAAGCACTAGTAGATTCTAGTTGCACTCATACTGAAATCAACAAACAATTAGTGAAGGACAAAAGGATCAAGACAGAACCAATAGATAAGTTATTTGAGGTATTCAACACAAATAGAACTAAGAATGGAGAAGTTATAAGATTTGCACCACTGGAATTAGAAATCAATGAACACAAAAAACACATTAACATAGCAGTCATGAATTTAAATAACATGAACATATTCTTAAAATATGACTGGTTGGTCAAACATAATCTAGAAGTAAATTGGAACTTAGAAACAATATAGTTTACAAGATGCCCAAAGAAATATAGAATACAACATTGAGATATTGTTATATGCAAGTCCACCTGTCCAGAAATTGCATCCCCACAGTGATACCATCTGCCAATTATACAAGCCTGCTTTCCATGGTGGCCATCTTTCTTACAACACATCTTACGGCAGTGCTGCAACCATCTGGGTATTCCATCTTCCACAGCAGAGATACTCCTATTCGACTGGGTCTTCCATAATGGAGTTACTCCTGTCAGTATCTCAACACTGAAACCTCTGCTCAGGGTAATAGAGGCTATACCACTGAAACCCCAAGCATCTCCTATAGTAGAAGCTCATATATAAGACTAGTAGTTACACTGTAATTCACTAGTCTGATAATCAACAAAGATAAACTATTATTAAACTCGATCTTCAGTGTTCAATGGCGATACACCAAATCAGCACTCACTCCCATCTTGGACTTCTCTCTATCATCTAAAGTTGTGACCATGTGGCAGACAGACGGTGCAGTACATAAACTGAAGCCAAGGTCGTTTCACAAGTCCACACATCTCCGAGTCCATCTTGCAGACTTTCACCCCTGGTGTGAACCATGTCTGACAGATATATTGTTTATATCAAGGACCAGAAGATTATAGCCAGTGGACAATCAAGAGAAAAGACAACAGAAAATAGAAAAAGAACCAGATTTAATCAATCCAGAAGATCTTCTAGAGTACATACAACCATTCACTCATCTATTCAACAAAAAGAAATTCAAAAAGTTACTAGAAAGAAAAGAATGGGACCATGAAATCAACTTAATAGAAGACATGCCAAAAAAACTAAATACAAAGGTCTATACAATGATGATCAAGGAGAACAAAGTATTAAACCAATAGTTAGATGAACAGCTCAAGGCAAGATTAATAGTTGAATCAAGTTCAAGATATGTGGCACCATGTTTCTATATTCCAAAAAAGGACAGATCACTACAGTTGGTACAAGACTACAGAAAACTAAACCAATACACAATAAAGGACAAAATGCCACTACTCTTAATTAGAAAAGTAATTGACAAGCTCAAGGATGTGAAATACTTTAACAAATTGGATCTTATCTAGGATTACAGCAATGTATAAATCAAAGAAGGAGACAAATGGAAAACAGTCTTTTTAACAAACAAAAGATTATTCAAACCTAAAGTGATGTACTTTGGATTATGCAATTCACTAGAAATATTCCAGAGAATGATGAACAGCATCTTCAGAAAGTTACTATATAAAGGAGTACTAGCAAAATATATAGACAACTTTGTGATATCTGCCAAAACTAAAGAACTCAAAGAATGGACAATTTGTTTTTAAAAAATAGCAAAGAAACATAATCTCTGTTTCAATCAGTCAAAATGCAACTTCAATATAGAAGAAATATCTGTCTTAGGAGTAGTAGTTAGATGAGGAGAAGTTTAAATAGAAAATGACAAGATCAAGACAGTTAAAGAATAAAAAAACTCCTACCAAAATAAAGGAAGTGGAAAGCTTCTTGAGGTTTGCAAATTTCTATCAATGATTCATTAAGAACTTCAGTCACATGGCAAAATCTCTTAACAAACTCAAAGGAAAGAAAGAGTGGAAATGGGAGAACAAATACCAAAAGGCATTCAAAGAGTTAAAAGACAAAATCACAAGTCAACTAGTACTTGCTCTTCTAAAGAGAGAAGGAAAATTCAGGATGGAAACAGATGCTTCAGGACATATAATAGGAGGAGTATTATTCCAAGATCAAGAAAAATGAAAATCCATCACATTCTTATCAAGGACAATACAATTAGCTAAAAGAAATTATAAGATATATAAGAAAGAATTACTTACTATAAAGAAGGCTCTTACAAAGTAGAGACAATATCTACTAAATGCCACAGAGAAATTTGAAGTCTGGATAGATCACAAATATCTCAAATATCTCAGAGAACTACACAAACTCAATAGTTGTTACAAATTCAAAACCTTAGAGTTGGTTAAGAAAGTGAACCTTGTATTAGGGTTAACACAAGAGAACTCAATAGAGAACTCTTTACAGGATTGTCTACCTTTTATACTAAAGGCACATGGT
>Ga0157364_1007780_pt1 | contig 11107 bp, 3 predicted proteins | sample AttsexASBM2_FD_111476 | JGI IMG/M metagenome (GOLD analysis project Ga0157364, IMG submission 111476) | Fungus gardens microbial communities from leaf cutter ant in Ribeirão Preto, State of São Paulo, Brazil - Atta sexdens ASBM2 | ecosystem: Host-associated > Fungi > Mycelium > Unclassified ... | reverse complement strand
TATATATTTTTTTTTTTTTATATATATATATATATATATATATATATATATATATATATATATTGTTTTGATTTTAGTTTTCGTTAATTTATATTATAAATATTTATGACAATTTCTCATAAAATTTGTGATATTTAAACATGTGAAATATCAATCTTGCTTTATATACCAATGTGTATATTACTATATGCAATATTGCATTTCAACTTTGAGATATACTGATTTTTTGTGTATTCTCTCAATTTTTACATTCTCTTCAAAATTGAAGGGAGATATACTCAAATACAACAATATTATTCAACAACACAGGTATTAATCTCATAAATCACGAATATAGAATTAGCCGGAACTAAAATAAAGAGTCTTGCTGCATAATATTATATTTACTTGCTATTTATAAATGCTGGACATGCTGACGATACCACGATAAATACCCAACGATAAATACTAAACAATTGAGATTACGTACAAGGAAATGTATTTCGTCCAAAATTTTAATTAATATTGATTAAAGAAGCGAAGTTAAATAGTGCAAACACATATATAATATGTGATTAAATTAAGAAATTTGTAAAAAGATCTTTTATAATTATAAAATTTTACGTATTTTCTAAAAATATTTATAGTTTTTTGTTAAATTTTTCTCAAATATTACAATTTCGTATAGTTGGAGTTTTTTCCAATACAAATCAATTCGTGTTGCTTGCATTATTTCACTTGGCTATTTTTAGTCTGGCAATCATGGATTAAGTATTGAGTATGACATTATTGCAATGAAGAGTGTGATAAAATATTAATGATATATAATAAAAGTTTTACTATTTTCTATTTAAAGATTTTAAATTAATATTTAAGTGATATGTTTTCTATCATGTGTGTCACGAAGTGGCAATTTATTTAGTTTCAAATAGTGAAATCTTATCACATGTCCCGTCTTTTGAGTGGCCTTCATAATGAAGATAAGATAAATTCGAGATTTTTAAGAAAACATACGAACTATGCAATTATCGAATTTTATTGTCTAGGCCCTCTAAGGGAAGTAATCTCACAAATGTATTTTCATACAATGTAACTGCAATATGTTTATTGAATGTGCTTATTATATACCGCTCTATTCAATACGAATGTGCGTAGAACGAAAAAAATTTTAGGTCTTACTATTTCAAATAGATGACATCATTAATTGACCATCTTGAGGTTGCTAACTCATGATATTTCAAAATAACATTCGAGAACATTATATTAGCTTTACATACAGCATAGCTTGAAAGCTTGAAAATTATACAAAAAAATATAGGACATCACTATCTAGCAATATAAAATTATATTCTCTAATATATATCTCTTTTATATAATATGGGCAAGGTTTAGAGCAGAATAATGACAGAGCTATAGAAGCATGTGAACCGAAATACTAGTCGCTGAAACAAATACGACATAATTGTCGCGGCTCGTTAATCTCTCATTTATTTTTACGAGACGAAATTATCTACAATATATTGCGACATTTAGGTTATACCTATGTGTTTATACCTGTGTGTTTTTACATAATATTATGCGATAATTTGCACGAACAGCGTGCAATTAATGAATGTGCTTCTCAATGACATATACATAATACATGTTTTATAGAAAGTATGTGATTCTCAACGTACGTATTTCTCAAGATACGTATACGAACATCTTGAGATAAGAGGCATAAGTGAACTCACAAGTGTAATATATATCCTAGTTTTTAATCGACAATACTCTCATTCCATCCATTATTCCAAACTACTATTTAGCGTTCATGAACAATACATAACGGATAAGTTTATAAATGTACATAAAGAGAGCATAAATGGATAATACGTAATTAGAACACGATGAATTAAATTATTTCGGAACTTTTAATACAAAATTGTGTAGCTATATACGTATATGAACTAATAATTACATTCATGTATTTATTTGCGACAGATTTTCTCTCTCTTTTTGTATTAATGATCAGTCTTGTACACGATAATTGATAATAATAGATATTAGTAGGTATTAATAGTTTGATGCTCATAGATTATTAAAATGGAGATTTTTTTTTTATTTAATTGACTATTTAATATGTTAACTTGAAATTATATTTTATACTGATCCTTTTTGTTATCATAATAACTATACAAATGGCCAAAACATTTTAAAAGTGCTATTTAAATACATATATTTATGTACACTTCTCCTATTTCTTATATTATTTTAGCTTTAACATACAGGAGAGAAATTTTATAAACAAATCTTACAAATTTTATTTAATGATTTTAATGTAGCAGGCATTAATTTTTATCTCTAATCAGTTCTTTCATTTTGTTAAATTAGTTTTGTTCGTATCTGCACTACATAATGTTAAAATCAATAAAATTTCAGTAACTATATAAATCGCATCTGTGTACACATTTTACCTTTGACATAACGTAATTACGTGAAATTGTCAACGATGTGCCAACCGTATCAAAGTTTTAAAAGAACTGTATGAGAGAAGACTTTACACGAAATGTCTCCGTGCTATAAGCACAACTCAATTATCAAGTTTTGTAATTATTAGTATCACGCTATGCGGTTGGCTGATATAGTTAATACAATATAGTTATCTAATTCATTTAGCGCTGGATGGTAATGTCATTGCGAAATATACAAAATGCGACGTTTATGTCCAAAAATAACTATCTGTTGTACGATCAATGTGGAGTATAAGGGTATTGAAATTTTGTTCATCTTATCGATTTAACGATTGCATTATAATTATATAATATGAATACGAGTTACTACAACTAAAAACGTATGTATGTGTAATTGGATGTACACGTGACGTATGCTTGTATTATTGATTGAATTAGACTACTTGTAGGTATATCTATGTTCTACTTGAAAATTTATAAGAAAAATATGTTTTAAATACACTCTTGAATTGATTCTTGAATTTTCTAGAGTAGTACAGTAATTGTATTAAGAAATTAAGTAATACGAAATTATATTAGAAAAATACAATTTACTGTCTTTAAATTCACAGAAAATGCTTTATTATAAATGATAAATTTATACTCAGTTATATTTATCTTTTAAATATACTGGAATATACAATGTATAGCAAATAATATATTTAATCTTATAGATATACCTATGTGTATTCTGAATTTTTAAGTTTCCTCTACTTAAGGTCGAAAAGTTACGATGCCTAAAAGACATGATAAAATCGTATAAATGCAAACGTTAAAAATCTATGCACAAATAACCATGCATCATGCACTATGTGACACTTCTGTGTTCCTTGTCGTTAGTGCCTCGATAGAGGAATTCATTGTATATTTTATACGCGTTTTATCGTGTGTACATTTACCTTAAGTGCAATATTGTAATATATATTTTTTAAAGAATCGATCCCACGATATTTATTTTGTCAGATCTACCTAGATCAATAAACATGTAAAGTATACATAGAGACGTTAGCAAATTAGAAGAAAAAAAAGAAAGAAAGGGAAAAGAAATCTTCATATTTTTTAATACGAAATTTGAAGGAACTGGTTTTCGCTAGAAAGAACGTGAGATCGTAGCTAGTTTGCGTTATGAATTCCCAAAAATCCCATGAATATCCCGATAAAACGTGATGCACAGCCACGTCTCTGATGATGCTTTTTATTTAGAAGAGGGATGCCTCACGGCACCGCGTGAGGACTGTTATGTACATAAGTACATGCTTGCTTCCTAATTTAATCGAACTGTAAGAATTAAATGATATCTACCGCAATAGTGTAATGATCATTTTTATATCATATAATGGACTGCGAACGAAATTGTAAGCGTATTAAATGCGCGTATGAGAAACTTTGTAAATGACGCCGGCAACATATCTCTATGAATGATTTTTTTTTCCTATATGAATAAAATCTATGCTCTGTGACATCGAACCTCCGAGTTTTCTTTATTCATTCGTCAGAGATAAAAGCTGAGACCAAAGCCACTTTTGCTTCATGATATGTTACGCGCTTGAATCTCGAAATTATGATTGTTGTCATGTATATTTCGCGCACATATATAATTATACAAAGTAAATTTTTAATAAATTTTAATTATAAATTAATTTTTTAACGCTACTTCGAAATTTTAATATTGTATATCACAGAATATTTCATATATACATTAAATGATTTTATACATTAAATGATTTTATATATTAAATGATATATAAGTCACTATTTTTCAATCATTTCATTTGCATTAAGATATTTCGAATTTAAATGATTGCTAATTGGCGCCAATGTCAAAGATAGTCTTTGGCAAACTTCATGTCATTCCCTCGGAACGACATGTCGCGTCGCACCGCGGTGATTGCAAGTCGCACTCGAATCGCTCCGTATTTTTCGCGATGATTGTTGGTCCGAAGTGAATCTCATACGTGAGATATTGTCACAAACGTATCTCGCAAACTCTCGTTTCTCTGTAAGTCAAATACCATGCATGTATGTCTGTATAAGTCGCGATATCGGCGATTAGTTTTGCGTCGAATCGATCGGGATCATAATCTTACCTTCTTGTCGATGAACATCGAAAGCGCGCATCATTATCAGGTATATGCATGTTACACATTTTTCATTCTATAATTATTATAGCTCTCTACGATTATATCCTGCATCATTCGCTATCTTGGTATTACCCATGTTAATTACTGAAATGTTGCGAGTTTTACGTTGAATTAATCAATAAGCCATTAATAATAAACTATCATATACTGTCAAAATGGCTTTTATTTACAAAATGGACGTTTTTTGATCGCATTAAATTTTTTATCATGTTGTCTCGAAGTTGTCTGATACTTAAAGTATTCAAGTTCTTAAAAATTATCCTACAACACAGTTCTCCGAGGAATGTCAAGATGTAAATGTCCTTTGAATCCCTTCAAGAATTGTTTTGTATGGATCGTGTGATTGTATTAATAAAAATTCTAAAGATATTTGAATAATAAAAAAATTATCATAGTATATACATATATAATATTATATTGATTTATATTATTTTTTATTTAGTTAATTTTTAAAATAATTATATTTGATTAATAATTATATTAGCGCTAATTATATTAATTGGTATTATAATAATTGGTCAAGAAATTTAAAGAAATTATTTAAACGAATAAATTGTATAATTCGAATTGCGTAATTTTATTATATAATCTTTTAAACATTACATTAATTTTTTCTGCTTGTATTATAAAAAATAATAAAATTAAAAATTAAACAATTTATTAATATTTTTTAATTTTTAAACTAATTGTGACGATCGAATATCCAAATGCGTTCTAAAAAGTATCTCGCGCGGCAAGGAAGGTATAACTAGTATTTACTGCTCAGTGATTGGCAGTACTGTTTCAAAAGTCACGTCTGCGATATCTCTCTCTAATTTACCGTTTAGTCATAGTCTGTCGAAGCGCGCCGCGGCAATTGTAGGATTGCGTTCGAACCGTTTCATATTTTTCGCAATTATTTTCGATTAAAAATAATTTCGCACTCGATAGATTATATCGTGAATATCTTTATCGAACGTTGTTACTAATACCTCTTTATTGCGCTCAGTATTGCCATTATTGTAATTTCAGTCTCCTAATTCTTCATACTCGAAATTGATCGAAATCTCTTCCGAAATGTATCGAAAAAGTAATATGCACACGATTGTGGGCAGGTATGTATTTATGTATAACATTCTAGTCATAAAGTATCAAAAAGAGCATCAAAAAGTACGAACGAAATATCCGCGAAAAGCAAAGATAGATTTGGTAGATCGCGTCGAGGAATCTTAGGCCCTGCGCACAATGGAGAGAAAGGAATAAATATTAAGATTTCAATCTATTATTAGAAAGCGTGTATTTCGATGTAACCAGTTTCTAATAGATTGAAAATCTTAATGCTTGTTCCAAATTAGATAGATGGGAAAAAGTTCGTAGCGTTTTTCCCGTTACATCTTTATCGAACGGGAAAATCTTTTTCCCACACTTAATATTACTTCCATTGTGCGCAGCTCCTTCGCCTTGTTGCGCGGGACAGTGCGATTTGAAAAATTTAGCTCCGTGCACTGACGCTCTCTCGGCGGCTGAATTGAGAAATAGCAAGCCGAGACTAGTATATGTAGGTAACGAGGAATATACTTGTTAAAATACAGCATATCTAACAAAATAATTGAATCAGAATAATTCTATAACACAATAATTGTTGTAAAGTTAATAGCGAGTTGTAGAATTAGATACTGTTCATTTTGTTATTATTAATTTCATAAATTCGTTTTCAAACAAACTTTGCCTGCATTAGAAGCGTCGAAAAGTAATGTATTTCACAATAAAAAATGTATTAAAAATATGAATAATTACATATTGATTAAATAAAGAAAAAATTTTTAGGAAATTAATCTCGGTAATAAAAAAAAATTAATAATAAATTCTCAAATTTAAAGATTTATATACATGCTAATTGTCGGAATACAGTTCATACATATTTACGAAATAATTAAGCTAGAATAATTGTATAATACAATTATTATAAAATCAATAGTGAATTATAGAATTATAGATATTGCTCATTTTATCTTTGACATTAATTTCATAAATTTGCTTTCAAACTGCATTAGAAACGTCAGAAAGGAATGCATCGTTTTGTGAAAAAAGATATATTAAAAAATGAATAATTATGTTACATATTAAATAAATGAAATTCTTCAGAAAATCAATTTCGGTTATTAAAATAATATTAATATAATATTAATATAATAAATTGTCGACAATATATTATACGGTCAAAGGGACAGGCGCGACAATTCTTACGGATTGCGTTTATTTCTCGTACAACTAATCACATTTATTACACCACAATACACGACGGTACACTTAATAATTTAATCGAGTCTAAGTAATAATCGGTACAGTAGCAATCGATTAATGCGGAGGTATAAATAGCATACTCTTACTGCGTAACATCGCGTACAATTCTACGATATATGTACTTGCCGTTCGTAAATTCCGAATAAAAGTCGCACCCCTCTCGGCGACGATTCTCGGGAGGGAGAAACTCGTAATACACTTTTTAGCCGTGATAGAGTTATTTTGTTACATCGAATTACGTACAAGGGCGTGGATAAGTTGCCCGTTAAACATTATATACCATGTCATATCTGCACGCCGCAATCAGGGATTAAAGTTATCGAACTAATCGACTAATCCATATGAAATCGAGCTCATGTTGTAATATTGATTTTTCTCTCTCTTCTTCTATTATCGCAATTTAATTAATAGTTGGCGATCTACCGCATATACATAATATAAATTAATGAAGTACTAAATAAAGAGAAAATTACATTGTGTTTATTTTTTTTGGACTTTCTATCTGTTGAGAAAAAAACAGCTACAGATTATTTTTGGCGAATTCTAAAATCGAAATTTTAATAAAATGAAATAATTTTTAAATTAAAAAAAAATCATTTTGTATCGTAAAATATATACCAGGACTTCATAAAAAATTGAAAGCGTGAGACTTGATAATGTAAAAACACCTGAAATATATTTTTTCTTTCGATACGTTAATTAAACTTTCAAATTAAAGTTATTTATTTATTCTAACATTTAATTTGTGTATATAAACGTAGTCTCGTATAGATTTAATAATCATGAGTACATTAAAATTAATAACAAAATTTATATTAAATTTTTTTAATGGTTTATAAATATTTTAGTTACAATATTTGAAAGATTCTATATGTTATGTCAAAGAGTGATGTTAAAAACCATGTTGATGAATATATTCGAAATAGATGCTTAACTTATCGAGAAACATTCAGTAAGATTGACTATTCAATCCTCAAGAGATTGAATATTCAATCGAAGTGCCTTTGCACTTGAAAGTGCCTTCGGGTGCGCGATGGAATTCGAGTGGCGAGTTTATTGACTCTGAATTCTTCTCGCGAGTTTATTTTGCTTTTCTTTTAATTCCTTCAACGATAAGCTGAAAATTGATTCCCTTCCTTACGAATGCGATAATAAATGATTTTATTCATGCGATAAATCTGCATGTCTAATCTATTGGTTCCGATCGCACGCGAAAAGTCCTCTTTAATCCCTGACTGCACGCTATTATTCGCGAATAAATGATATATAGTCTTTTAATATCTTAATCTAAAGCTATCTTAAATTGGTACATTTTATACATGTAATTATAGCGTAGGTGGTGGAGACGACAGATCTCATTTCGAGTTAAATAGAAGTACTAGATCGATTAGTATATAAACAGATGCAACTTACAAAAAAATTATAAAATCTAATTTAATTTTTAAGAAATAAATTTCCATATTGCGAAAATTTAAATCCAAATCTAATAAATTATTAAAAAAACTCGAGAATATATAAAATATAGTTATTAATAAAAGCAACACATAAAAATTTGTGCAAAGATAAAAATTTGATTTATTTTTTGAACACAATAATGAAATGTGTTTTTTTTTATTTTTTTATGGAAAGGAATATATAATCCCGCGATTCTAAGAGTTTTTGTTTAAAACGATTTTATTATATTAACTTTATTAATAAAAGATATTAATAAGTACATAAAAAAATTTATATATCTTTTAAACAATAAGGAGCAATTTTTATTATTTTTGTTTTGTTCCTTTTATGAATAAGTAGTAAAATTTAACATAATTCTCGAGTTTTTATCAAAAAATTATGTAATCATTTTATAAGTGAAAACAGGTTTGTGGTTCAATTCAACTTAAAATAATCACAAGTTTGTATTGTAAGAACCTCGGTGCGAAACTCGGAATGCGAAGATTCAATCGCCAAGATCTTTGATTTCAGGGTGTATCATTTTGTAACGTGAAGATCGATCGAGGATCGAGATCGATCGTCTCCATAGTACGTGATATTATTGGCTCGCGGTCGCAACGACGTGAACATTCGTCGTTCATCTGTGACGTTATCGATCGCCCGTCAGAATCGTTTTCACCGACATCACGTTAAAATCGTAAGTACATACATACATTGTCAACTACGGCACACACGAAAGAGCGTATGACTGTTTTCTCCTCGTCCAAGAACAAGAACGATTATATCTGATCTATTTCCCATGGGATTTTCTTCCGGTAAAGAAACGCTTCCATGTGATTAGCGCGACTATAGTTTAAATGTGATTTAGTATTTAATATATGTTTATAAATCTGTTGAGAAAAAGCGTACATCTCTCTCTCTCTCTCTCTCTCTCTCTCTCCAATAATTTTTTCATATTTTTATATGTGACGTGAAGCATTTTTTTTTTCTTTGTTTTCTTCATTTAGAATCGCAACATTTACAATCAAAACAGAATAAAATTGCTCTGAATGTGGTATTTCAGATATTTTGCTAAAAATTTTTTAAATTATATAATTTTTAAATTAATTTGTTCGTTGCTTAAAGTTTTTTTTTTTAATATACAATGCATGAATAATGCATGAATATTTTTAATTGTTAACAATTGAAAAGAAGAGATTTGTCATGACATGTGTTGTATTGACGTGGAAATATAGGAATTAGAATCTTATTAATCACACGAAGACTCGACACATTGCAATTAGTATGTAACTGAATATGTGGATATTATCGTCACGCTAATCCGATACGAATGTTGATGATTGATTCCTCCTCGAACGCGACACGTGCACTTTGCATTTCCCCTTCATTTTAATTTTCTTGCATTGTTATTCATTCGCCGTGTTAGAAGGAAAATGATTTATACCAATCGTACAATGAATACTGGAAGAGGAGAATGCATTCGGCGCAATTTAGGAACTTGGCTCGAAATGCGTAAAAGATAATTTGCTCGAACATTATCGCATATAACAAGAGTACTTTTCAGTAAGAAACAGTGTGATACAGTGAATTATTACAACCTTGTTATTTGCCAATGTTAAACAAAGAGAAATGATCACTGTATTATACTGTGTTTCTTGCTGGAAAGCACAAAAAATGTTTACATTACTTACGCGATTTTGTAGCAATATTCACAATTTTCCATCATGTCGTATTTTTTGTTTTAAATATCGTAGCGCTGTAATTATTATAAGTATGACATCGTAGCAACAATCATATATGATAGTTTGCATTTTGGTTATCATGACTCAATACATTTTGTAGCGTAGATAGAGAAATGATTTTATTATAACGACGATTTTATTATAAAATTGAGTGGCATATAAATTACGCCCCTATTCCCTTCGGAGGATCAAATTAGTCTCAAAAATTTTTCTTATTGCACCACAAAGCACGTGGTTACAAATATATAAACGTTTCTACAGATTATCTTATTACCGTTAAATAATGCGCTTGTGCCGTTTCATCTTCGCGAATCCTCTTACCGTACGGTCACGAGAAACTTAACTCTGGAAGAATAGCTTTCTTGCGTGCTGGTGTTGATACCAGGAGTTTGGAAAGAATCAGGTGGGACGTAACAGGCTCCTTAATCGCAGCTGAGTCATCGATTATGTCGAATAACACGTGATAATTCTCAAACAATTCTCACTGATCTTTATTATGCACAATTTTTATCGATATTTCATGCCGTACTGCATCAAACCATACTTACATCGATGAAGTATACATCTTTTATGCTATAAAGATCAGCGATTTTCACGATCGACGATTAACCGAACGACGCCGCCGTCGTCGCCGTTTGAAATCCGCGACGCAAACGATCCGGGAGAGTGTCATCATTGATCGATAAACCCGCGACTCACATCGCGACACGTGTCAGCCGTGCTTAGCCTCTACTGTGTTTCTCTCCTCTTTCTCCACTACGTAATATAATATACCAGCTAGAAAAGGATCTTAATAATTTATATAGAAAATGTACAAGAAAATCTACATTCAACGAACGCGTGATATTTCTATATGAGTATGGTATGACGCGCGATGATCGAGCAGGCGAAGAATAAATAAATTAAAACAGAAGTCGCGAGAGAGGGAGGGGAAGCCCGGGGACGAGTTTTGTGCCATTTGTGATCGAGCGATCCGCCGTGTCATAAAGAAGAAAAAAAAATACGACGAGCAATGCAACAGTTGAATTCTTAATTTATT
>Ga0157364_1007779_pt1 | contig 11107 bp, 6 predicted proteins | sample AttsexASBM2_FD_111476 | JGI IMG/M metagenome (GOLD analysis project Ga0157364, IMG submission 111476) | Fungus gardens microbial communities from leaf cutter ant in Ribeirão Preto, State of São Paulo, Brazil - Atta sexdens ASBM2 | ecosystem: Host-associated > Fungi > Mycelium > Unclassified ... | reverse complement strand
GGGGATAATGTCGGCTCTCCTCCGGTGCTTATGTAAATATCCCTTAACATAACCGCGACTAAATCACTCGCGTCCGATAAGATGAACTGGATAAAGAGCCCCACTTTATTAAGCCCCTCCGCAACTGCATTTCACGTTTTATTTGTCTGTTATCCTTTTCAATAGAGAAAAAAGCGAGAATGAGAAATTCGCAACTGTGAAGGGGAACTGTGATTCTAAAATATTTTCCTCGCATTATTTGTTCTGGTATTGAAAAAATAATCACGAATATGTTTCGTGAGGTCAAGCATTTTAACGAATTTTTACGCGGAGTCATGTCTAGATTAAGTCTAAACTCATATCCTCCACAATTACATATACTTCGTATTTTCCTCTTACTCAATTTTTTTTTATTAAAGCTACGATTGATCAAATTAAATTCGCCTCTTTCTCAAGCACGAAGCTCGTAACTGAGAAATCGATAACTGTACCTGACCCTTTTATTTTCTTTGTCGAACAAATTCGCGATCGATCGTAACACGAGTACATAGCAGCCGTGCCGATCGCATGTACAAGCGTGCGTCACGTCGTCTCGCCTCGTCGTGTCACGAGTGTTGGTATCATTGCGCTGAAGTGCGGCCGTGGCGTTCACTTCCACCCCCGTCGGTTCCGCCTCGACCATAGCGAGAGCGGCAGCGCTCGGCTCTCGCTCGTCAGGGGGTGGAAGGTGAGCGAACGAACCGGCATCGGTGGCGGCGGTGGCGGCGGCGGCGGCGGCGGCGGCAGTGGGGTGCGGCGGCGAGGACCTCCGTGCTTTCGTTTCTGGAGCAGACGAATCGATGCTCGTTGCCCGTCCTCCCCGTGCAACGAGTTCAATGTCTCGCCCGGGCCGGCCGTAGCCCCCGCGGTCGTGGGTCGTGGCCGTGGCCGTCGGACAGAACGCACCACCAGCCACCCCCGTCCGCCCAACTGCCGCCGTTGCTGCTGCCGCCGCCGCCGCCGCCGCTGCCGCCGTCGCTACCACCCAACCACCCACCCCCATCGACCTCCGCGCCTCGTGCGCCGCGATGTTTGCCAGGCGTTTGTCACCGTCGAGAACAAAGTCTGCGCTTTCTCTCCGACCATTCGTGGCGGCACGTCCTGCCGCACTCCGTTCTCGAATTATTACGGCGCGACTCACACTGATATCGCGACGTCTGGCTGGTGTTATTCGCCGCTCAGAAACGGCCTGCTTAAGCCTGGCATTATTAAGGGTGGATTACATTGTGTCAGTCTGGTAACAGACTGAAGCTTCGTTATAGCTTATTACTTGAGAGTAACGATAAAGGTGTAATATAATGTGTAGAGTTTTGCAATTTCTTTATCGGAATGTGCATCGTTTTATAAATTTCTGATCATTATCTAAAATTTTGACCGACTTCTCACCGTGAAAAAAATATTACCGGCTAGGGAGTTGAAGCTAGCGACTGTGGTTTACGATAAGTATCGACGTCGATATATACGATATGCGAGAAATTGCATTTCGGTACGATAAAAATTTTTTCATAGTATCAGAGAGGGAACTTTTTTTTTTTAAATCGTTGGATCTCGGGCTATACATTATCAAGATGGAAAAAAATGGTATTGTAGGTGGACTTGAAATTCCGATTTGATTTGATTCATCGATACGAATAATATATACCATTAGGACAGCTAGAATTGCTTCTAAGACGCATGATCTTTCCTTGCGAGATAAATTATGACATGTAGAAAAAAATATTGATATGATTTGGATATTTCACTGATTCGGCGCTGCTACCTCGCGGGTGGTAAATCGATATAAAAGCATCAACCCTCATAAATTCGACAATAACCGCACGGGCATAAAACAAATAACATACGAAAGGGAAACAAATAAAATTAACGTAAAATAACTGTATGGATTCTGGCAAAATGGAACTTTGTGAAATATCGAAATATATCAAAAGGGACGATTTGATGTAAAGATTACAGTATCATGATAAAATAAAAGCACAAAGAATAAAAATAGAACTGTCATTTTGTAACACGTAATATTTTTCGCAATTACATAACGAAAGATTTTTAATTTGTTTGAAAAGAAACTTTACAGAAGCAGAGGGAAACGGGACAATCGTCTGAAATTGCAAAGAATGCAAATCTTGTGCACGATAAAGCGATCAAAGTATTAATCAATAAGGTTATGACTCGAATTTTTACAGTCGACTTCGCATCTATTAGCTTTTTATATTTGTATAATGACCGTTTAAAAGGGTTTCTTTAAATCTAAATTTTTATTATTATATTTAATTTATTAATTTCTATACTGACACTTGCTCTTCAATCAGCCTGAATGATACTCATTATTTCCTCATTTGTAGCTTTGAAAATCACGCTTATAATTTTAATTTAATTTTGTTCACTGAAGATGGCTCGGAAATAGCGAAATCGTTATTATTCTATGTATGACTGGCGCTATTTCATATCAATTTTCTGTGAATACAAATGATCGTTGCAACTTCGGGATTCACATCAAAGTGCAGATGAGTGCCTTCCTGTCGATCGCGCGGCTGTAATCGCACGGATTATTTTCGAATTCATCAGGGATTTCGAGACAATTACAGGCGTAAATCCGCGCTACCATTTGTCTCGCGAATTAAGTTTCTCTTTCCTTTTTTCTCATATTCAACGACACCATTTATTCGATACGAGAAATGCCTTATTTTGCTCCTATCTCTCTTTCCATCTATTTATCTATCTGACTATCTCTTTTCTTTTCCGGTTGTCTTTATTTCTCTCTCAATTTCAGGGCGGAAGAGACGAGAGAGTCGAACGAAATACGATATAGGGTTGCAAACGAATTGATATCGACTCGTTTCAGATGAGACGGTACGAAGCACTTTTTGCGTCGAATCAGTCGAACGAATGAATTATCTTTCCGAATCGTTAATCTCCCGCGCAACGAAATGAAACGTTGGAACGACAACCTCGCCCCTTTCTGGATCGTTTTTACGGGGGCTCATGCGCCCATGTTCAGGGGTTGACGTTAATATCAACGACACTACGAACCGAGACAGCTCCTTACTGTCGCACAACAAGCAATAATTATTTTTACGGCTTGTCTTATAAGAATCGTAACGAAAAATATGAACATCACTTGCAATCTTTGATTTTCTTTCCGAGCTAATAATAACAAAAAAACTGCGATTTTATTTCATGCTGCTGTTATAAGCAAATATTTATGCTTTGTAATTATTAATTAATAATAAATATTTTTGTAATTGCAGATTTCTCTATATACATATATCTCACTAAAATATCTTATAAACCCCGTCTAATTTTAAACAAAGACACCTTCACTTTATCTTTAACCATTCAAAATGTAGAGTGTCTTCTATATCATATATATATATATATGATATCAATCAAGAGATACTTAAATTAATATCTCTATTAGAGACGCAATGTATTGAAAATGTTTGAGTTCAACTCTGTTGCAGATATCGTACTTAATGAAGGTAATATTAAAGCATATAAGTATGACTCTGTACGACTGAGTGCTCGTTTAATGCCGTAATTTAAACAGGCAAAATCTCGGCAAAGTCTGTACAGATACAAATATACACTTACGTTTACTGCACCTCAACGTGGACTCCAACCCTTAACTTCTCGTTCTACATCGGTTATAAATGGAACGAAAGCGATTATGTGAGCGTTCTGAATAACAAAATCATTTATTATTAGCTTAACGCTGTATCTCGCGGCACTCCTTGTGGCGGAGTGCGATATTATGATATTATTATGGCAGTACGATTGACTAAATCGTTCCCGGGTCCTCGTAACTTGGAATTAGGACCTTCGGGAGCAGGCTTAGATAGGTTATTACATCGCCGTATGAAACCGTAAATCGCGTCATCGCCTCGATCAAGAAAACTGTGAGAGTAATTGCTCTCAAGACTCCTATGGAAATGCCCCATCAACACCGCAGTATCGGAAATTCCCGTGTAGACAAACAATAATAACATACTTGTCGAAGAAGGGCGAAAAAGCGGAAGAAAATTTGTCCCCAGAGGAGACAAACATTTTATTAATATCCCTGACCGATCGTGGACCTTTCAACAAGATGAATCGTACAAGAATGGTACGATCCCAGATCACACATGGCAAATGAGATTCACCTATCTATAAGAATTTTATTTCACTTTACAATTACACTGAAAAAAATTTTAGTAAATCATTTATTCAAATAACAACTAGATATTTACTAAAATATTTACTAAATATAAAGATTAATTTACTATGAAATCATTAATTTAATTTAATTATCATTTCTTTTTATTGAATAAATATTTATTTAGTTATAAGTAAATATTTAGTTAGTAACTGTGCAAAGAAAGTCGCTTCATCTTTTTTTATCATATTTTTATCAAAGCGACGAAATTCCTGTACAAAATTTTAGCAAATAAAAAACATATGATTTATTTTTTTGACGCATCGATCGAAAGACTCGAGTAGTAAGCTTCAGTTTTCTCAAAAATGTCGTTACACGCAACAGCGAGCAACAAAGTTCTTTATTTGCTGCACGGTAAGCCAGGAACACAAGTGACTGCAACTGTATTTTTCATCTGCAATACCTTTACTGCAGGCTTTATGATAGTTCTTTGTTTCCGCGGATATAGTCTCCCTTTACTCTAGTTGAATAATAATAAAAAAGAAGGGCGAAGCGCACGGATAAAATTTGGCCGCTCCGCGTCGCGCGATACGGCATCTCGGTCGCCCTTTGTTCAGTTTTGATCGATGCGTTAATGGGTTAACGACAGCGTAACGACCGTCTGGAGAGGAATTATTTTCGCATCTCGGCGCCCTTCCTGTGCCATCCGCTATCGCGTCACCTGGATGACAAGCTAAATTCACGAAGAAATAAGGAAAAACCATCATGACTGACTTCCTTCCCGTGAAATATACATTTATAACGGTGCAGACTATTGTCATAACCGTAATACAATATTTATTCGTTTGCGAGAGAAAAGCTTCACATACATTATGTGTCCGCAAAAAGTTCCCGATTAAAATTTTATGACGTGTTTTAAGAATTTGTATGGTGAAATGATTTTCAGCCGTAAAAGTTTCCAGCAAATAGTTTTACATTTCACGAAGTACTCATAATATAAGTTCATTTAAGAAAATGATTATAGGATAAATGATTATAGGACATATTACATATTTAATTACAGCGACACTTCTTGCAGTATTAAAATTTGCAGCCCCTTTTGTACCGAAAGGCAATTTAATTTTATCTCATTTATCGAACTGCATGTGTCATTGTCGTCGCACGAGTCTCAGGTCAACGGTTACCACATATGTGGGCTCCGTTCACGTGTCACTTCAGCACACACCCGTTTTCTTTCTTCACCGCGAAGGAAACGAGAGTGGTCCGAGAGTCCCGCGTGGGGCCATCAAAGCGAAACGATGCATCAGCGATAAAAGCCACCGCACCGTCGCCCCGTAATACGACGTTCCAAGAACATTTACGACTAATTGTTTCGCCCCGTGCACGTCACCGCAGGTACCCTTCTCTTTTCTTTTTCCCCTTTTTTTCGTGAGAGATCCACAGCGAGCAACTGTCCTGCTGACACACGCGTCGTCGTAAAAACGGAAGGACACCGTTGGTAGTAAAAATTCGGCCGCGATGAAGGGGAGGTAGACACCGGGGCCACATTACGGGGACTGTACGATAATAGCTAATAAAAATCAGCTAACTGCTTGCAAGATATTGCTGCGCTAATTGCTATCGTAAATTTTTTCCCTCGATCGATGTGTAACACATCGGCGTGACATGAACGCTCGTGCGCCAATCGTAAATTAGACTTGATATATCGCTGGGATAGGGTGGATTCTTTCTTTGCGATGGTAAACAGAAACATCTGCACGTATTCTTTTCTAAAGAAAAAAAAAACACTTACTCATTATAATATATTTAAAAAAAGTAACATTTTATAGCATAATTGAAGAAATAGCAATAATTGATAATTGCTATTTCTTTATTATTGCACAGAAAGATTTATTTAAACTCGAAATTCTTATTCACGTTTATTTCATTGAAATAATTTAACTTTGAATGAAAACTATTTTGTTTAATCCCAAAAATTTAGCTTGAATGCAATCTATTATATTTTTTAATTTAAAGAATCGATTTAGTTGAACTATCATTGACTACATTTATTATATGTAAAGAAATCTTTCTCTCTCTCTCTCTCTATATATATATATACTGTCTTTAACCCATTGAGATTGCATAATAATTCATAATGGATATTTACGTAATAGGTACGTTCTAGGAAAAAACGAGTAGGACTTAATATAAAAATTTATTATTCTTTAACCTTTACAGGATGAGAAATTTATTATAGTGATACTGAAATAATTATATTTTAATTTTAAAACAAGAAATAAAGGAAAAATAATAAATTATAACAAATCTATCTATCTTGCTCAAAGAAAAATTGAAAAAATTTTTTAAATAAGTCATCGCTCTCTAAAAGTTAAGATACATTTTTATATTCTTAAGAAACATTAAAAAAAAATTTTTATATTCTTCAGAAAGTAATATTTGACTTTTGTTAATATTTTATAAATGATAAAAATAATTGTTTTTCTCAACATTCAGGAATAAATATGATATATTCAATGGATTAATAAAAATAATTTAGATCTAATATTAATATCACAAAACGAAAAAAATGACAAGTATTGCAATAAACTGCCTTCTTGCCGTTCATATCAATCGCACGTACAGAAACGATGAAAGAAATTTTCATAAAGCGATTGCACGCATCCGCGACATAAGCGACCGCGAGGATCATAGATTTACATGCAGTTCTATCCGCGGAATGTAATTTATCGCTTAGTAGAAAACTGCGGCACGTCCCACGAAACGCGCGTTCGCAAACAAAGGAAAACTATTTCCGCGTTTACGGAATGTAATGCGCAAGGTTGGATGCAAATGCCGAGTCTATCCTTACATAGCGAAGAGAAAAAGATAAACTCCGTGCTAAGGCGCCGCGCGGAAATTACTATTTTACGAGTGTTTCGTTGAGTGAGTCTACGAATAAAAGTTTATTACGCCGCTCGGGATCTCGCGAGCCCTTGTTCACGAGAAAATGTCCCTTAACGCGAGGCATCTAACGAAAAAATGCCGCGTTCTTCTTTATGTCGTATCTTATGACGTGCCCGATATCGACGGGAAATAATTTCCAACGAGAATTACGTTACTGAAAGTTTAAGTTAACCGTCCGATTATTTTTTTTTCTCTTGGCCTATCTGATCTATTTTTCAACTTTCTTCCCCGTTTGTATCAGGTATAATCGCAGCAAAATTTTCGTCTACTAATTAACGTGAAGTTTGAAAAGGGAAAATGCGTTTCAATTGTGATTATCTTATTGAAATTTTATTTTTTGGAAATCGTGTAATTGTATATTTTCAAATGTTTAACAAGATTTTTCTTTTTAATATAGTGCAGACTAGTTTTCTACATATCCTTCATTTCTAGAAGGATTTTATGCATCGCGGTATAACTCGCTTACATCTTCATGCTTCTTCAAACAAGTTGGCTTTCTGAATATTCAATTAAGTCAGATTGCATACGAAATTTCATTACGTAGTTGAAACAACGGCGGCAAGTGTTCCGCTCTTCAATCTGTAAAGTAGTCTGCTTATACACAATCTCTTTGTATGTATGTATCCGTAAAGTGCTATGAAATATTCGCATCACTCGTGATATGGGCATGCATTTCAAGTAGCTTTATATATGCCCGATGAAAATAATGGGAGAGGCAAGAATTTGTGATGTCGAAATTAAAATTTAATTAACGGATAAATCATTTTTCGTGAAAAAACAAACAATGTATAATTCATTACTGACTTTTCATATTATTTTCAAATAACATTTCAATTATTTTACGTTTTAAGCGTCAATCATAATTAAAACTGTAATCTGTATATTCGATATTATTCTACATTCATAATGTAATTGCAATACGTATAATAAAAGAGTGGATCATTCCCAATTTATATTTTTTCAATTTTTAGTCTTCATTTTGCAAGTTTTTATTATGTTTCCATCTGACAGACGCGATGTTTAATGCATGGCAGAAAAATGCGAGCCAACGATACTGCGTATTTGCGATATTATTAATGGTAAATATCTCTTGATGTTTGAGAGATGCGTCACCATTAATGCTGATATTTACTATCAGTCGCGGTGATGGCATACTGTCAGATAAACGCGAATTTTTATTCGAGACACGAAATTCGAATCGAACGATCGTGAATATCGTCGAATAGCATCTCTTTGAAGACTGGCAGGATTTGCGTGCCATCCACCCTCATGGTCCGCAAATACTCCGATCTTCTGTAAGAATCAACGATGAGAGATGGGAAAGAAGAAGACGCTAAAAGGAAGGAGCTGAATCTCCATTTTCGCAGTCTCGCAAAGGCAGGGCTCGAGTCCTGAATAGATACGATAAGAATCTTATATCTGTATGGATGATGTCGCGAAATACAACAACAAAGTAAACTATCTGACACATTGTCGCGACGCCAACGAGCGGCGCGTCGTCGCTTGAATATTGATGCGTCGCGCTTTCGCTTTCAAACTCGATGGACTTTGTACAGAAATCTCGATAAAGTGAGACGGAGTTTCTCAAGATCGGAAACCATTCGATGTTTTCACGTACCTAAAATTCTAAAGGTTTGCAGGAACACGTAACGGTACTTGATCACTATTCTAATTTAACTCGCAGTATTCAAGCTTCGTGAAACAACTTAGTGCGAGCTTGAATGCAGGCTTGAAATGCAGTAACGATGCAGTTACGGACCATAGCGGGGATTCAGCAACAACGTGACTAAGTGCACCCGCCGCGTGGAAATTTTCTAAAATTACCGTAATCCTGTCAAGGACTTACGACTACCGACCCTTGAACTCTCTGGTCTAACTCGAGATGGGCTTCGTTGTTTCACCTGCTAACGTGATTTCATGTCGTCGACCTAACCGTGTGGTCTTCGCTCGTAATAGGCTTTACAAATATCTTCCAAACGCATATCAGATTTGTGCAAGAGATTACGCGTATTATGCTTTAATTTATAATGCTTTGTTAAAAATAAATTTTCATAAGAGTTACAATTAATTCTATAAACGCGACACATAATTCGAGAAAAAAATAATTCCTTTATAATAATATAATAGTATTTACATATATAGTTGCTAAAATAGTTTATTCCAGATGCCAATTTTTATTTTATGTAATTGATTTAAATCTATTATGTAATTTAAAATTGTTATAGATTATAAATTTAACATAACAAAAGGAACGTTTGCAAAATTGTAGAGCCATATTTTTTCATCTTCAAAGAGATACAAATAAAAAGGATGAGCTTTTTTCATCATTTTGCTCAATCTACATCAGATATGATGAGTCTTATTTTTAGTCTGATTCTTCTTAGGGGATAAGGGTTGTATCTTGCTTCCACTTTTCCTCAAATATTCATAGAACTATCGCGCATAAAATCGTTTATGTGCGTGCGTATATAATATATATAAATGTATGTGTCTGTAGTGTGTTGAGCTCGGGTCCGTGCGGGTTCGCTAAGCCCAAATGACTATGCGGATCAACAATGCCTGCGGGGTTGTATGGTCGGACTAATAATTTAGCCTCTTAGAAACCAAACTGATCACACACAACCTCCACCTTTTATGTCAATTATAGTAAGAACACATGATTAGTTTCATCAATTTTCTTTATTTTTTGTTTTTCTAAAAATCATGAGTTTGTTTTCGGAGAAGCTTATTTCATACAGCAAGTGTCACCTGTTGGTGAACGGATGGAAACCTTGCTGGCATTCTCACGGATCAATATTCCTTGATGGTAAACGCTATATGGCATACTTTCACTTCTGACATGTGGGTTCTTGTCTAAGCTACAGTAAATCAGATTTCATTTAAATCACAACTTAAATTTAAATTTAAAATTTTATTTATTAGACTATATAATTAATTTGAATTTGGCTCAGTTAAAAAAAAATTTGCACAAAATAGCTATAATTTAATGTAATTTTTTATTATCAATCTTTTTATTCTTTTTTAAAATGGACTGATTTATAACTAAGATCTATGTTGAATAAAACATTATTTCTTAGGTATTAAATGTTGTTTAGTTTTAAATCACAATTGAACGTATCTTTTACTCTTTGGACATTTATTACATTCGTAATAATTCTTTCTGAAAGTCTCAATAGACATGTAGTTCGAAAGCTAACAAGCAACGAAAGCCAGCTAGCACCACTTATGAAAACGTCGCGAGAGAGAACTATCGACATTCTGAGATCAGTGTCCAATGTCTTGGTAGGTTCGAGTATCGTGTAGTTTCGACATTGACGTATTTTTCACTCGTGATGTGCCGGCAGCGCGCTTGCAAAATATCGCTCGTGGCTTCGTCTCGGATCGGATCTATGCGACTCTTGTCGTCACACTCGATCGACTTTTCGTCTCGCGGCATGTAAAAACGTGGGATAATCGCGTGAGAGATATTTTAAATTTATCTCTCTTGTGAAAAGCGGGCGGAAAAGATAATATAATTATATTACATAAATTTCTCCTATCCTGCATTCTAAATTTTTTGCAGTAAAAATCTCACTCCAAAAGAGTAAAAATACACCCCTGAAAAACAAGTGAAAATATTTCATTTCTTGAAAAAGAGTGACAATTTTTACTCTTTTTAAAATGAATTTTTATTTCAAAGAAGTAAAATCTCAGTCCAAAAAAGTAGAGATTTCACTCCTTTGAAGTGAAAATTCAGTTATGAAAATTCTAAAAAAAAAAAGTGTCACTCTTTTTCAAAAAGTGAAAGATTGTATTTTCACTTTCTTGGAATGAGATTTCACTGCAGGAAATTTAGAATGTGCATTAGAACATGTATTGAAATTGTTAGGATATGTATATAAAATGTACTCGAAAATATTTTCCATTGCACGAGTGTTTCCTTTAACATAAAAGATATTTACAGAATTTGTGTATGTTCTGAAAATCGATTCCTCAATATTTATAATCGTGTCTCTTCGTTTTCTTGTACGAATG
>Ga0157364_1007778_pt1 | contig 11107 bp, 4 predicted proteins | sample AttsexASBM2_FD_111476 | JGI IMG/M metagenome (GOLD analysis project Ga0157364, IMG submission 111476) | Fungus gardens microbial communities from leaf cutter ant in Ribeirão Preto, State of São Paulo, Brazil - Atta sexdens ASBM2 | ecosystem: Host-associated > Fungi > Mycelium > Unclassified ... | reverse complement strand
TTAGAATCCTATTTCATATTCATATTCATATTAGATAGTAGTGAGTTAGTGCGAACACTAAGGGAAAAAACTAAATATAGCCGACAAAGTTATTAATTAATAGTTTTTACTCAAAAAAAATATTCCTGTTATTATTTGATTTTAAACTGTAATAATTAACATTCCTACACATATTAACAATATATAAACTATAATTTTAAATAAAATCCTGCGTCATTATATACGGGACAGTGTCAAATTGATTTTGTTTAAAGTTATAGTTAATAATATATAAATGTTAATTACTGTAGTTTAAAATCAACACTTTGAAATAAAGATTTCTATAATTGATAAATAATCGTTGGCTTTATTTTCTTTAAATATTTGTAATTCTTCCATTCTCCTATATCAAAATCATCGAAAACGTAATTTTATCTTAAACGGCGTATGCATTCTATGTTCACGTATTGTAGTATGGCATTAAATGTGTATTGGATTATCATTGGATGCGAGAAATGAAAGGTTATCAACTACGCTAATATATTGCAATAGTATATCGTTTATTCTATGTTCGTAATTTCCTCTGTTATATATATTTTCTACATATATATATATATATATATATATATATATATATAATTTATTATATATATATATTTATAAAAGATAATTATATCTATTATATCTATATAGCAAATAATGATGATCTATAATTTCGTTTTCTCGCTAGTACATCTTATTGTATTTCATCATTTTCGAAAAAAGTATTATTTCATTTCGTTTTACGTTAATTCTGGCGCCATTAGTAGAGAACATGCCACGGTCGATTGTTATTTACGACTTTATCGTATCGTACTGTGAATCCATTAGATACTCGGAATAAATCTCATTTCGCGTAATGGAGTCAGTTTACCGGAGTCACGAAGTTTGCAACAGAGCATAAGCATTTTATCGCAGCTGTCTAAACAGATTTATGTTTAGAGAGCGAAAGTATCCCCTTCTCGCTAATTTTGCATGTAAAAGCATAACGGAGCTATAATAATTTAATCAGTAGGAGAATATCAATAAGATCTCGAGATGATCGCCATCTCTCTGCCTGCCGAGAGAACATATTAATATCTCGAGTTTTGACGTCTCAGCTGCAGCCACCGTTGAAGCGAGAGCAATGATATCGTGGATGGGGAGGGGAAGGGGGGACGGATGCGTTGGTGTGAAGTAATCAGAGGGCTAGATTAATTGTTTCCACGGGACTCTTGCTCTCCGTTGCACAAACACATGCAAGATCTAGCGGTACTCTCTCGACACTTCGTGATAATGCCGATGGAGCCGACACAATGGCGATCTGCCATGACTACATCGCGCATAACAAGCTTCCGTCAATGTATTTAGGTATTACTAGATATATGTCTCCATATTTGCCGCATGAGATAATCTCTCGATTCATTTAGTTAGCCGATTAAATGATTCCTTTTTGGAAGAAAAGTAGAATTTATTGATTCATCAACTTTATTGAGGATAACGATTAATTATCATCAGCAATATATTTACTACAAAATAAGTTTGCAGAGATTTAAAGTCTAACTTTTTATTTTTTATGACAAAAAGAAACTCGAAATATTTTTTGAAAATGAGTTTTTGATCATGTCAAATTTTAATATGTATTTGTAAATCTTATGAATAGAGAAGAATTGACCTGAAAAAAGTTTTCACGTTTCATTGCACGTCATTCAAATGTCGTAAAAATACTACTGTTAAAATATCTTCGATATCTTGCCATAGAAAACGTTCGCTAACTTCATGACCAGATAAACATATCGGATATTATATGTCTCTTGTTTCTGTCTATTTAGTTATTAATCCTCTTTCCTGATTTCTCATGTGTGGTTGCTCACTTTTCTATAAATAAAACAAAAGTTCAGACTTAATTAGTAGCTCGCTTTTAAATGAAATAAAAATCAAAGAAGCTGTAAAATTGAAAAGCAGAATTGGAAAGGAAATATTCAATGTATCACTGTGTTTTTAACAGCTGCTGAAAAATTTTTTATTCTTTATATTACATTATTAATAAAATAATATATAAATTTATACAAATTATTTTTAATATAATTTTTTTTAAATTAAATATAAGAAAATAAGTTTTCTTTAAAATTTTGTTATATTTTTATAAATTTCTTCGAATTATATAACTTATTATCAAAATTATAATATTTATTACACAATTAAGAACAACACTTTCTTGATCACAAATGTACTTTATAGTTAAATCTTGTTCTATATTCTCTGTAAATGAAGTTATGAAGCGCATAAACTATGCGGCTTACATCAGTCAAGAGGCATATCATATTGTATATTATACGATACGATATGAACATGGCATTAGGTTCCCTAAGGGTATGCTATAATTAGCAATCTACAGCTTACAATGACTTCATTCACGGTGAAGCTCAATAATCATCCCAGAATAATTCTGTCTTTTGAATGTTAATCACAATATTTAAGTAAAACAAAACAGCGTTTTAGGATTATAAACAATAATACAACGTATTTTTTCAATTTAGTAAACGTAATTACATATGTACATCTTTTTGCATCACAAAAACAAATTGTTTTTCAATGTGTTCTGTGATTTTTCAATATATATTTAAAATCTTTATTGTTATCAATTTATCAGTATAGTATATTATTAAAATAATGAATATTTTTATCAATTATAGATTTGTGTTGCTTATTAAAAAAAAAATGAAAACTCGAGATCAGCTTCGTATTTTTCCCGAAAGAAAGAACAGTTTTGTTTTACTAAAGAAATGCTGACAAACCGATGAAAAAACGGAGGGGTCCTGTTTGGAATTGTCAATATTTAGATATTTAAATGTGTGATACACATAACACATATTTTTGTGCACGTTCGAAATGTCAGGATGGTTGCCCGCGCGTTTACTCTCAAGACTCCCGACTTCTGTGAGCATCGTCGAGCGATCTCTCCTCCGACGTCTCCCGAACGCTTGTGCTGCCGGAGTTTAGGACAAGTTAACGCACAACAGCGCGGCAACACGCGCGCGGTAGAGACGGCGTTTGCGCTTGAATAATGCATCAACAGACCGTTACGCGGCTGCAGTATAACGGTGTGCAGAATGGCGAGAGTGAGGGCAGACCGCACCTCTCGCGCGCGTTCAATCTGCCCTTGTTCAACAATTCGGTAACACCCCACATTAGCATTAATGCAGGATATCGGCGGACACCGGCGATAATTCATAGGATTGGCAGCGTTTCCTCATTCCCTACGCGGTGACCATGCGGCTGTTGGCAGACAAAAAGGCGCATTTTCTTTTCGTTCAGAGATCAGTTATAAGAATTATATGATATAAAGTATCAAACGTTTTTTTTTCTAGAGCTAACAATTACTTCTGCATTGTAAAAAAAATTTTACGAAGAATTACAACAATTTTAGAGGATAATTTTGAAACTTATGTAAAGATGTATATTTACTCACACATATATAAATAACATACACATATATAAATAAAGTTACAACTTACAGATTACATTATTCTTTTTGTAATTTATAAAAGTAAATTTACGATTAAAATTGAGTTTTTAAAAATATTTTCATATGTAATAATTTGCTAATGAATTATGTATAATTTTTCTTGTTATCAAGATGTACGAGTATAAAAATGCAAATATGATATGTGCAAATATTATTATTATATTATCTAATATTAAAATAGAATAATATTAAAACAAAAATTTATATATTTAAAAACTATAAAATATATAGTTATTTATGTAATTTTTCGTCTAATATAAAGATATTATATTTATACAATTAAAGATAAAGTACTAAATTGTGTATTTCTTACACATTATTTATGTAATTTTACATACTTTACAGCATTTATTGATATGTTATAATAGATTTTTATAGAAAAGAAAAATTGTTGCTTAAAAATTATTGTGTTACTGTATTTTATTCAATTGGTTCTTATAACAATGCAAATCATACATATATATATATATATCAAATAATATGAAAATTTTCTTTATAATGATCATATGAAAAAAAAAATATGAAAAGAACAATATGGAAAAAATGTATTATACCGAGATATATGCGGATGTACTGCAAATTGCAATATTCTACTCGAATTAATTTCCATTATTGAAGTTAGGGCAAAGCGGCTATTCAGTTACACTATTTTCATTTATATGTATGAAGTTATATAAAGTATTGTTATGTAAAAGTTATATAAAATAATACATTTTTTATCTCATATATTCAGAAACAGCTTGTAATAACTTTTAATTTCCTCTCTCTCTCTCTCTCTCTCTCTCTCTCTCTCTCTCTCTTTCTCTTTCTCTTTGAATATATACATATATTATTGCAATATACATTGAACCGTTTGTAAAAATTAATTATGATGAATCATTTCAGAGATCTAATTCGCGTTATTTAAAGACAGAATATAATATAAAATATTTTAAATTCTCAACATTAGAGATTGCAAGACATGAATAGAAAAATTAAATATGTCACGATATAAATAATTTCTCTTATATGTGCAAAGTTAATGCTATTTTAGGTCTTATTATTGTGAATATTATCATCATCCATTGCGGCTTTTTTATTTTAAGCCTTATTTTTTTATTTCGCTCGCATAGTTGCATTCTTACAGGCATTGCACTTTGAGTTTTAAATTTAACGAGAGAAAGCTTCTTTTTTGCTTGTCTGAGATTTCATAATTTTATTATAATTCTACATCGTCCCAGATTTCTTTAATGTCTCTTTTGTACTCAAGAGTGGACCTATTCTTAAATGGTGATTTGAATGAAAAAATAGTATTGCAGTACAATACGATTAAATTTGACAATGTATTATATTGCATTAATTATTTCGTTAAAATAATCAACATTTTTTTATTTTGAATATTGATGTATGTAAGTATGTATATATTTGTATGTATATATTTGTTTGTCCATAATACAAGATAAATTATTTGTCGGGATAATTAAGAAACATTATTTATAATATGATAAATACAAAGTTCTTTTTATTTAACAAAATTTTTTGAAATTTTTATTTTATTTATACGAAATATACAAAATCATGTAAAACTTGTAAATCACTAAATGATATTAACAATCAAAAAATGTTAAAGACATGTTGAAGCGATGTACATATTTTTCGTTAATATGCCGATTGTCATAAATTGATTGATTAATTAGTGTACGAAAAAGATGAGTAATTTGGATGTGTCACAGTCGCATATAAGCAGCACGATTTGTCCATTTAAACATGTCAACCAATCCTAGCTACTTGCATTTCCAGGTTGATCAACGTCGATGTGCAGACGACGTATGTCCATATACTAATATCATTCGTTACCACGACGACACTATAATTGAATTATACACCTCTCGCGCACGCACGCACACGTGGTTAGTTTAATTCAAGAGCAGTGACGACGTGGTCAATATACACAAATGTGAAATGCGCAATGATATCGTCGTAGTACAATTAAAGAGTTATCAATAATCGATCACTGTACTGTGATTCTGATTTATACATTTTATCTCTTTATGCAATCAAAAAGCGAGTTTCCGTAACATAATTATATTACATGTAGGGAAGAGAGATGAATTTATTAAACGAGTAATATATGTCTATGTGAATCATATTAATAATAATACGTACATGTATGTGTCTCTTTATTCATGTATGTATTACAAAAATACGTTTCTGCTTAATTCTCAATATTTGATTTTTAATGAGTAATGAAACTTTAAATCTTTTCGCGCAATTACATTACTTATATTACTGTGCTTTTTATCTATATATCTCATTTTCCTATCCTGTAAATTTATAAATTTTGTATTATCAGTGGTTGACCACAACACTTTATGTTTATTGTTATAGTGCCACCAAATATTGACGATTCGCAGAGCTCATCGGATGCAATCGTTCGCGAGGGCGCCAATGTGAGTCTCACCTGCAAAGCGACCGGAAGTCCAACGCCTAGTATTCGTTGGAAACGAGACGATGGTACCAAAATCTCGATCAACAAAACTTTAGCTGGTACGTATACAATATAATTTGACGAGATTTTACAATATATCAGTAGACGAAACGATTATATATTCTCGGGTAATACTCTGTTATTACACGTATATTTTTTTACTATTATTATTTTTTCTTACTATTATTATTTTATTATATTACATTTCTCTTTTAAAATATATTATCTAAATTTGCTATATTTTAATTCATTTTATTCTTTATTTTGCAACTTATCTCAATAAACAATTTATTAGTTTCGACTGTATTATATATGTATTATATATGTTACTATTTATTATATAGGCTTAGGCTTTAAAACAGAATTATATGTTGATACTTTTTAAAGTTCACTTTCTCATTCCTTATTTTGTATATCAACATATTTCTCATTATTTATTATTTGCACTTTAATAAAGTTATTATCATTATTATTATTAATCTCTTTTAAAAATATAAAAAAATAAAAATTCCTGTATTCCCATTCCCATTTTTAAGAGGGAATATATGAGATCGCACATTTTGACTACCAAAGTCTCGCCTATAACAGGATTAAAAAAAAATATTTATATGCCGTTCTGTGAAAATGAAAAATAATTAACTTAATCGATTAACAAGTAATGAATATTGAACGGTTGCATTTTCAGTGGCAGAATGGGAGGGTGAAACGCTGGAAATGGCGCGGATTTCGAGATTGGATATGGGCGCGTATTTATGTATCGCCAGCAACGGTATACCACCGACAGTTAGCAAACAGATCAAAGTATCGGTCGATTGTAAGTATATTTTATGTCTATTTAATTGCAATGATCTATCGAAGATTAATGCCATCATTCTTGCGCTATCAAGAGAGAAATCATTACTATAATCATTATAAAAAAAATACGATCACAATGTATCGGCATCAGTCTCTTCTATAGCGTTTCTTCTGGTGACTTCTTTTAGATTTATTCATCTTTTATTCACACAAATATTTTCTTCTTACTTATCTATTAAAGCTTATTACGATAATCATTAAACATTGATTTGTTTAGAGAAACTGATTTTAAATAATTTTGTCATACATCCCGATCATAAACATATCTTCGTTTAAAAGTTATGATATTGACACAAAAAAAGAAAATGTAAAAAGTAAAGATCCGAAAGGGATCGCATAATCAGATTTCGGAAAACCAGATTTCTCGGGAGAGTAAAGGTACCTGCCAACAAACAAGGTATAGACTGGCTGCAGCTGTGAGGTAGCCTCTAAGTGGCAACTGCGACATTGCACTACGCGTCGGTATAGTACGTTGCTTGGAGAAAGGGGTTCAACACATACAATTTAATAACATAGAAAGGAAACCGACGACAAAGCGGGCTTTACTGGGTCTCTCACCTCTCTCTCTCTCTCTCTCGCGCTTCTAGGTTGCTTGCCGTTGCGCTAAAATAAGCTTGCAATTGAACGAAAGCAAGAGAGAGAGAGAGAGAGAGAGAGAGAGAGAGAGAGAGAGAGAGAGAGAGATGAAGACAGGGACAGAATGAGAGACGGCAACAGTAGAAAGGCAGCCAAAGGGGGTGTTGAAAGTCACGATCATGTGTGAGTGCCCGTGTCAAGGGAAACGATATACAGAGAGAAAGAGAAGAGAAAGAGACGGCGGAGGTTCCCTGGTGAGACATAAAAGTAAGCTCGGGCGAACCGCGACACACCATTACCGTTTTCACCCCTGTACTTGCCTATTGTTACGTTACTGCCTCTCCTAAATACCGGGCACGTGCCTCTTTTCCTCGTAGCTCCTCTATGACATGGTTTCCTTTACCGCTACACTCGCACTCGTTTGCTTCCGTTTTCGTATCCGTAGAACCGTTCACGTATCTGTTGATGTGTCTCGAAGTGAATCGACCTTTATGCCTTCCTTCGTGTCTACAGACTTTTCCTTGTATCCATATAAAGATCATAGAGACTTGTAGAAATCGATTATAGATGCAAAAATTATCAAAACGCTCACGATGCACGTTTTAATTTTTTAATATATTTCTGATGATAAATTTAATAAAAAAAATAAATAAATAAATAAAACGCGAATTATATAACTGAATGAAGAAAGGATAGTTACAATCCTGTGCCGTATTGCGTTACCTTTGAAAGCGCAGCTCCGCGATATTTAATTATTAATTATCCGTAAAGTAAAATTGCATCCGCCTTTTAAGTCGACTACAAAGAGATAGTGTAGAGCGATGAGAGCGGAAGTTTGTCGGAGCTTATGCAAAACATAATCTTCGTATTCTTAAGACAGCTCCCTCGAGTTTCCACGTAAGACCTAAGCCAATCTGAAGCGGCATACGAGAGATTTTGCGGGAATGAGAACGGATGAGAAAACGAAATGATAATTTATCCATATAATTAAACTAAAACTAATTAATTCAACAGTGTCGGAAAGAGATACGTCATAATTATGATTTGATTGAGACTTGAGAGTACTATGAAGAAAGAGCAGATGTATTTGTCACGGTTCTCGACGCGGATGTGCTACAGATTATCCTTTTAAGCATCTTTTAATTCTGTTTGCGCCTATGTAACTGACAAAGCCTTTTGTCAACGAGTATTACTTTGGGCTCTTTTGAAGTCAAATTACGACCAAATAATGCAATAGTTTTATCCACGATTGTGTATGTCTCATCGTCGTTGTCAAGAAATGAAATCGCTATTCCACACTACACGCGGAGCAAAATATGAAATATTTGCTTCCAGACGCATTACATTTTTCTTAAAAAATTGGACATGACATGAATAAATTTATACAAATTAAATATTGGAATTACACAATTGGTATGTCATAGAATATTAAAAATAAAATAAAATTTTTATAATATTTTTTCTTTATTAGTAATACGAATAGTTATATAAAGGAAATAATTGACAAAGAAAATAATCAATTTGCATCATTATAGTCACATATGGTTTACTAAATTTGTATAGAGAATAATTACGTACGAGAGTGATTAATATCTCATTACGCTTTTGCTTTTAAATATGTAGCTTTATTTCAACAGTCGGCTCCGAGATTAGTACCTAATATTTACAAAATCTGAAAATATGCTGTAAAATTTCGTATATGGTATTTTGTGAAATGCAACGTACAGTTTCCATCGACAGAACACAGTTTTATCCAATTTCTCGTTTCAATCGTTCTCATTCATTCAAAAGAAACACTTTTAATATTGGCTCTTTCATTGACCCGTGGCCATTTCATATTATAACTTGTTTGCGTATAACGGCAGAATATTCCAATGGTCAATAACATCGGCACGAATTTCAGTAGTAACGAGGAATCGATCGTATATGCCAGGTTAATATTTTGCAAGGTGAATTTTTACGTTTTACTTTTGCAATATGAAATTTTTCTTTTTTTTTTTAAATAGCTGTATAATTTTTTTTTGTTTCGCCATCGATATTATCGAAGGATGTAAAGTCTGATAGAACTGTTTCAGTACAAAAATATTTTAAGTAGCATGTACGTTATGATTTACTCGCTAATATGTATAGAAGTCGATAGTCGACTTTCGCGATGATTACTAGACGATACCGTGGTGACACATTTTTAAAACACAAGTGCTGCAGCTGGGGGCCAGCGGTAACACTTGGCGCGTTTTTACGTGTTCAAGCGGAGATTAATTAAATGGTTAGACAGATTACAACCATCTACCGTCGATCCTTGGTCTGATGACATTACAAGTTTACGGCCTGAAAAACTGTTATTTACGCTTTTCATCTCGCCCTGCCTGCTGTTGCCGCTGTTTCTCCCTCGTAACTTGCGTCGGCAACGTGACGTACACAACGTGACAATATTGTAATACGATAATTATAAAGCTATCGTCATATTGTTACCCACGCCTGCAAACGTCTCGCGAAATATTTTCATTCTCGAATACGTGGAACGCCAATGCGATCGCAGTATCGCAATTGTTTGCCGGCGAATGTAATTTCAGCAAACACAATTGAACTCCCTTGTTGCATCCATTAATACAGTTAACAGAAGAGCAAACATTGTATCGTTGATACCATTATTAATATTCTGCAAGTGTTGATATTTGGGGACGTACATATATGCTTATATTTAGATATTTTATCCACGCGCATTGTACTTGTAAACTTACAAAATTATGACACGCTTACAAATATCATCGACTTTTTTAGTGTTTACATTCGACAATAGCTTTGATTTAAAAATTTTTTAATCTTTGTACTTTTATCGTTTGCTAAAGAAATATTATATTTTGCATTATATATTTTGTCAGCATTTCTGACAATTTCGAATTCAAGTCCTTTATGACAATTATAATGATGCAGAACTTACTTTTACGTATGCATTTTAATTTTTGAATATGCGAAACGATATGCGTATCTCGTCAAAGAATATTATTTCCAGCAAAATAACATCCTGCTAAAGAATATAATTTTCGTCTCTCATTAGTTAGCGCGAATTTAGGATGATAAAGTCACCATTTCCGACTCGGACAGACGGACTTGTTGATGAGGGGGAGAAAGCTGAAATTACGTATAACGCGTTCTGCATAAATTTCCATTAAGAAACGTGGGTGTGTAAACTAGAATTTTTGAATAAAGTTCCAGAAACGTTCAACCTTTGATTTTTTTCCATTTTTTTTCCAATTTGGTCACAACGTACCAAATAACTCTAATTGAGTTTGCTTATGCGCCGAAGAATTTTTAGCATAAACGAGATTAAATCGAGATAATATTTAAAAAACTTAATTTTTGGTTGTATTTAGCTTCACATTTATTTTTATTCGAATTATTTAATTTTTCGAGTTCACTAATTAGAGATACAAAAGCAATTGTACAAATATTCATTTTTATTGAACAGAACGTAACTTTTTTAATATGTGAAATATGCTTCAAAAATGGATTCAGCATTGAACAGTAACAACAGTTATAAACAAATAATATATTTTGCTATATTTTCGAATTGTTATCGTTACATATATATATATATACACACACACACACACACACACATATATATATATATATATATAATATATAAAATTTAATATATATATTTTATATATATAATACAC
>Ga0157364_1007777_pt1 | contig 11108 bp, 5 predicted proteins | sample AttsexASBM2_FD_111476 | JGI IMG/M metagenome (GOLD analysis project Ga0157364, IMG submission 111476) | Fungus gardens microbial communities from leaf cutter ant in Ribeirão Preto, State of São Paulo, Brazil - Atta sexdens ASBM2 | ecosystem: Host-associated > Fungi > Mycelium > Unclassified ... | reverse complement strand
TAAAAAACCCTCAATATAAATGATAGGAAAAGTTGTTTTAATAGTTATTTATAAGTTACTTTTTAGATGATTTTATATGAGTTTGTTATAGAAATTAAGCACAAAAAGTAATACAAAATTGGAATAAATAATAAAACATAATATTCGATAATAATATTCGAGATGTTCTGTATAAAAATAAAAAGTAAAATATCCGAATTTATTTGTACTCAATTTCTATAATAAAAAGTAACTTATAAATAACTTGTAAAATAACTTTCCAACCCTGAACGGATTCCAACTCGGAAACGGATACGTCATCACCAATTACAGGCGGCAACATTGCTTCGTAACGGACGCTTTAAAAATTCTTTACTTGCTTATGATACCACTGGGACGGTCTTGATGAAGTCGCTGTAATCCAAACGCACTTTGATAATACCGCCTGACTCTCTATTCCGATGATTAATCCGATTTCACTCCCGCCGCAGGAGTCTCGATACGGAAAAAAAAGCCTGGCGGGCACTTCGATACCGCCGACCGTCGAGTTTCCGTGTCTGATAAAAATCACCCATTCTCCATGCATCGCAAAATTCAACGGTCGAACCACCTGCAAACAGTCTCGACAATGCGCACACATCGGACGATATACGCTTTGCTCGTGTCGATCGTCTGGGGTAACAGTTACACACCGTGTTATGGTGGCGCCCGGGCCAGCAAAAATCAGTCGTTATTTTCTACACGCGCTCTAATTTCTCTGAATGTACCATGCACGGTTCGTTTTCCCAGTATAAAAACCGAGTATCATCGCTGATACAACGCGATATCTCTGTCTTTCTCTCTTTTTGTTTTTTACTTTGTATGTTCGCTTTTATTCTGCACTTTTGGTGCCACCACCGTGTCTGGCGGTTGTGCGCCTCGTCGTTCAATCAGTATTTTTGATGATTGTACAGCACGATCTGCTTTACCCCAATCGTAATTAAGGACTCATTCGTTTCTTCTTTTTATACAATTATAGCGGTGGCGCGTGAACGACAGGAAGAAAAATTCTTTGGGGATTCTTTAAAATTCTAATAAAGTAAGTCTCGTTAGAATTGACTGAAGATCGATACGTTTGCATTTGTGCGCTCCTCTGCAGTCTGATTTTACGCGCTACAATTTTCAGCTCAGGGTCATTGAGTAGAAAATTCAGTTTTTGTATAATCTACAAGTCAAAGTACAGTTCCTTCCATCGTTTTCTTCTATCTTTTCCAATATATACAGAAAAAATAATTTTGTATTGTGTTAGAAACGGTTCATTTAAAATTTTTTGTTGAATTTGTAATATACCTATTTATAATATATAATATAATAACAAACTCAAAGGTAAATAGATAAAATATTTGTTATTTAACATATCATAAATATTAATTTTAGTAAAAAAAAATCGGAGCGTAGTTGAATGCAAAAGGAAAACGGAGCGTAGTTGAATGCAAGAGGCGTTAAATATAAGTTTCCAGGAAATGAAAATTGAGATAAAACATAAAAGAAGCGTAAATATTTTTTTACATTTAATTGTTTCAATTTTTGCCTTCTAAAAATTTTATTTACACTTCTGTTATTCGCTCTCCTCACGTTTCAACCTAATTTTTATTTTCACAAGGGGCATTCATACACTTGAGATTTGGAAAACGTGTTGTTTTGAATTGAGCTTGCAAACGCTCAATTAAAATTTCTCAAGGCTTAATTCCTTCTTTAGTGAAAAACTTGACTCAGCGTTGCTCGAGCCTTTACTTTAACTCCCTCTATGTCGCTATTATTTTATAATCATAAGTGCGCCTCGATTGCTCCTATTCTATAGCTGAAGAAACTCCTCTATAGCTACGAGAGTTATAAGAATGCGGCACTCTATTGTTTCTCGGAGTAATCGAAATTTCCGAACAGAATTTGAATCACTTTAGGCTTAGTTTTACAACTCACAGTTAACTCTTAACCGAGGTTCAACTTATTTCTCATCTCTTTTCAATTTTAGAATTGGAAAGCGAATGAATGTGAGTTATGAATCTGGCTCTTATATGACATCAATATGATGAGAATTATAAACACCGTATAATGATAAATCTATATCCATATTTTTAGAATGAAGATCGCTTGTTCGAAACAGGATATCGCGTTCGGTTTTAGTTTTATCACGGCAGTCTCGATGTGATATGAACCTCTCACGTTTCTCGGCTGGTTTTCGTCGATCGGACCGAGCTTGAGATCGTGAGAATTTTATGAGAAACCTGCGCACACACAACGCGGTTCGAATTCGAAAGGTAGCCGACCATACCGTTATTAGAAGGATCAGTTTCCGCCAGCCGGAGATAAAGGCGAAGGTATTAACGAGAAGAAGAGAGGTGTTCTTACATCGCACGATCGCCCTTCTCTATGACTTTTTCGAGAGGAGGCCGAGGGGAGGTTACGGCGAGATCGCACCTCGTCACAGGGCCCGAAGAACTTCTTGGCGGGCACTCGGATCACGTACTCGAGAGTCGAAGCGTCAGGGGATCCCCGACCACAATTATTTTCGGCTTAGGCAGTAGGGGCGAGATTGCTCGGGTCTGACATTGTGCGATTGCGCTGTCGCGTCGGACAAGGTAGATTATTGCGGACGTAGGCATCGCGAGGAGAACGAGACGACTTTTGCCGTCGAACTGGCTTCTTGACGAATGTGCGAGAAAGAAAAAAATATTTAATTAATCCTAGCTGCGTCATAAGATTTTTTTTTCATTACTGCTTTGCGAAAAGAATTGATGATTTACGATCACAGTTGCCATCTCTTCTTTTTGGTCAGAAACTATGGTTGAATGAATTTCCGGCTCTCTATCTAACAAAAAAAATCTCTGGTTTTTGATGATTATTTTTTTAGGTGTATTGATATTATGATCTTCCCTCCTCCCATTTACATTATTGCATAAAATGTAAATGAGAGAGTCTTAATACCAACTTTTTTTCTTTAATAATTATTTGTAGGTTAGAGTCCTATGTTTTGAAGATAAAGCTCGTAAGCTTAACTCCTAGTATTCATGTATTGCTACTCGTTATAACGCACGTGAAATGCGTTTAGAAAAAACATCATGCATTTGATTGAAGTATGCATGAAAACAATGCATAATTCACAATTATATTCATAATATCACAATATATATCACAATATAACATATACTTTATTTTATAAGAAAATTTTAAGCGGGTTTTTTAAAGTGAATTTTAAGTGATGATAGTATTGCTGCTATCTGTTGTATTATTGTAATGGAATTGAACTCCTAATGCTGTGCAATTATATTCTATAGATCTTTTAATTATACTATTTGTTTATGGATCACATTAGATAGACAGCAATAAATGTTCAACTGAAGCAACTGTACAGGATGAGTATTAAGTACTCTAAAAGATTTTAAAGGATGATTTCTCACACAAAATGTTAAACGGAAACTTCATATGACCATCCGAAACGACTTAAAGATTCAGAATGTCAAAGGAAGAAAGTTGAAGGAAAAATTTTGTCTTTTCTAAAAATTTCGAAACTGTTTGGGTTATTTTGACGTTAAACACATAGCTATATAAAGTTTTGGAAAACATAAAATTTTACTTTTAATTTGAACATCTTGTAACTAATAGCGAATTCGATTGGATGTACTTAGGTGAACACATTAAAGCCATCGTATACACAAATTCATATAAAAATGTATATTTAATGTAAATAAATGTATATAAATGTATAAAAACGGATTAAATTGTGAAATCCACAATACATTTTATTGTGCTGTTAAGTAAAATATGTATTATTTTAAAATTTGTAATATTTACATTTTACTTTTACATTCATATTAAATCAGTGTATAGGCTTTAATATGGACCAGTGTGCGTCCAACCGAATTCGCCATAAGCTGTTTCGGACATGAGCTGTTTCGGATATGAACTGCATTCGCGCTATCAATTATTGCATCATCCTATCCTTGTTTTATCTCTAATTATAAAAATAGAATGACACAATAGTGCTAATAGCGCACTCTTCGAATACAGCCACGATCATATGAATTTTCATCTTGAATTTGTGTGAGAAACCATTCTTAATATCTTCTATGTAAAGACATTGTAATCGAATGTTATATCTATCGTAAGAAGTATAGATGTGAGGACCATATAAATGGATATATCGTAACAGATATATTTAATGTAGTATCAATTTAACTTGAATTCGTGTATATTTCTTTTCCAGTCAGAGAATGTTATTGCACCTAGTAATTTTTTCCAAAAATAAGTTTCCGCTGTGTTATCAATCTCTGAGATAGTAGAATCTCCAAAGAGCCGTTGATATTCAGTAAAACATTAGTCAAAAGGTGGCAACCATGATTACGATTGCGATCTCTTATACGTCATAGCTCTCTCTCTCTCTCATAAATGTAGGATACATGGTTAATTGCTAGCATTCTATCACACCTACACGTCGTACAACTATTATTGTTTTTTTTTTGTTGCTTTAGAATATTTTACGAGCGAACCACTCGTAAATATTATTGTGATCCATCGATATATTGACGTTGCCGCACGTCAAAACGCGCATTTGCGTAATTCGTCGCGTCACGATTCTCGCATCGTTGCACTCCGCCGGAAAAAAGAAAACAAAAATCGACAACGACAGGGTTACATCCGGTGCGAGTTGTATCAGTGTGTCAGACTCGTTCTCTGTCTGTCTCTATTCTCTCTCTCTCTCTCTCTCTCTTCGTATCGGCAAATAAAAAAACGGTACTTTAGTGCAAACGATTCATGTCCGGAACGTGTTACGATCTCGCGTCGAGAATTTCGCGCTTTTCGTCCATTCTTTGATGCGTTGTACAAATTCGGGAGTCGGCGTAAAAGGGAAAGAAAAAAAGATATGGGCTTTTCCGGACCTTCTGTCAGAACATCAACCAACCGGATATATTAGAGTCAAATATTTTTTTGTAAATTTATCCCCCGTAGCACATGAAACTTTGGCCATCTATGAAATTCTCTTCTTCCTCTTTTAAATTGAATCAATCGCTTGTGATTATTTATAAATGTATTTGTTCTTAATATCAAATGTAAGCATGTTTCGTTATACACAGCCCCAGGGATGTATTTATTACGAAGAGCTAATTTCCGATGTCAAGGAAAAGAGCCGTAGGCGATGCAGCAGGTTACTCGTGGGACTGTTGCGTTAATCAGGGATTGCTTTGATGAATTATTTAGTATCCCTACGCAATGAATACATATTCGACCAGAACACTCAAAAATAAATCAAAAAATAACAGATTGTTTTCAGACATTATGTTTTGATATTACAGAATTATAATAAAACGTGAGACGAAATTATCGAGCATGTTTTCAATGACACAGAAAACTCTTATACTTTCAATACGTTTATTGAAGTTTGTTAAGTTAACAAAGCAATGTTTATTAATACATCTTAAATATACACAATTGGAAAATTTGTTTATATTTAACACATTTCACATGTTCTAAATTTTTATGCCAATTTCAAGATGAATATGTAAAAATGTAACACAAATATTATGGAAAAAAATTAATACAAGAGCACATAAGTGAAACAAGGGGAAAGAAAAGGTGATATCAACAAAATATCAAGAAGTCCAATCAATCAATTGAAAGAATAATATATAATGGCGACAGAATCGTAATTACTTTCGTTTCCCCGATTATAGGTGCACTCATCGAGTTTCCGCTTTGTGCACCGTTGACGATGAACATTATGCACTGTATGGTTGCTATCTCAATCGAGGTTTTAAATCGAATGACGATGCTTTGCCATAGCAGTTCCTTCTCCGTTCTCGCCGTAATGAAATCCAAAGTGCTAACCGACATCTATGGCGCGCATAGCTGGTCTGTGATAGATTATACTGATCTATCATCAACTTGTGCGGATCGCTTTTAAGAATATACTCTTTGCCCTTTCATTCTCTTTGTCTATACTGCTCCAAGATATTAATTAATTACTTTTCGCTGAGTAATAAATTATTTTCTCGGATATTTTCCGAAAATTACTGATTTAAATAATAGTAAGTGAAAATAGACTAAGAAATGTTCAACATAAATAACTGAAAAAGATATTCCATATTCAAATCGAAACGACTCTTGGAGCTTAATTATATTTTGTGTGAATTTTATAATGTCTAATTCTAGCGAACTACGTGCCAATTATTTGTTTTAAAACAGTTTCAAATTGAAACTGGAGTAATGTTACAAATTAAACTGACAAGCAATTTAATCCTTCGTATATTGTATCTTTTTTAACTCAGCAAAATTTCACTCTCAAATTTCTTAGCACCAATTTTTAAATTTTTGTTAAATAAAGATTCTAACATTTAAATTAAATAATTATTTCATTATTTAATTACTATTTATATATACTAATACAGCAGAAATATTGAAAAATAATCCGGAAATTTTTTAGATTTTTTGAAAGTTTAGAATAGTAAAAAATTTAGGCTGGACAAAAACGAACCAGAATGCCTACAAAATAAATAAAAATATATGTGCCTATGAAAGATTGATAATACTGATGTTAATCAGTGCATCTTTAAAACACTAAGGAATTATTGCGAAAAATATCACCTCAATGCAGCCTCAAGATTGATTTGAATCTGGACCGACCTCTCTACATTCTGTGACTAATTTAAAATCACGTCGCCGTGTTCTTCGCGCTGTCTTCGACAGCTTATCAAAATCTCAGCAACACTCTCTCTATTGCAGCATAATAAACGTCAAAAAAATCTCCTTCGCGACCGCATTCAACGAACGGCGCATAAATCATGACGGCAACCGACGACGTAAGGCGGCCGATCGTGCGAGGCAAATTGGAAGCTGCGAAGAAGCGTCGGACAAAGTGCGCTCGACAATGCGGCAGGTATATCGCCTCGATAAATCAACGCTTCCACCGGAGAGAAAAAAAAAGATAAAGAAAGGATACTCTTCAAGGTAAATGCCAGCTTACTCGTGCGCGAAAATCATAGTTACAGACTAATATCTTGGATCTGATACGTACATAACGAGGATTATAAGCATGCAAAATATTTCATGTTTGTATAAACCTGATTGTACAGTAAAAAATATATTATTTTTGTATTAAAATTGGTCTTTATTAAAATTTCTGTATTGAAATTTTAATATATTTAAATGTTAATTTGATATAATGTAATTGTGTTATTTGAATAATTTGTGTTAAATTGATATTTATTATTTCTTATTACTAAAATATCTCATTTCTTATTACTAAAGTATTTATGAATGAGTAAAATAAAAAGAATAATGTAATAACATAAAAACAGAATTGCAAATTCTAAGATAAATGAATAAATTTTGTCAATTTAATACATCATAAATGTTAATTTTTTAAAGAAATATGCTTGCATAGTTTGTTTCTAAATTTTACTAATATTATATTTTTGGTGTTAAATTTTTCATAATATTTGTGATATTTTATTGTAAAAAAATTAATTTTAAAATGTAATACTGATACAATTTGGTAGTAATTAACTTTCCAATATATTTATCTTGGTAAATTACAAATTTAGATGGATTTAGATGGATTGTTTGGAACATACAAAATATATTAAATGTAACACAAATTTTTTAACTGTATATTGGTTTATATGTTTCTCCCTCTCTCCCTCCTTCCCTCCCCCCCTCCCTCCCCCCTCTCTCTCTCTTTCTCTCTTTTTCCTTAATTTATATTTTTCTTAACTCAATCCTAAATTTCATTTATTTGGGCGTGGATCCTACACCAGATCGATGTTTCCTGAGGCTTTCATAATATAGGAAGGAGGGTTAAAAAGAATATACGTCATCATATAAGTCACAAAAAAAAGAAAAGTACTAAAGACATAGATTTCAAGAACCACCCAGCCCTCTTATAACTTGATCTCCCATAACCAACTAACTCTCTTTCTCTCTCCCTTTCTCTCATACACAAGGCGCCCAATTTTTTTTCGTTGTTGCTCCTTACTCGATGTCGCGACGTATTATTCTTTATAGGGAAATCTCCGAAGAGCCAAGAAGAATTTTGCAAACAAATGAGATCGTTATCCTACTGTAGGAAGCGACTGGGAGAACTAATAAAAAACAATTGCGCTTTGGAGATGACTCAACTGCCCAATGAAGGACAGAAAGGACGACAGCGAAGATCAACGGCAAGAAAGAGAAAAAATTTCACTGAGGGAGAATATTCCTCACTAGGGTATGGGGTATTGAGCCGTCCATTTACACAGGATTATTTTCCATGGACGCGGACGTGGGTCGAATGAAAACACTGTTGCCGACATGTCCGAGGACAAAGCTGGTGATGTCATCGCTCATACGATAGGGAACAAACAGGCATGGATGTATATGTATGTGTTTGTAGGTAAGAGATGAAGAAATAATGGGTTAGCACCTTAGCTACCTTTTGATTGAATCGAATGTTCCCAAATGTCGCGGGATTTTTATTATCTATCCTCTTTATACTTTCTTCTTTTCTCATCGTTTGCGAATGTATTCTGGAAACGAGGAACATTCTCGCGGATGTTTTTCAGGCGAAGCAATCTGATGAAAGCAATGTCATTAAGCGAAGAAGGAAGTCACTAGAATGAATTGAAGTAAAAGTTGAATTGCAATAATCATCATTTTACAAAACAAAGAAAATCAATTAATTTTATAAATTTTCGAAATGGTACTCTTTTGAATATACATCACGAATCCTGATTTGCAATTGTTATCTTCATTTTTTAGATTGAAAATAGTTTTGGTATAGGAAGTTCTTAATTAGCGTAACTGACATGGTTATTATGAATTGATAGTAAAATACAGCGAGAGGGCAGTAAAATGAAGTGACGATCGAGAGAATCTTTCATTCAGAGAACAAAACGAGTTCATTCTTCCTCTCCAGTTCTATGAGGTTTGTTAAAAAGAATGGCAAACTGGCGTCGTTAAGAGTCGACTTAATTACGGACATCAAGAGTGAAGAAGTTTCTTTCTTCCACACAAAACCTACCGTTGTAAATCGCCAATTATTCCATAGGTCATCGTTACCGCATCTAAATTCTTTTCTAAAAATTGAAAATTATTTCCGGTATGTAGAAATGAATAAAATATGCTATTACAATCGACTTGGAAAATTAAATGTTTACTGATGAATATCAGCGAAAAAGACATTGAGTAACATAGGCAAATGAACCACAGGCAAATGATAATTTTTTGCTTAAGCTTTTTTAAAATAATTTTTTGCTAATTAATTACTTCCGTCAGAAAGATGAAACATAAGTATATTTTGGTAATGTTGAATAATTTTTGAAAGATTTATTTTCCTGAAAAAAAAAAGATAAAACGCCGAACATATACTTTTGTTGAAAAAATTACTATCAAAACAATAAAATAGTATAGTTTTGTGTTAATTTCTTTAAAATAGTATTATAATAGTTTAATTATAATCTTTATCTGTATTTAAATCTATTTCTTTTATAAAAATAATGAAATATTTTTGGTGTTACTTATTTTATTTCATTAATATCCACATATTTTTATAAAATCAATATGTTAAAATTATTAATAACATAAATAACTATATAAATTATTAATAACTTGAATTAATTTATTAATAATTATTATTAATAATTTATTATAGTTTTCAAATTTTTTACTGTTTGTTGTTTCACTGCCTCCATATTCACGACAGTATTCGAAAAATTTTCCTGCTAGCATAATCTGACAATGAAAAAGTAAACCTCAATTGCGAACAAATCAAATTACGGTGATTCGTGTTATGTAATAGTTTACACAATATTTATTGTTGATATAACTCGATTGGAGTAATTCGAGTCGATCTAGTGTATAATAATAATAGTAATAATTATTATTATAATGAAGCCGGGCAATTGATCGATTAGTCCATTCGAGTGGCTCATCTCATTTCGGAGGAGCTGAAACTGCTTTTCTTCTTAGAATCTCCAATTTATGCTGGCAATGGCTAGGAGGAGGGAGGTAGAGATTAGCTCGATAAACGTTACGGCAACGGAGAAATCACAGCGATTTATACGACGGCGCTTCCAGAAGTCATGCTAATGTCCTGAGCTAGACGTCTTTACCGTCCGCCGTCGTTGCTACGTTTCGCTTCTATTCTCGGTAAATAAGTAGCTCAAAAGCCTTCGATCGGCACGAAATTACCTTTCGCATTAGGAAAGGAAACGGCTGAACTTGGGCTGAATTGCAGTGAGCGCGAAACGACGGACGTTTATTCCCGTTCATTCGACGAGACGCGCACCGCAGCAGCCCCTTGGATTTCCGTAATACTCGTAAATCGTGCAATCTCCCACCATGTATATGTACATACATAGAAGAACATGCTCGCACGCATGCAGTGTAGCGAGATGCTGGTTACGAGTTAGTTTCTATTTTGGGTTTCAAGAGAAGGAAATCTAAAGAGTTAAACTCATGCCGGTATATGCGATCTCCACAATACGAATTTTGCTTGAGAGAAAATATTTAATATGACTTTTCTCGGATTTTGTGGCGAATCTCGTGTGAGAATTCTCGTCAATGGAACTCTTAATTTTCTCGGCGCTAAATATTTTTATAATTCAATATTAAGAGAAAAATTTGAAAACAGAATGCTGCATGATTATTTGTATTTTTGACATTTAAAATTTATTGAGATTTAAAGTTTTTAAATTTTGACATTTAAAAATTTATTTTCTAATATTCCTTAAATTTTCAAATTTTCCTTTAATTTCTAATATTCAATGGTTAATTTCTTATTTAATGAAGGATACAGTACACGTATTTTTTAACAAAATAAAATTATAAATTTTTAAATATCTACGTATTTTAGAAAATAATATCTACAAAAAGTTTAGTGGCAATTTAGAATTTGGATCAAAAATTATTTCAAGAAGCATATATTTTTTAAAATAATAATTAAGATAAAATAAGGAAAAGTTCCATTTAAAGTATAAAATTATATTGTGAAATATAATTATTTAACTGTTCCATATATATGTGCGTGCGTGTGTGTGTGTGTGCGTGTGTGCGTGCGTGCGTGCGTGCGTGTGTGTGTGTGTGTGTGTGTGTGTGTGTGTGTGTGTGTGTGTGTGTGT